>Ga0316206_1002852_pt1 | contig 10687 bp, 27 predicted proteins | sample 6monthpyrite_MG_FD_204942 | JGI IMG/M metagenome (GOLD analysis project Ga0316206, IMG submission 204942) | Microbial mat bacterial communities from mineral coupon in-situ incubated in ocean water Damariscotta River, Maine, United States -... | ecosystem: Environmental > Aquatic > Marine >...
TAGCTTTCTCGGCAGCTTCTTTTCGTATTGTTTCCTCGCGTTCAGCTTGAAGTCTTGCTGCTTCTTCATCCTTTAATCGCTTAAGCTCGGCCTGCTCTTTTTCATGCGTCAATGCCGTTTCTCGCATTAACTCCAATTTCTTAACGACTTCCATTTTTGCCAGTGCCGCATCGGCTTTGCGATGATCATAAGAATCATCGATCTCAATAGCCTCGGCCTTAACAACCAGATCAGTTAATTGCTCTGATGTCGGCTCTTCAAATTCACCAAAGACAGCTAAATCCTCGATAGCTTTAACCATGTTAAATAGCTTCGCATTATGCTCTGCTTTCTTAAACTCGTGCTGTTCAAGCTGATGTTTAATAGCTCCCTGCATTTCAAGTAGTTCATCTTTGATGCGCTTGCGCTCATGGTCAATCAAATCAGTTTTAGCTTTTAGCGGGGCTTTGATTTCCTTGTGCTTTTTATCAAGGGCGCTTATCACTTTTCCGATTGAATGCTTATCAGACTTTGCTTTCTTTTCTTGATCTGGGTCTGTTAGGTCGTAAACAATATCAACATACTGACCTTTAAACTCGGCAAGATTTGCCTCAAATGGCTTAAATTCTGTAATTTCATTAACAATTTTTTCTGCGCTCATTGCTTGTCTCCATTATTAGATTGTTTAATTTGCTTCACATACTGACCCATTTCTTCTTTAATGGTCTTGCGTTCATCTGTGGTAAAAATGCCGCCTTTAGTTGGCGCTACCCATAAAGTGTTTTGATCTTCTCTGGATAGCTCAAGCCATGCCTCAGCAGCGCGAGATAAATCATTTTCTAAGATCGCGTTCTTTATTTCGTAAATGCTAAAGAAATTATTCTTAATAGCATCTTGAAGCACTGCCAGATTAACCGTATTACCGTCTGTGTCCTCATCGCCTGCCGCTATACCCAAAGTAGCAAACAAGGTATAACGCTGCAAATAAGAGACTATAGAGCCGATTGCTTGTGCTGAATTTTTGCTGCCTGTCGTGTCTGGTTCGCCACTTAATGTAGTGCTTTCTGCATGACCTCCAACATGAGAAACGATACAAGTCACAAGAACCAAGCCGTCAGTATCTTTGCCGGTTGTCCATCGGTGCGATAAACCACAAGCCGCCTCAGTACCTTTTATAGCGTCTATGCTTTCAGATAATCCAGCATACTTGCAATTATGGCCTTCTTTTGTCTTTTCCACTGGCGGGCATTCAGCCCTGAACTTATTCATGGCCTCGACAAACAGCTTTTCAGCTTCATACTTATCATTGCGCTCTTTCAAGTCCATCATCTTTTCAATGGTTTCAATGCTTGAACCTTGCTGAATGGCATAAGCCAATAAATCAGGCTTGCCATCAACTAATGGTATTACATTGTTTTGCTCGATTGTTGCTACTTCTTTCTTTTCCGCTGTATCTGTCATAAATCACCCATTAGTCGGTTATCTTTCGCGCACTCATACTCATAATCAGCGCGGCCAGATATTAAGTCTGTCATGTATTGGTCTGTTTTCTCAGTTGCTTCGTCCATGTCCATACCTTGCTCGATTAGCTCAAGGTAATACTCGGCTGCTTTTTCTCTGTCTGATCTATTCATTGCTGTCACCTTGAGGGATGATAATGTCGAAATTACTCTCTGTACCGTCGCGCATATAGCCGCCGTTTAAATTCCAATCCTCAACAGTGACACCTTCTCCATCTTCAAGAAATCCACAAACCTGATTAGGTAAACAAGCATAGTTAATGCCGCATACAGTCGCTTTATAACCGCCAAGCGTTTCAAATTCGTGTGGTAGATCAAAGTCTGCTAATGTTTTCATTTTTTACTGAACCTCATAATTAATAAACACGCATTCGCCATCAGCTTCATAACCATCATAACCGCGAACATCCCAAATCCATTTGTTTACCATGTTATGAATAAACCGACTCATTCCATTAAGAGCAATAAAATCAGTCATATTTTTCGATTGAGTTTGTGTTATCCCGTCGTTATAAAACTCATAAGTGACTATTTCGTAATTCATTTTATATCTCCTAGACAGCCTGATTGCGTAATGATGCAGGCATTATGTGATTGTAGGCTCTGATTAGCTCGTTTTTAGCCGCTGGGCAATCTTCCGGCGAACCTTGGCAATCGTGAGCATCTGGACTATCGCCAGTGCTGTAACCGTCTTCTGTTACTTCATCAAACTCGCAGCCGCAACAATGCGGATCATTCGGAAAGTCGATGTTTTCAAAGATTGCTTTTAATATGTCCAATTTTATCTCCAGTATTTATATTTTATTGTTTCGCCGCATTCTGGCCTGCACTCTTTAACGGTCAGATTACTATCCTCACATTGAGCCGTAGTGCTTAGTATGAGGATGGTTAGGCAAATGATGGATTTCATTTACACAAGCCCATGAACAGCTTTTAAGTGCATTGATAACCCAGCGGCCTTAATCTTTTTATTGCACACAGGGCAAGGTAGTTTTGTTTTTTTTGGCTTACTTTCTGCCGCTTTTCTATTCTCTCTTTCATAGCTAATAGGAAAGCCAGGTGCAGAAGTGCCGTATTTTTCTTCGTTTATGTCACCAATGTACTCACCTGTTTCTTCATCAAGAATACCTTCTAACATCATATCTGCTATATCGCCCATCTCTATCTCCTTGCTTATATTTATTGCTTCGATGGTTACTAGATTAATCTAGTTGTTTGCTGGTGTCAAGAAATAATTAATAAATTCCTTTACATTTATTAAAATACCATTACACTATAGTTACAAATAACAGAAAAGGTGAAATCATGTCTAACGAGATCGGCATACTATATGACAAAGCGCAGCGCATGGCCAAGGCTACCGGCTTAAGCTATAAAGAACTTGAAAAGATCACTGATGAGGATCGAAGCTGGATTAGAAAATTCTTAAACAATGACATACAAGACCCTGGCAGCAAGCGCCTCGAATCATTCTGTCATGGTATTGCTTTATATAATCGCAGGCAGCGGGAAAGTAAAAATGCCAAATAAAACCATGCGAATAGTATTAGAGCTTGACCCTAGCGTGGCCTATTGCGCCGATTCACACATGAGGCCACTGTTTAAAAACCTTAATCAAGACTTAGACGATTTTGCAGAGGCTTATCACGCTGCATTGATTAAAGCTGAAAAAAAACTGAATGGAGATAATGACGATGAATAATAAAGAAGAAAAGTACGGATTATGGGCGTTAATAGCCATTATTGCTTTAACGTGGGTTGCTATTTACCTTGCTTATAAATTGCTGTTTGGGTGATTTATGAACAGTCAAGAAATTAAAGCATTTATTGTGCTTAAGGGGGAGTGATGTGAAAGATTTAATGTATTTGGTAGGTGTTATTTATTGGATGATGGGTGATTAACCCCTAATAGGTGATGTGATGGCAGATAGCAGGCTAGGTATTTTTGGCGATGGTATCGAAAGAGCTGATAATAAAAGAGAACGGGAAAGACTACTGTGTGAAAAACATAAGCGCTTCCCTTGCCGTGAATGCGGAACTAAGCATTATCCAGAGTGTGAGTGCTATTTTTGTAAACCGATTAACCCACCCAACAGGTGATAGGAGATTGATGTGAGTGAATTAGATGAAAGAACTGTCAAGCACATAACCAAGCTAATAATTAACGAAGTGTCTTATTTCAATGGCTGGTCAGTACCACAAGAAACAATGGAAGCCGATTGTAAAAAGGCGGCTGACAAGATCAGTAAATATCTGAGCAGAAAAACTTGGCCTGCTTATATCAGCAAATCTTAACCACCAATAGAGGGATTGCTATGACCGATAAACCAAACATTTTCCCGCTGATTATTTTAGTGGTGATTGTATTATGGTCATTAGTTGGGTTTTTGTTTTATTGTATGGAGTGAATTATGATAACTAAAAAGAATTGCGGCAATTGTACAAACGTAGCATCTTTTGGCCTTCCTCAAGGCGGCGGTATTTGTGATTTGCATTACTGGAAGGTTTACAGCGATACAAAAAGATGCCCTCAATGGAAAGGAAAGAAGTACAACAGAAACAAACCCCTAACCTAATGTTAATCAGGAGATATATTATGAGTATCAATAAAATTTACCGCTGCAATGATGAGGAAATTATAGATATAGTTAAATCTGTAATGGATAACGGAACCGGAAAAGCTGAAACAGCTAATGAGCATATACTTATTAAGCTAATGCAGATCAGGGGCACACCAATGACCTCTTTTGAATTTGATCAAGAGCGAGTCGATTTTCATTATGATTTATGGCTTAACGAATAGCACAAAATAAAAACCACCTAACTTGAGGTAATTATATCATGAATGATGGATTGATATTTGCATATATAATAGGAATTATATTAATTCCGGCACTTGTTTTTAGCGGGATATTTTTAATTGACCTAATATTAGATAATTTATTTTTATTAATTAGAAAGCGAAGAAATAAAAAATCCTGAATTGACGCGAGACCAAGACAGGATTTATAATGTACATATCAGGACGACTTGAAACCGGCTTGATATTTTGTAAGGGGATTTGACCACCCTTGCAAACTGAACAACCAGACTATTAATAGGCTATATAAATACAGGTGGAGTGTCTGGCTCCGGTCAAAACCTGTAATTTATGTAGCCTTTTTTTATGGAGCAAATAACATGGCGAGATCGAGAAACATCAAGCCAGCTTTCTTTTTGAACGAGCAATTAGTTGAGCTGCCATATAGCACAAGACTTTTATTCATAGGCTTATGGTGCCTGGCAGACAGAGAAGGCCGACTAGAAAACAGACCTAAAAAAATCAAAATGCAGCTATTCCCTGCCGACGACCTCGATATTACCGAGGCTTTACTGGGGCTTTACTCGGAAAGACTAATCACGCTATATACTATTGATTCTATTAAATATATTCAAATCAATGGATTTAGTAAACACCAAAACCCACACCACAAAGAAGCTGAAAGCGTTATTCCTGTCTGCGATTTACCAGACAAGCCCGAGGCTTTACCTAGTAAAAACGTGCTGATTCCTGATTCCCTTAACCTGATTCCTGATCCCGGATTACCTGAAAAAACACTTGTGCCTTCTGTGAAGTCACGATTTCTTGATTTTTACAGCGTATACCCAAAAAAGAAGGATAAATCAAAAGCTGAGCAGGCATGGAAAAAAAACAAGCTTGATGAAAAGGCCGATTTGATAATCAATGATGTGATTAACAGAATTGAAAACGAATCAAGCTGGCAGGATAAACAATTTATCCCTTTGCCTACAACATACATTAATGGCAAGCGATGGGAAGACGACGTATTAACAATTGAGGATATTAATCATGGCAACAAAACAGATAAAAGACCTAATACCAAACTCACTGGATGCGAACAGCTTGCAGAAAATGAAAGAGCAGCCAAAGAATGGCTCGACATGGTGTCAGACACACAAGACGAGGATGGTCAAACTGTGGAACGAGTTATCAATCCTATATGACAGCCAAGCCGCTAAAAAATTCGGAAAAGTCGGCGATATGGTTTTTATTGAATGGGGCGATAAGTTATCCACATTCAGCGATAAGCAGCTTAAAACAGGCTTAGACAACTGCTTAAAGGCAGAATCTAACTATGCTCCGAGTCTAAAGGAATTTATTAGCCATTGCAGGAATGAAGTTGCTGGCCTAACGCACAACACAGCCGCTTACAAAGATTATATTCCGAGAGATCGGCAGCTAACCCAGAAAGCAACACCAGAGGTCGCAGAGGGTTCGCTGGCAGAGATGAAGAAAAAGTTAGGAATGTGACACCCGTAACCGCCTAAGAAGTGAGATAAGGGCGAGAATGTTGGAAGAGGATGAATAAGATGAATGATGAAACTTGTGTTTGTGGAAACAATTGGACAGAGGTATTTAATACGCTTATGTATTCAGACTGTTATTTCTGCACACACTGCAATAAAGTTTATGCGCCTAGTGTAAGAGAAGTTACGCAAGAAGAGTTCAAGGAAAAATTTAACTCTGATAGATTTCAAGAAATTAAAACTTTTGCAAAAATCAAAGAAGCTAAACGGAAAATAACGAAAGAGGACTTGATAAAACTAGGTTATTTAACCGATTAACCCAACCAATAACTAATAGGTGATGAGATGGCAGAGGTAATAGATTTCAATCAAGAAAAAATAAATAAAGAACAGCCGACTATCGAGGAGATAATTATGGGGGCTACAAAAAATAACTGTGATCAGAATAGACCTTATTTAGAGCAACAACCTCTACGCGCTAAAATGGAAATAAAAGGATTGACCCGTAGAGATATATGCGACTGTATGGTTTTAGGTATTATGGAGTGTCTTGATAACAACCTAAAACCAACTATCTATGAATCGGAAGAAGGCAATAAATTTAAAACATTTGAAGAGCTGGAGGCTCATGGTGAGCGTTATAAGAATCACTATGTTGATCCAGAACGAATATCTTACAATGACTTGTATGGATGGGATTTAGATAAAATTGATCCGGTTGCCGCAATTCAAAACATGGCATGCCATCTTGAGCGCAGAATGGGGGTTTATCCTGCGCTATTAGATGGCAAACTTACAGACCTTTGACCCCTAACCATTAAGCAGAAATAAAGAGAGGATTTGATTATGTTTTTTAGCTATGAAGGCGCGGTTCGCGAGTGCAGAAGAATGAATGAAGGTAGCGATTATTTTACCTACACTATCAAAAAAGTATGGTATGGCTGGATTGTTGCTGATTGCTTACCGCCAGAACATAACACACATACAAATGAATGTTGGTGCGATCCTGAAATCATAAAGACGCGGACTGGATAGCAACAATTATTGATATTCTTGATAACGAGGTTATTGTTGATATTAGGCATTCAAACAATAGAAATTATCACTGGGTAGAAACATGGAAATACCCGCATACATTGGCTGGATTAAAAAACAAAGAATATATAAAGCTACACAACCCTAAATAAACGAGAATGAGTAAGGACTAATACAATGACTGATCAATGCAAGCACTGTGCATTAAGAGGCGATATTAATAAATGCCTTACTGCTGATTGTGGCCACCATGAAAACTGGTATGCGATTGAGCAGCAAAAAGAGATTGATAACCTAAGAAACGCTTTATCAGCTGCCGAGATTAGATTACGAAAAGCAGAAAATAGAAATACTAATGGTTATGACTAACCTATCAGACAAAGCCCGCGCTATCTGTGAGGAGCATTATACGGATTGGGGAACGGGCTGTAACAATTGCCCCTTGCTCGACGGCTGCCACTCTAAACTAGGCGACAGCTATGATATATGGGCTGAAAGAATGAACAAGGCGGCTGATAAACTTGATATAGCCATAATCAATGATAAGCCTGAGATTGATAAATAATGACAATTGGATGGTGATATTATCACGATATAGAATAATCAAAACGATAAAGGTGAAGCATGAATTTAGAAACAAAACTTATTATTAATACGATCAAGCAAACAGGCAAGAATATTGCTGATCTTGAGATTGATGACAAGATTGAAGTCATTAATGAATTAAAATTATTTCTGCATGAATTAAGCCCGTTTAAAGACGAGCCGGTTGACTGTGTATTATGGGTTAAAACAGACGGTATTCAGGCTAATGATTACAATCCTAATTCTGTCGCGCCGCCAGAAATGGAATTATTAAGACATTCGATTGCTCAAGACGGTTACACTCAGCCGGTTGTAACTTGGGATAAAGGCGATATTCGTGAGGTTATTGACGGTTTCCACCGTAACAGGGTTGCAAGGGAATGCGAGGAAATAACAGAGCGCGTTCACGGTTATTTACCAGTTGTGACCATCAAAGAAGATTGCGAAGGGCGTAATGATCGTATTGCTTCAACTATTCGTCACAATCGCGCTAGAGGCAAACATAAGATTGATTCTATGTCAGATATTGTTGTCGATCTTAAAAAACGTAACTGGTCACCTAAAAAAATCGGTAAAGAATTAGGTATGGATCAAGATGAAGTATTAAGGCTTTGCCAGATATCAGGTTTGGCAGAAATGTTTAGTGATAAGTCATTTAGCGAAGCATGGGAAGCTGTAAACCTATCTGATGAAGAATTTGAAGGAAGTTTAGAAAATGTCGATTAAAAGAATATATCACCCTTATGACGTATGGGAAGAAACCTACTCGAATATGTGGGGTAACGTAAAAAACAAAGAGGCTTATCTTCAAGTGGCTATCGAATTTACAGGCAACGCCAAGTTGTACGGCGAACACATGAAGCGGGTTCAGCGGGAATGGAAAAAATCATGTGAGCACAATCTGTCAAATACAACGCAAAATAGAAAGGCATGGATTGGTCATGCTGCCTGTGCTTTAGCTTTTGGGTGTCCTGAAAACATCGTAAGGGAAGCATGGGCGCATTTATCAGAACAGCAACAGTTTGATGCAAATGAAGTTGCAGATATCGCTATTGCTCAATGGGAAAAAAGACATCTAGGTGACTTATGCCAAAAAGAAAAATAGGCGTTAATGTTTTAGAGGCTGCTACTCAGCGAATCAATGAAACATTCGATGCTTTCGAAAAGATTTATCTTTCTTTCAGTGCCGGTAAAGATTCGACTGTAATGATGCATCTGGTTTGTGAAGAAGCGCGTCGACGCAACAAAAAGATAGGTATCTTACTCGTTGACCTGGAAGGACAATACAAATTAACCATTGAACACGCTTTAGAAATGTTCAAAGAATATGAAGATATCGTAGAGCCGTACTGGTTGTGCTTGCCGATATCTCTGAGAAACGCTGTCAGTGTTTATGAGCCTAAGTGGATATGCTGGGATGATGATAAGAAAAAAGACTGGATTCGACAGCCTCCCGATTTTGCTATCACTGACCCAGGGTATTTTGATTTTTTTCACAAGGGAATGGAGTTTGAAGAATTAGTGCCTTTATTTGGTGAGTGGTATTCGCAGGGTCAATCATGTGCCTGTTTTGTTGGCATTCGATCAGATGAAAGTCTTAATCGATTCAGAACAATCGCAAGCACTAAAAAGACAATGAAAAATAACCGCCAATGGACAACAAAAGTTACTGATAATGTTTTCAATATATATCCTATTTACGACTGGAAAACTCAAGACATCTGGACATATCACGGTCATTTTAAAGAACATGACTACAACAAGCTTTACGACTACATGAACAAAGCAGGGCTATCGATTCATCAAGCCAGGATTTGCCAGCCTTACGGTGATGATCAGCGTCGGGGCTTGTGGCTATTTCATTTGATTGAGCCTGAAACATGGTCAAAGATTGTAGCCCGTGTAAATGGTGCTAATTCTGGTGCTCTGTATGTGCAGGAAAACGGCAATATTAACGGCTATAACAAAATAAAAAAACCAAACGGGCATACATGGAAAAGCTTTGCTGAATTACTGCTATCTTCAATGCCTGATAAAATAAAAGAGCACTACGAAAACAAGATTTTATTGTTCTGTAAATGGTGGGAAGAAAAGGGTTATCCAGAAGGGATACCAGACGAGGCAGAATTAGCGCTGGAAATGAAACGTGACGTACCATCCTATCGCCGTGTTTGTAAGGCCTTATTAAGAAATGATTATTGGTGCAAGGGGTTAGGATTCAGCCAGCAAAAAACAGAGGCATATTCTAAATACCTGGATTTAATGCGCAGAAGAAAAGAAGAATGGAAAGCCGCTAAAGGTGAGGATGCTGCATAATGCCTAAGTCAGACAAAGAGCGATCTAAAAAGCTATATGCCAGCAAGAAATCAAAGGGCATGGTTAAGCGCTGCTTATGGTGCTACCCGCAAGATTGGGCTGAAATCAAAGCATTCTGCAATGATAAAACAGACAAGCGTGAGCTTATTAATTCGGTTGATAGCAAGGGAATGGTGAAGTGAAAGCCAGCTACAAAAAACGCGACGAAGCCAGAGAGCTGTATGATCAAGGCTTAAATATTAAGCAAGTCGAGAAGATAGTCGGCATTAAATGTACTTATTACATTATCCCGAAGTGGAAAAGAGATTTGCGCCAAGCCAAGGAAATCGCGCAGAAGAAACGCGAGGCCAAAAACCTCAAGATAGCAGAAGCGCACAGAAGGCGCTATGAGAAGCGCGTAGCCTTAGAGGTGCGTGAGAGGTCAAGGAAGCTGAGAAAGTCCGAGATTAAGCGAATTAAGGCTATCTCAAAGCAGATTCAGACTGAAAACGTGGTTAAGAGAGCGAAAACAATCAATCAATGCCCTGTTAATGATTTTTTATTAAGGAGATGGTGAGAATGAGTGAATGGATTAGTGTTGATGAGAGATTGCCGGATTTCGATAAGAGTGTTTTTGTGTATTGTAGAATATATGGTCGATTTATCGCTTACTACACTCGAATAACGGAAGATACTAATGATGGTATTTGGTGTGACTGGAACGACAACAGAGGTATTTTACCACCGACCCACTGGATGCCATTACCAGAGCCGCCGAAAGGAGATAGCAATGAATAACATAATCAACCTGCCACCATGCAGCCGCAACAGCGATCCAATTACTAGCTACATGGCAGATATGACCATAAGCCAAGACGGAACTCGACTAAAAGGTGTCCAGATAGCTGAAAAGGTGCTTGAGGCTCATCAAGGCTTTACTAGCCGCGAGTTATCGATAATTACAG
>Ga0316206_1002853_pt1 | contig 10681 bp, 14 predicted proteins | sample 6monthpyrite_MG_FD_204942 | JGI IMG/M metagenome (GOLD analysis project Ga0316206, IMG submission 204942) | Microbial mat bacterial communities from mineral coupon in-situ incubated in ocean water Damariscotta River, Maine, United States -... | ecosystem: Environmental > Aquatic > Marine >...
AGGTGTCAACCTGCGGGTTTTTGCCGTCATCGGGGTTCCAGCGATAGATGCTGAACTTGCGCACATTGCCACCAGCCGGTTTAGGCCAGGTCTTCCCGGTGCGGATTTTCGAGTTCTTGGGGAGGGTGAATTGTACCATGCCTCGCCTCCGTTAAATCGACAACAGGCCAAGGCCCGCGCCAGTGATACATTCTACAGTTCCCGGGCGGCTGGCAATATCCAGCACCGTATCAACTGTTTTATCCGTCACGCCCGTTGCCGCAGCACTGGCAATCGACAGGATTTCGCCCGCGCTGGCATTGTCGATCACACAATCGGTGATCGGCGCTGCGTTCACGCCGGGGAATTTGTCGGCCACGACCCCGTTGACCACCGTCTTGGCCTGCGAACGGGCAATCTGGTCAGCGGCCTGATTGGCCACCTCGCAGCCGCCAAGCAAAACGGCACAAGACAGGGCGAACAGGATTCGCATCAGAACGTCCGCGCCTTGGGTGCAATCGTCTTCAACGAGATACCGCCTTCGGCCTCGGTGGTCAGCGGGGCAGTGATGATCGGGCGATAGCTAAGGCCCACCTTATTGTCATCGACCCGTGCAATCGTATGCACGCGCCATTTCTTGTCGTCGCGTTTGGGGTGATCTTCCGACGCGTGCGCACCGCGGCTTTCCTTGCGCGCCTCGGCGCCAAAGATCGTGGCCAGCGCGTTGGGCATCAGGTTGGTCAGTTCCAGTGTTTCCATCAGGTCTGAATTCCAGACCAAAGAGGTATCCGTGACCTGAAGATCGGCCAGCTTTGGGGCCACTTCAGACATTTTCTCGACGCCTTCCTTAAGCGTCTTGTCGGTGCGGAACACGGCGGCATCGTTCTGCATGGTCTTCTGCATCTCAAGCCGCAGCTCGGCCGTGGGGATCGCGCCCTTGGCATGGCGCAGCCCGTCAAAGCGATCAAATGCCTTTTCGACCTGTGCCTTGTTGGTCTCGGGGAAGGCGCTTGCGGCGTCTACCACCTTGCCCGCCCGGATCGCCGAGGCCCGGCCAAAGACAACAAGGTCAATCAAAGAGTTAGAGCCAAGCCTGTTTGCCCCATGCACACTGGCGCAGGCCGCTTCGCCTACAGCCATCAGGCCCGGTACGACCGCATTTGGGTCGCCCTTGGTAGGGTTCAGCACCTCACCCCAGTAATTTGTCGGGATACCGCCCATATTGTAATGCACGGTGGGCAGAACCGGGATCGGTTCCTTGGTCACATCCACGCCCGCGAATATCCTGGCGGTTTCCGAAATACCCGGAAGCCGCAGTTGCAGCGCCTCGGGGGGCAGGTGCGACAGGTTCAGGTGAATGTGGTCGTGATTGGGGCCCACGCCACGGCCTTCGCGGATTTCCATGGTCATGCAGCGACTGACATAATCGCGTGGTGCCAGATCCTTGTAGTTGGGCGCATAGCGCTCCATGAACCGCTCACCTTCAGAGTTCGTCAAATAGCCGCCTTCACCACGCGAGCCTTCGGTAATCAACATACCCGGCCCAAAGACGCCCGTGGGGTGGAATTGCACAAACTCCATATCCTGAAGCGGCAAGCCCGCACGCGCCACCATACCACCGCCATCACCGGTGCAGGTATGTGCGGACGTGCAGTTGAAATAGGCACGGCCATAGCCACCGGTCGCCAGCACAACCGCCTTGGCGTTGAACACATGCATGGTGCCATCATCCAGCTTCCAGCAGACGACCCCGGTGCAGGCACCATCATCCGACATGATCAGATCAATGGCGAAATATTCGATATAAAACTCGGCGTTGTTTTTCAGGCTCTGCCCATAAAGCGTATGCAGAATGGCGTGGCCGGTGCGGTCGGCGGCGGCACATGTACGCTGCACCGGCGGGCCTTCGCCAAATTCGGTGGTGTGGCCTCCGAACGGGCGTTGATAAATCTTGCCTTCCTCGGTGCGGCTGAAGGGAACGCCGTAATGCTCCAGCTCATAAACCGCCTTTGGGGCCTCGCGCGCAAGATATTCCATGGCGTCGGTGTCACCCAGCCAGTCACTGCCTTTGACCGTGTCAAACATATGCCACTGCCAGCTGTCGGGGCCCATATTTCCCAGGCTTGCAGCAATCCCGCCCTGTGCGGCCACTGTGTGTGAACGGGTCGGGAAAACCTTGGTTACGCAGGCCGTGCGCAGGCCCTGTTCGGCCATGCCCAGCGTCGCCCGCAGCCCAGCGCCGCCAGCGCCGACAACCACAACATCATAGTCGTGGGTTTCATATTCATAAGCCGCCATCTTGCGCTCCTACAGTGCGAGTTTCGCGAGGGCGAAAAGCCCGCATGCCATCAGGAAATAACTAAACGTGATCACAAAGATCACGGCGATCTTCCGGGTTGTTCCGCGCGCGTAATCTTCGATCATCATCTGTGCGCCGCGGCGAAAATGTTGCAAACCGATAACCAGCACCAGCCCGGTCAGGATTGCCGGAAAGGGCCGCGCAAAGGTGGCAAGCACCTGCTCGTGGCCGCTGCCCAGCGCACGGCCGAAGATAAACAGAAAGGTCGGGATCATCACCGCCAGGCCAACGGCGCTGACGGTCATATACCAGTGATGTTCCGTACCGCTGTGTGCGGCACCCTTGCCGACGGCGCGTTTGCGGTCTGTCAGATAACGCATATCTCGCCCCCCTATACCAAGAACAATGTGATGACGGTCAGCACGACCGAACCGATGATGCAGCCCCAGCCCAGCATCTCGGCGGTTTCAATGTCCAGCCCTTTGCCCGCATCGAAATACAGGTGCCGCAACCCGGCGAGGTAGTGATACCAGACCGCCAGCAGTGACAGGGAAAACACCAGATCGCCGAACCAGCTGGTGAGGATACCATCGACAAAGGCAAAATAGTCTGGCCCCGAGGCCGCAGCCAGCAGCCACCAGACCGCCAGCACCACACCAACGATCAAACCGTTGCCGGCGATCCGTGTCAGGATCGAACTGATCGAGGTCAGTTGCGGGCGGTAAATTTGCAAATGGGGCGAAAGGGGTCTTTCGACCGGTTTCAGGTCCGCCATGGCGATATCCTTCCTTGCAGGTGCAATTGGCACCGTTGGCCCGTTGATACCGAATTTTCTGGCCGAGTCACGTCCCGCACGTCAATATTTACGTGGTTTTTTGGCACAGTCAGACAAATTCTCGGATATGTGATCACAGTAGAGATTTTTGTGATCACATAATATACACTGAGCATAAAAACCTGACAGTTTATCGGGGTGCCACGTCTGAAAGCCATTCTGCGAATTCGGTACACATGATGATTTCCCGGGTTTTGGCGTTATAAAAGGCGTTCACGGTATCGCAGGTCTCGACCCGCACCAGCATGCGCTTTGGCAAGGACATATCCTTGTTCATCGCAGCGATTTCGCGCGACAGAACGTCGGCGGCCATTTTGCCGATCTTGCTGATCCGATGATCGGCCAGAAATCTGATCGTGTGCCCGGCCCCGTTATCAATCAACTCGTCAATCACCGGGCCCCAACTGTTATTGGCCAGCTCGTATTCATCCTCGCAGGTTTCCCGGCGCCCATCCGGCAATTCCAGATCATTGGCCAAATCTTCGCGTTCTTCCGGGTTGGCGCCATAGAACAGGCAGACAAACGTATAATACCGCTGCAGATCCGGGCCGTGCACATCCCAATAGGCAACATCGGCGTCTCTGGCGCCAGACAGGTCGAGATCACCCAGTTGGCCGTAGGCGGTGGCATAGGCAATCTTCTGGGCGGCGTCCTCTTTAAAGAAATCGTGGATCAGAACCGCGCTCAGCACATCTGCCGCGTCTTCCTCTTGCCCGAAGATCGGCAGTTTCATGATGTCGATCAGCGCATGGCCAAATTCGTGATAATAAATCGCGATCATATTGGCGGCGACAAATTCTGATGTTTTCTTGCCAACCACCCTGGCATCAACGGGGGCGGCAAAGCAAAGGCCAATCAGCAAAGCAATCAAATGTTTCATGCGTCGAATGTAACCGCGTTGGCCCCACATCGGTCAACCCTCGTGTTACGAGATGCGCCGGTTTGTGGTGACATTTGGCGATACACAGGTTGGTCGCGCCACCGCCGTATCGGTATAAAAAAGTTTACTGCCGGGTCAGCGACGCTGCGATGCGGTTTCCGACGCAGGCGAAAGGCGGGTCAAGCTCTGCGTCGATTGGGGCGAAATCGACGTCGGATGCCAGCAGTTTGCCCGGCATATCGGGAATCGTTTGTAGAAAAGCGATGCGAAACGCCGTGGGTGGGTGCGTTGAATCGACGGCATGGCCTGTGTCGCGCATCCGTGCCAGCGCAGCATCGCGGTCTTGCGCGGAAATGTTGACGGTGGCGTCCGCAAGGCTGCGGATCATGTCCATCCCTTTTGGCAGCCGCAGGTTGCCAAACCCCGCGATGACCGGTTCCATACGGTCGGCAAATTCTATCTGCTTAAGAAACGACACTAGTGCTGCGCGGCCAGCGATCTCTGCGGATAGTGCATTGGCAAGGTACTCGGCGCGCTGTTGGGCAAAGTATGTCAAACGTTCTAACCCGGACCAGATCAGTTCTATCACGGTGCGCAACGCGCCTGTGATCAGATTCCCAATCACGTCGCCGCCGCCGTCGTATAGCGGGTTTCCGTATTCATCGACCAATCCCGACGGCAAGAACATGTCATGCCAGCCCTCTAGCGTATTCAGAGCCGCTGCCAACAGGCCGTACCGGGTTGGATCGTCATTCACCAGATGACCCAGTTCATGCGCCACAAGGGCAATCTTTTGGTCGCTCTCTAGCGCAGCCCACATGATAGCACCGATATAAAGCACCCTGTCGTGCCCAACCTTGCTGATCGCCGCGTTATAGTCATCGGTAATATGAATGGCGGTGATCTGTGGCGCGTCCAATAAGCCACCAATCTGGTCAGTCATTGCAAATGTCGCGGGCAAATCCTCGCGCCGAAGCACGTCATTGGGCAATCGTTCCCGGCGCGGGATCAACATCCAGCCGAGGGCGATCAAGATCGCGGCGATGACAAGAATAAGGATATTCGGGAACCTGACTTAGGCGAGTATGAGCCCCGCCGCCAGCACCACAAACGGGGTAGCCAGTACGATTGCGGCAAAGCCGTAGGTGACCAGCATCAAGGGTGATTTTCGGCGCAGATCACCTGTGACGTAGTCCTTCTGTGCGGACAGGAAAATCGCCTCTCCGACACGTTTGCTTAACTGGGCACGCCACTTTCGCATTGAAATGCCTAGATTGGAATTAGGGCCCAGTAATCAAGATCCAGCAGCACGTCGGGCAGGTATTTGCCGTCTTCGCCGCGTAGGGCAAATGCATCACCTTTGGTCGCCACCAGCCGCAGCCGGATCGCGCCAACGCCGGGCGCAGAGGTTTCGGCCTTGTCCAGCACTTCGGACCAGGCGCGCACGGTGTCGCCGGCAAAGCATGGGTTGGCATGGGCCCCGCCATTCAACGCCGCTATCATCTGCGCGTTGGCAAGACCATTGAACGACAGCGCGCGGGCCATCGAAATGACATGACCGCCATAGATCAACCGTTTGCCACCCTCGCGCGCAGTTGCGTCGAAATGCACCTTGGCGGTGTTCTGCCAAAGGCGCGTGGCCATCATATGCTCGGCTTCCTCAACCGTCACGCCGTCAACATGGTCGATCAGTTCGCCCACGGCGTAATCACCCCAGCGATGCGATTCCCCCGCCAGGCCAAAGTTGTATTGCAGAAAATCCAGCCCCTCTGGCAGCACCAGCTGATCGGCGGCCACGGCGGGAGCCAGATCAGGAATTACCGTGATCGGCGCGGGCGCATCAACGTCACGTTTGCGCACCATCACCCAGCGCACATACTCCAGCACGGTCTCATCCCATTGGTTTAGCCCCTTGGTGCGCACCCAGACCACACCGGATTTCCCGTTCGAGTTTTGCTTGACCCCAATCACCTTGGACACCGAGCGCAGCGTATCGCCGGGCCAGACCGGTTTCAGCCAGCGCCCCTCGGCGTAACCAAGGTTCGCCACTGCATTCAGTGACACATCCGGCACCGTCTTGCCGAACACCACATGGAACGCAGCGAGATCGTCGATGGGGGATTTTTCCAGCCCGCAGGACTCGGCAAACTGGTCAGAGGAGTAGAGCGCATGACGCGCCGGATAAAGCGCATGATACAGCGCGCGTTCGCCGCCCGACACAGTGCGCGGCACCGCATGTTCGATCACCAGACCGACGCTGTAATCCTCAAAAAACCGGCCCGCGCTTGTCTTGCTCATCTACATATCTCCGAGCTTTGTATGGGGCGCATAACTACCCTCGACCTCTTTCACGACGGCCTGTGCACAGCGCATTTTGCCGGTGGCGACGTCAAAGCCATAGGCCGGGTCGCCGTACAGCGACCAGCCTTTTGACAGCGCCAGCGTCACCTTGTGGCAAAACGCCGAGGTGTCGTCCTCGGTCAACAAACGGTAGGCTTTCATGGTATTATCCGGCATGGTGTTATCCGGTGAAAGGGTTGGGGCCGATCCAGATATGGACAGCGATGATCACGGCAAAGACCACGGCAGAGATCACCACCAGCCGGATATCGCCGACAACGCTACCGCCGGAAAAGCGTTCGGGCTTTGGCTCGGCGCCGTTGATGACCAACATCTCGACCAGCGACCAGATCGCCAGCCCCCCGAACAACAGGACAGAATCGCGGTCGCCATTGACCAGCAAATGCGCCGTTGACCACAGCAGAACGCCGGTCAGCATCGGATGGCGCAGCCAGCCCCGCGCGCGGCTGCGCGAACTGCCCAGCCCCAGCAGAAGCACCGCAAACACCATCATCAGATTGTTGGCATGGCGGCCCCAGCTGGGCGGGTCATAGATCTCGATGAAATCGGCCTTGCGGAATCCGACCACCATCATTGCCACCGAAATCAGAATCAGAAAGGCAATCGGGCCGCGCGCGGCCTCGCCCATCTTGTCGGTCATCGCGGCGCGCCGGCCAGGGGCCACCCGTTTGAACAGATGCGCGCCATACCACAGGGCAAGGCCCGCAACCAAAACAAGCGTCCAGATCATGTTGCAAGCTCCAGTGCTGCAATTGCCGCGGCCTTGGCCAACGTTGCACGCGCCGTGACGACATGCAGATTTTCTACGATCTTACCGTCGAGCACGGCAACACCTTTCCCCTCGGCCTCGGCCGACTTGAACGCCTCTATCTGACGCTGCGCCAGATCAACCTCTTCGCCAGTCGGCGCGAAGACCTCATTTGTCACGGCCAGTTGCGCCGGATGGATCAGCGATTTGCCGTCAAATCCCATATCGCGGCCCTGTTCACATTCGCCGCGTAGCCCTTCGTCATCCTTAAAGGCATTATAAACGCCATCGATGCAAATCACATCATGGCTGCGCGCGGCCAGCAGGCAAAGCTGCAGGCTGGTCAGCAACGGCATCCGGTCGGCGCGGAACCGACTGTTCAGGTCTTTGGCCAGATCGTTGGTGCCCAGCACAAACCCCGTCACCCTGGGGTGTGCGGCAATTTCCATTGCGTTGATCATGCCGCGCGGGGTTTCCATCATCGCCCAGACCGGCATATCCGGCCCCAGCAGATCGGTCAGCGGCTTGATATCCAGCGCGTTGTCGACCTTGGGCAGCAAAAACGCATCCGCCCCGGCATCGCGCAGGGCCAGCGCATCGTCGCGGCCCCATTCGGTATCCAGCCCATTGATCCGCACGATCTTGAACCGGTCGCCATAGCCACCCGCCTGCAATGCCTCGGTCAACAGCGCCCGTGCGTTAACCTTTGCATCGGCTGCCACTGCGTCCTCGAGGTCAAAGATAATCGCATCGACCGGCAGCGACCTGGCCTTTTCCAACGCCCGCGCGTTGGACCCGGGCATATACAAAACCGAGCGATATGGCCGTATCGTCTGATCCATGATTCTTCTTCCCCTGTTAGCCGCGATGCGTAGCATCAACACCATTCACCAAAGCGCAAGCCCCGTCTTGCCGCAGTGCAGAATTGACAGCATTTCAGCGGTTTAAGTGTTGCGCAGGCGCTGCGCACGCCCGATTAACCAAATTTTTGAGCCTTCAGGAGCATTCTTTTGGTGTCGTCGGATGAGGGAGAGCCGCTTGCCAAGGCCACACAAGATCTCGGTGCAACAAGGTCCGACACCAGATAAACCAGGGGTATTCCTGACCGCCGGATGATCCGGATGGCCCGGATGGGATCCACCCTAAGAGTTAAAGGGAATGACCCAATGAAACAGCAGTTTCTCGCACTCTCTCTGGGTGTCGGCGCATTGATCCTGGCGACCAATCACGCCTTTGCCCAGCAGCAAAACCGCAATTGCGCCGAGCGTGACCGCGTTGTCGAGCGTTTGTCGTCGACCTATGGCGAAAGCCGTCAGTCGATCGGGCTTGGCGCCAATAATTCGGTGATAGAGGTGTTTGCCTCTGCCGAAACCGGCACCTGGACAATCACCGTGACCACGCCCGCAGGTGTCACCTGCCTTGTGGCCTCTGGTCAGGCGTTTGAGGCGACCCATGGCGATTTGCTACCGACCTCTGGCGTCGCGCTGTAGGTGCGCACTTAAGGTAAACTTTGAAGGCGTTACGTCAGCGCATCAAAAATCAGCTTCGTGCCCGTGATGGTCAAAAAGACATAGACCAGACCGAAGAACAGCCGTTCGGGCACGATGCGGTGCAGATAGACCCCCAGATAAGTGCCGATAATGGCAAAGGGGAACAGGTAGATATCCGCCAGCAACGTCTGCGCGGTGAAGATTCCCAACAAGGCATAGGGCAGGAATTTTGCAATATTGATCGCCCAGAAAGTGATGACCGCTGTCGCCTGATAGCATCGCTTGTCGATGGGTTTGGACAGCAGATAAATAGCGGCAGGTGGCCCGCCGGCGTGGCTGATAAAACTGGTCAGTCCGGCGATCGCGCCAAAAACCTGCCCAGCGCGATCTGACATCGCCTGTTTCGCCGGTTTGATCCAGCCCCGCGCCCTCCCCACCTGAAAAATAACGAATCCGATGGCCACCAGGCCAATCAGGATGCGAAACATATCCGGGTTGATTGCGCCGTAAAGCAGCGCGCCAATCGCAACCCCCGGCACCCCCCCTATGATCAACGCCTTGGCCGCCGGCCCGTCCCATTGCTTCCAATAGGGGCGCAAGGCGCTGATATCCATCAACATCAGCAGCGGCAACATCACGCCTATCGCCTCTCCGGGATGTAGAATCAGCGCCAGCAGTGGAGTCGCCGCAAAAGCCCCCCCCGACCCGAATCCGCCTTTGGATATCCCCGCGAACAGCACCGCCGGGATCGCCACCGCGAAAAAGGTGAAATCCAGTTCCATCGCCATCCTGACCCTAAAGAATCTACCAGCCTTAACTGGTTACCACGGCCAATCCACCCCGGTATTCCGCGGCATACCGAAGATGCCGCAGCGCAGCAGCCTTGCACATAAGGCCCTGAATGGGTACGCAATCGCCAACCACAACTGGACCGAGGACCAATCAAATGGCCAGACCCAAAATTGCCCTCATCGGCGCAGGCAATATCGGTGGCACACTTGCCCACCTCGCCGCTGTCAAAGAACTGGGCGACATCGTCATGTTCGATATCGCTGATGGCTTGCCGCAGGGCAAGGCGCTCGACATTGCTGAATCCGGCCCCGCAGAAGGCTTCGATGCTGCCATGTCCGGCACCAGCGACTATGCCGATATCGCAGGCGCAGACGTCTGCATCGTCACCGCCGGTGTTGCCCGCAAGCCGGGGATGAGCCGCGATGACCTGCTGGGCATCAACCTGAAGGTGATGAAATCAGTCGGTGAGGGCATCGCCGCCCATGCCCCGAACGCATTTGTCATCTGCATCACCAACCCGCTTGATGCGATGGTCTGGGCCCTGCGCGAATTCAGCGGCCTGCCCCACAATAAGGTCTGCGGCATGGCCGGTGTGCTTGACAGCGCGCGCTTCCGCCATTTCCTGGCGGACGAGTTTGGCGTGTCGATGCGCGACGTCACAGCCTTTGTGCTGGGTGGCCACGGCGACACGATGGTGCCGCTGGCGCGCTATTCCACCGTTGCCGGTATCCCGCTGCCCGATCTGATCAACATGGGCTGGACCACACAGGAAAAGATGGACGCCATCGTCCAGCGCACCCGTGATGGCGGCGCCGAGATCGTTGGCCTGCTGAAAACCGGCAGCGCGTTCTACGCCCCCGCCACCAGTGCCATCGAAATGGCCGAGGCTTATCTGAAAGACCAGAAGCGCGTCCTGCCCTGTGCGGCTTATGTGGATGGCGCCCTGGGCCTGAAGGGCATGTATGTTGGCGTGCCGACTATCATTGGCGCCGGTGGCGTCGAGAAAGTCATCGACATCAAGATGACCAAAGACGAACAGGCGATGTTCGACAAATCCGTCGCCGCCGTCAAAGGCCTGGTCGAGGCCTGCAAAGGCATCGACAACTCACTCAGCTAACCGCATTTCGGGAATCATTTTGCCCGCATTCAACGCCTCCGGCCCAGCCGGGGGCGTTTTTCTTTGGTGAGTCCCCCGCGCAACGTTTGCAATAATCACGGTTAACCGCTCGTTGACCGGTCAAGGCCCGCGTGACAGGCTTGACGAAAAACGAGCAGGTATAATGGGAAATGAAATCGT
>Ga0316206_1002854_pt1 | contig 10681 bp, 10 predicted proteins | sample 6monthpyrite_MG_FD_204942 | JGI IMG/M metagenome (GOLD analysis project Ga0316206, IMG submission 204942) | Microbial mat bacterial communities from mineral coupon in-situ incubated in ocean water Damariscotta River, Maine, United States -... | ecosystem: Environmental > Aquatic > Marine >...
TCAGGGTGATCCGGTCCAGGAACCGCCGCCGCCCATCGGCACCTTCGATCCACAGACGGTCCATCGACGGCACCAGCCAAACCATGCGCGCCACGCGCCCCAAGGCAGATTGCGTGGCCGTCTTGCCGTCAATCGTCACCTGACGCGCACCGCCCGGTTCGGCCCATGTGGCCAATTCATGCATCTGATGCATCGACTGTAGAACAGCAGCTACTTTCCATCCCAGCGCCTCTGGCTGGCGGGCCATTTCATCTGCCGCTGCCCGCCGGATGCCGCGGCCCGGAGAGAAGAGCGATACAGCTTCCAGGATGTTGGTCTTGCCGGCGCCGTTTGGTCCGTAGATCGCAATCGGTCGCCCGTCGCATTGAATGCGCGCCGCCTTATGAGATCGGAAATGCGACAGAGTCAGTTCTTGAAACGCCAGTTCCGGCATGACCCGATCTTCTTCTCTTTAAAAAATTCCTCTGCCCATGGCCCGGCAGGTGGCTTTGACACCGAGAGGGGAGGCAGGCTGCATAGCAGCCTTCAAACGCGCATTGGCATGACGACATAGACGGCGCTGGTATCGTTACCTTCACGCATCAGGGTCGGATCGCCAGCAGAGTTGAACATGAACACCGCATTCTCACGATCCACCTGGCTGGCGATTTCCAGCAGGTATTTCGCGTTGAACCCAATCTCCAGCTTTTCGTCGTTATAGGCCACGGCCAGCTCTTCCTCGGCGTTTCCGCTATCGGGGGCGTTTACCGACAGGATCAACCGATCCTCATCCAGCTGCAGTTTCACAGCACGCGAGCGTTCGGATGACACCGTGGCAACCCGATCAACGGCCTTCGCGAAATCGGCGGCGTCTACCTCTAGCTTGCGGGTGTTCCCGGTTGGAATGACGCGGGTGTAATCGGGGAAAGTGCCGTCGATGACCTTGGACGTCAGGGTAATCTCGGGGGTGGCAAAGCGCACTTTGGTTTCGCTGACAGATACCGCGATAATCGCCTCGTCATCGTCAAGCAGTTTGCGCATCTCGCCCACGGTCTTTCGCGGCACGATAACGCCGGGCATATCCTCGGCCCCGGGCGGCAGCTCGGCGTCGATACGGGCCAGGCGGTGGCCGTCGGTGGCCACACAGCGCAGAACCTTGCCGCCATCGGCCTCGGCCACATGCATATAGACACCGTTCAGGTAATACCGGGTCTCTTCCGTCGAGATGGCGAATTTGGATTTGTCGAACAGCCGCCGCAAAACCGGCGCGGGGGCCGAGAAATTGGAATGATATTCGGACGAGGCCATGACCGGGAAATCCTCGCGCGGCAGGGTCGCCAGCGCAAAGTTTGACCGCCCGGCCTCAATCGTCAGTCGGCCGCTGGCGCCATCGTCGGTCAATTGAACCAAGGCGCCGTCGGGCAGTTTGCGCACGATTTCGTTCAGGGTCACGGCGCTGACCGTGGTGGCCCCGGCGCGTTCGACATGGGCGGCGATCTTATCGACGACCTCGATATCCAGATCCGTAGCGCGGAAGCTGACAGAGTCACCCTCGGCCTCGATCAGCACATTGGCCAGGATCGGAATGGTATTGCGTCGTTCGACGACAGACTGCGCCTGACCGACTGCTTTCAGAAGCGTTGCGCGCTCGATACTGATTTTCATGGCCTCGACCCTTCCAAGACACCGGGCGTGAAACCTACCTGTTTCACGCCCCGGCTCAAGCCCATTCTGGCATTATGACTGCTTTATCCGCGTCGTATCGGCGTGGATGTCACGCCTCAAGCGCGCGGCGCAGCAATTCCAGGTCCTCTGCGATCTGGCTGTCATGCGTTTTCAGCTCTTCGATCCGGCGCACGCCATGCATGACAGTGGTGTGATCGCGGTTGCCAAACCGCCGCCCGATCTCGGGCAGGCTGCGTGCGGTCAGGCGTTTGGACAGCCACATCGCCACCTGACGCGGGCGGGCAATTGTGCGCACGCGCCGTGGGCCAATCAGGTCGGACAGGCGGATATTGTAGTGTTCAGATACTTTGCGCTGAATTTCCTCAATCGTGACTTTGCGATCCGCCTGGCGCAGGATATCGGCCAGACAATCCTGGGTCAGGTCCAGCGTGATCTCTTTGCCCACCAAAGAGGCAAAGGCGAACAATCGCATCAGCGCACCTTCGAGAACCCGCACATTGGTCGAGATACGATGCGCCAGGAATTCCAGCACACCGTCAGCCATGACAACATCGCGATGTTGTGCGTGCTGAAGTTCGGATTTTTGCTGTAGGATGCCAAGGCGCAACTCATAGTCCGTCGGGTGCAGATCAACCACCAACCCCGATTGCAGACGCGATTTGATCCGATCTTCAAGATCTTTGATCTCGCCCGGCGCACGGTCGGCCGAAAGGATGATCTGTTTGTTCTGATCCACCAGCGCGTTGAAGGTGTGAAAGAACTCTTCCTGGGTGCTGCCCTTGCCGGCGATGAACTGCACGTCATCAACCATCAGCACATCGACAGAGCGGAACAACTGCTTGAAGTCGATCATCTGTTTGTCGCGCAGCGCCTGAATAAAGCGGTACATGAACTGTTCGGCAGACAGATACACGACCTTCAACTCGGGGCATTGCGCCTGCAGCTCATGGGCAATGGCATGCATCAGGTGCGTTTTACCAAGGCCGACACCGCCATAGAGGAAAAGCGGGTTGAACGTGACCTCAACCCCCTCGGCAACACGACGCGCAGCAGCATGGGCCAGTTCGTTCGGCTTGCCGACGACAAAGCGGTCAAACGTGAAACGCGGGTCAAGCGGCGCGCCGGGCAGATCGGCATCAACACTGATCGACGGCTGAACCGGCACGGGCTTTGGGGCTTGTGCGGGCGCGGTCATACCAGCCTTGGGCACGGTGAATTGCACGCGCGCCACCGGCGCGCCATTCGTGGCAAGCAAGGTCAGGATATCCTCGCCAAAGTTGCGTTGAACCCAGTCGCCCATGAAATTGGTCGGCACGTAAAACGTCGCCACCCCGTTTTCGACGCGCGAAAACTCTAGTGGTTCGATCCAGTTTACAAAATTATTCGCCCCGACCTTTCGTGTAAGTTCATTTCGCAGTTCGCCCCAGGTGTCATTGTTCATTTTTTCCGACCCGTTTCTTTTCCCCATGGCCCAGTCCCCAAGGCCACGTAGCATGACGGTTGAGCGTCATGCACATCGTACAACCAAAACACGCAACGGCCGGTAAACGGGTGTCCGTCGCAAACGACCGATACGCCCGACATATTGGCGTGTTTATCGGTCTTTCATTGCGACGGGTCCCGGTTCTGGATGTTTTGCACAAACCCAAACGGATCTGTGCAACCCCAGAACGGGATTGCTGACATCTCATTGTCCCCAACCAAAATGCGGCAGCGCATTGTTTGGCCTGGTCAATGACCCTGATTGGCAAAGATCGGCAACTTGCCAACTCGCCAGCAGGATTGGATACTACGAAGCGGGCCCACTATTTGCTGCACATCGGTTCTTCCAATGCTGCATGACCCCGTCCGCATCACCCACATGCCCCCCAAGTAACGGACGTAGTGAATCGCTTGGGCCAAGCTAGCAAGGGCGCCGCAGACCACGCAACCGATCTTACCGCTTGACTCGGGACAGAGATAAAATCGAATCTGGTAACCCGTTGAGCGGGGCGAAATACGCGCTTAAAAAACCACAGTACAAAAAAAAGGCGCGCCGGTGTGGCACGCCTTTTGACCGAGAATCAGGTGAGTCGGCTTAGCCGATTGCCTTCACCCGCGAGCTGAGGCGCGACATTTTGCGGGCCACGGTGTTTTTGTGCATAACGCCTTTGGTCACACCCCGCATCAATTCAGGCTGAGCCTCGCGCAGCGCTGTGGCGGCGGCGTCTTTGTCGCCAGATGCGATGGCCTCTTCGACTTTACGCAGGTAGGTGCGAATCCGCGAGCGGCGGCCTTTGTTGACAGCAAAGCGGCGTTCGTTCTGGCGGGCGCGTTTTTTGGCTTGGGGCGAATTTGCCATGATATTCAGACCTTTGTTCGGGTTCGTTTCATTTCAATAGCACAATGCAAACCCGATCCGGGGGCCGAAGACCCGGGGTATTTCAAGCCAGAGCGGGCTGCACGCGCATGTATGACCGATGCCTATAACCAAGTTTTGCGGCGCTGGAAACCAAAAACCGCTAGCGGTCGCGGAACTGCGCCTCGCGTTTTTCAAGGAAAGCGGCCATGCCTTCTTTTTGGTCCTCGGTCGCGAATAGCGAATGGAACAGCCGACGTTCAAACAACAGCCCCTCGCTGAGGGTCGTTTCATAAGACCGGTTCACCGATTCCTTGATGGCACGGACCGACAGCGCCGACTTTTCGGCGATCTTAAGCGCCACCGCCATCGTCTCTTCCATCAGCTTTTTGGCGGGCACCACGCGGCTGACCAAGCCAGAGCGTTCGGCCTCTTTCGCATCCATGAACCGACCGGTCAGGTTCATATCCATGGCTTTGGATTTGCCAACAAACCGTGTCAGGCGCTGCGACCCACCGATGCCGGCCATGACGCCCAGGTTCACCTCTGGCTGGCCGAATTTGGCGGTGTCGGACGCGATGATGAAATCGCACATCATCGCCAGTTCACAGCCCCCACCCAGCGCATAACCCGAAACGGCCGCGATGATCGGCTTGCGCACGCGCATGATGGTCTCTGTCTCGCCGCCGAACATGTCGCTGGTGAAAACCTCGACAAAGCTTTTCTCGGACATTTCTTTTACATCGGCCCCGGCGGCGAATGCCTTTTCCGAGCCGGTGATGACGATGCAACGCACTTTCTCATTCTTATCCGCCTCGCGCAGCGCGCACCCCAACTCTGACAACAGTTCAGAGTTCAGCGCATTCAACGCGTCAGGCCGGTTGAGTTTGATGAGAGAGACGTGGTCTTCGATTTCGACGATGAGTGTCTTGAAGGCCATAAGGCTTGCCTTTGATTGTTCCCCGTCCGTCCGATTCCATAGCATCGGATCGCCAAGGATCAAGTTATCTTTGGCATTGCGGACAATAGAAAGATGAGCGTCCCGATTGCACGATTCGGGTGATTACGCCGGGGCAATCGGGGGTGCGGCAGGGCAGACCCTGGCGATCATATACGTCAAAGCTGTGCTGAAAATATCCAAGTTCCCCATCGGCTTGGCGATAATCCTTTAGGGATGATCCGCCAGCTTCTATCGCCTCCTGCAGCACCTGACGGATCACCGGAACCAGTCCGCGAATCCGGTCTGCGGCAATGCGTCCTGCTTTGCGGGTCGGGGAAAGACCTGCCCGAAAAAGGACCTCGCAAACGTAAATATTGCCCAAACCAGACACGACTCGTTGGTCCAGCAGCGCCGATTTGATCGGTGTGTTCCGGTTTTTGAGTCGGTCAACAAGGTAACTTTCGTTGAATATGTTCCCCAGTGGTTCGGGCCCAAGGATGGCCAACAGCTTGTGCTGTTCAACCGTCTCGGTCGGCGCCAGGTCCATCGCACCGAACCTGCGAGCGTCGTTAAAGGTGATGCGCGCGCCATTATCCATGTCCAACACCACATGGTCATGTTTCTCGGGCGCCGGATGATCGTGATGAAACAGCCCCAGCGGATCACCTGAAATCAGCATCCGCCCCGACATGCCCAGGTGGATGATCAGCGTTTCGCCCGATTCCAGATCGGCAAGGATATATTTCGACCTGCGCCGCAGGGCATTGACCCGCTGCCCCATCAACCGCTCTGCCATGCGGTCGGGGAATGGCCAGCGCAGATCGGGGCGCCGTATATCGGCACGGGCGATCACCGCACCCTCCATCGCAGGAACCAATCCGCGGCGAACCGTCTCGACCTCTGGTAATTCTGGCATTGGCGTCCCTCCGCGACGGAAGGGCGGATTGCAGCCCGCCCTAAGCCCCCTATAAGAAGGGTGAGTTTTTCCAAGGCGACAAGGGCCGATGGCTGACACAGAGCAAAAATCCGGACAAAAAACCACGCATTTCGGCAATGAAACCATCCCCGAGGGTGAAAAGGCCGGGCGGGTGCATGGTGTGTTCACCTCTGTTGCGTCGAAATACGACGTGATGAACGATGTGATGTCGGTAGGAATCCACCGCGTTTGGAAAGACGCGATGATGGATTGGCTGGCGCCCCGGAACGGGCAGCGGTTGCTGGATGTGGCCGGGGGCACCGGTGACGTCGCGTTTCGCTTTCTGAAACGCGCGCCTGGCGCCAGTGCGGTTGTCTGCGACATGACCGAATCGATGCTGATTTCAGGTCAGCAGCGCGCCGAGGCCGAAAAGCGGGCAGATCAGTTGGAATGGGTGGTGGGCGACGCCATGGCCCTGCCGTTTGAGGATAACAGTTTTGACGTTTACACGATCAGCTTTGGCATCCGAAACGTCACCCGCCCGCAAGAGGCGCTGAACGAGGCGTATCGCGTGCTGCGCCCCGGGGGCCGCCTGATGGTGCTGGAGTTCAGCCAATTGCCCAATCCGGGGATGCAAAAGCTGTATGATCTTTATTCCTTCAATGTGATCCCGACGATGGGCAAAATTATCGCCAATGACCGCGACAGCTATCAGTATCTGGTGGAATCGATCCGCCAGTTCCCCGATCAGGAAACCTTTCTGGGCATGATACGCGAGGCTGGGTTTGGTCAGGCGAAATACCGCAATCTGTCACTGGGTGTCGCCGCGCTGCATTCCGGCTGGAAGCTGTAGGTGCCCCTGTAATGAAAGGTCCGCATAACATCTGGCGGTTGATCCGCACCGGCGCGACGCTGGAACGCACCGGTGCCATGCCCGTGGTTTTGGATGCGTTTCGCGCCCCACCTACGCTGCGGATCCTGGCGCGTGTATTGGGGTGGCCCTTTGCCTGGCTGGGCCTGAAAGGCGACCCGACAAAGCCGCCCCTGACCCGTGCGTTGACGGCCCTTGGCCCGGCCTACATCAAGTTTGGCCAGCTGATGTCGACCCGCCCGGATGTAGTTGGTGATGCGCTGGCCAAGGAATTGCAGGTCCTGCAGGATAAATTGCCGCCCTTCCCGGTCGAAGAGGCGATCCGCACCGTCGAAGAAGAGCTGGAGCATCCGATTGCCGAGCTGTTCTCGGAGTTTTCCGAACCGGTCGCCGCCGCCTCGATTGCGCAGGTCCACAAGGCGCGGTTGGCCAAGGATGGTCGCGAAATCGCGGTGAAGGTGCTGCGCCCCGGCATCGAAAAGGCGTTCCGCAAGGATATTGACGCCTTTTACCTGGCTGCCGACACGATCGAGCTGTTGTCCCCCGCCTCTCGCCGCCTGCGCCCCCACGATGTGATCGAACATTTTGAGGGCGTCGTCGCCGGAGAGCTTGATTTGCGGATGGAGACGTCTTCGGCCGCTGAATTTGCCGCCAATACCGCCGATGACGATGGGTTTCAGGTACCGCAAGTAGAATGGGTTCTTTCGGGACGTCGCGCAATGGCGCTGGGCTGGGCCGAGGGCATTCCCGCCAATGACCCCGAGGCGATCAGGGCCGCCGGGCATGACATGCAGGGTTTGGCGGAACGCGTGCTGCAACTGTTCCTCAGACACGCGCTGCGTGACGGGTATTTCCATGGTGATATGCATCAGGGTAACCTGAAGATTGCGGCCAACGGCGATATCATCGCGCTGGATTTCGGCATCATGGGGCGGATCGACGAATATACCCGCCGGGTCTACGCCGAAATTCTGTTCGGGTTCATCCGCAAGGATTACCGCCGCGTCGCCGAGGTACATTTTGAGGCAGGCTATGTGCCCGCCGATCGCGATATCGATGAATTCGCGCGCTCACTAAGGTCTGTCGGAGAGCCGATTTTCGGGCTGGATGCCAGCCGGGTGTCGATGGCCCGTCTGCTGAGCCATCTGTTTGAAGTGACCGAGCGTTTTGGCATGGAAACCCGGACCGAGCTGATTCTTTTGCAGCGCACCATGGTGGTGGTCGAGGGCGTGGCCCGCTCGCTGGACCCGCATATCAATATCTGGCAGATCGCGCAGCCGGTGGTGGAAAGCTACATCAAGGAAAACGTCGGCCCGCGTGCCCTGCTGCGCGACCTGTCACAGACCATCCGGGTGATCGCCCGGTTCGGCCCAAAACTGCCGCAATTCGCTGAAGAGTTCCTGGTGCGTCAGGCCGAGGAGCCAGTGAAAATCAGGTCTCGGTCGATGCTGAGGCCGGTCTTGTGGATGCTGGCTGGCGCGGTGGCCACGATTGCGGTGATCTGGCTAACGCAAGGTCTCTAGCCGCGCGATTTCCAACTGGAACCCTTCGAGGTAATCCAAATCTCCTGCCTGGGCCTTCCACAGGCAATAGGCCGCCATGCGCCAGTGATAGGCTGGGACGAGCACGCGATAGCGCTCGGTTGCGTCTGGATGGCCATAGGCGGCCAAAAACGTGGCCTCTTGCGTCTTGGATAGCGGTATGCGCCCATTCACATGCTGCATCGCGGGCGACAGGAAAATCGCCAAATCCTCTGTTCGGTCCCCGACTGCCGGGCATTGCCAGTCGATCAGGCAAATTCCATGCGGTGTCTCGATGATGTTGTCAGCAACCACGTCTCCATGCAGAAACACCGGTGGCGCTGGTGGCAGGTCCGGCTCTGGCGGGCGAAGTTGGGCCAATCGATGCCCATCGCGGGTTTGCGTCTCAAGTATCGCGGCACCCTGTGCCAAAATTGTGTTGGTCTTTAACTTTCGCAATCCCTCTGGCGGTTGCAGTGCATGCAGCTGCTTTAGCGACGTGGCAACGGGGGCGGTATCCGTTCCAAAATTCGGGCCAAGGACATGGCGATAGATAAGAATTGGGCCCGCGTCGCTGTCAACTTTGGCAACCAATTGGGGGGCCAGCCCGGTGTTCTGCAAACGGGTCAGGGCAGCCGCCTCGTGATCCGCACTATTTGGGAAAAGCGGTGTGCCACGGTTCGCGAACAGCTTGCACACCAAGGTGTTGCCCTTGTAGTCATACCGCCAAAGCCGGTTAGTCCGGCCACCCGGCATCGGGACATACCGGGCCTCGGGTGTCGCCAGACCCTGACCGATCAATGCGGCCTGAACGCAGGCAAGACTGTCTTCGTTCCGGATGTTTTTCTTTAGGTCGGGCGAGGGGCGTTTCATCGTACTGATCTGCCGCAGAGGTCAGCCGATGTCGAGTGGGTTTGACTTTGGTTTCACCGGAACTTTGCCTTGCCTCAGACAGGATCTACCGGTTCACGAAGGGCCGAAACCAAATCTGCGGAAATCTCGACTCCACCTTCAGTGACCAGCAAAATCTGCCCGGCCTCACCGCGGGCTTCGATAATTCTGGAATAGACTTCCATCTGCTCTGATGAAATCTCGGCGCCATTGGAATAGCTTTCCAGCGTGAAACTGTACAACCCTTCGGGCGCGTTCGATGCGCCCAGAACACCGCTCCATGCGATTGGGTCATCTGAAACAGTGATCTTTTTTCGCTCGATTTCGATATCGTTTTCGTCCTTAACGACCAGAATCGTGCTATCCGCTGACGCGGGTGGGTTGGGCAGCAGCGTGATGGGTTGCCCATCGTAATACGCAGCGATCGGCGCGCGGGCCTCCATCCCGACCCAGGACGACAACTGCGCCATGCCCATCAAGTTCATTTGCGCCCCCAATGACCCAAGCAATTCGTTGGTTTTCACCTGCTGCTCAACGCCCGAGAACGTTGCGAGTTGCACCGCCAAATCTTCGGATGCCATCGGTTCAAGGGGGTCCTGATTTTTCATCTGGACGGTTAACATCTTGAGAAAGGTCTCAAAATCCGAACTGACCTCGGCCGCGGTATTGCCTTGTGGCTTGGTGGCGCTGGTCGCCGCTGCGGTGGTGGCTGATGTGACATCCATTTCGGAAGGTCCTTTCGTTTAAAGCCTGATATCGATACTGCCACCGAGCGTGACCCGGGCCGGTACTGGCGTATTCGTATCCAAAATTGGTATTTCGCTTTGCAGAGTTGGGGTGCCATCGGCGTGACCGCCCTCATTTTTTTGCTGCGCATCGCCGCCCGAAAAACTGAAGGATATGTCGCTATATCCAAGCTCTTTGAACTCTGCTGCCAGTGTTTCGAGATTGCGGCGCAATAGATCGGCGGTTTCCCCACGCTCAACCGCGAGGGCAACCGAGATTGCGCCGTCACTCGCATTTATAGTCATTTTCACCCGCCCCAGTTCTTCGGGGTTCAGGGAGATTTCAATCGCCCGGTCGGGAAGCTGCCGCGCGACATCGACAAGTTGCGCCACAACGTGCCGGGATAACCGTATGTCGGTTGTTTGTTGCACCGCGTCGCGTCGTGGGCTGTCAATGGATGACTGCTGGATCAACTCGTCAACCAAGCCAGAGATTTCGCCAACGGTCAAATCACTGTCCTTGCCGGTGCCGCCACCATTTTGGAGGGTGGAAACCATTTGCGGCGGTGGCATAATGACTGGTGGCGTTTGGGGTGGGGTGGTTGCAACGTTTTGTGGTTGTGGTTGTGGTTGTGGTTGTGGGGGAAATGGAAGTTCGGATTTCGTCGACGCGGTCGATACTGCACCGGTCTTGGGGCCGGTTTCCTGTGCAGAACCGTTATCGCGCTGCGACTGACCGGTGATGTCTGCCATCACAATTTTTGCTGATATCGGAGCTTGGCTACTTTTTTCGGAAGCTTGGAAAACTTCGGCGG
>Ga0316206_1002855_pt1 | contig 10678 bp, 5 predicted proteins | sample 6monthpyrite_MG_FD_204942 | JGI IMG/M metagenome (GOLD analysis project Ga0316206, IMG submission 204942) | Microbial mat bacterial communities from mineral coupon in-situ incubated in ocean water Damariscotta River, Maine, United States -... | ecosystem: Environmental > Aquatic > Marine >...
ATAGAAACTCCAACCGATGCTCCGACTGACGCACCGACAGAAACACCAACAGATGCTCCGACAGAAGCTCCAACTGACGCACCAACAGAAACTCCAACCGATGCACCGACTGACGCACCGACAGAAACACCAACAGAAACACCAACAGATGCTCCGACAGAAGCTCCAACTGACGCACCAACAGAAACTCCGACTGACGTACCAACAGAAGCTCCAACAGAGACACCGACAGAAGCACCAACAGAAGCTCCAACAGAGACACCGACGGATACTCCGACATCAGAACCGACTGATGCTCCAACAGAAACACCGACAGAGACACCAACCGAAGCACCAACAGAAGCTCCAACCGATGCTCCAACCGATGCTCCGACTGACGCACCGACAGAAACTCCGATAGAAACTCCAACAGAGACTCCGACAGAAGCTCCAACCGATGCTCCAACCGATACTCCGACCGATGCTCCGACTGATGCTCCGACTGACGCACCAACAGAAACTCCGACAGAAACTCCAACAGAAGCTCCAACCGATGCTCCGACAGAAACTCCAACCGATGCTCCGACTGACGCACCGACAGAAACTCCAACCGATGCTCCGACTGACGCACCGACAGAAACTCCAACCGATGCTCCGACTGACGCACCGACAGAAACACCAACAGAAGCTCCAACTGACGCACCAACAGAAACTCCGACTGACGTACCAACATCAGAACCAACAGATGCTCCGACTGACGCACCGACAGAAACTCCAACCGATGCTCCGACTGACGCACCGACAGAAACACCAACAGATGCTCCGACAGAAGCTCCAACTGACGCACCAACAGAAACTCCAACCGATGCACCGACTGACGCACCGACAGAAACACCAACAGAAACACCAACAGATGCTCCGACAGAAGCTCCAACTGACGCACCAACAGAAACTCCGACTGACGTACCAACAGAAGCTCCAACAGAGACACCGACAGAAGCACCAACAGAAGCTCCAACAGAGACACCGACGGATACTCCGACATCAGAACCGACTGATGCTCCAACAGAAACACCGACAGAGACACCAACCGAAGCACCAACAGAAGCTCCAACCGATGCTCCAACCGATGCTCCGACTGACGCACCGACAGAAACTCCGATAGAAACTCCAACAGAGACTCCGACAGAAGCTCCAACCGATGCTCCAACCGATACTCCGACTGACGCACCGACAGAAACACCAACAGAAGCTCCAACTGACGCTCCGACTGATGCTCCGACCGATGCTCCAACCGATGCTCCGACTGACGCACCAACATCAGAACCAACAGAAGCTCCGAAAAATAGTGACAAAGGTGTTGGAAATACAACAGCATCTGAAGCTTCTAATAAAGAAGTTCGTGATGATGATAACGGTTTAAGAGAAAACGATGATGAAACACCTTTAGAGACTCCGACTGAGACACCAGCTGACACTCCAACAGAGATACCAACAGCACCTCAAGGCAGTGACAAAGGTGTTGGAAATGAAACAGCATCTGAAGCTACTGGCAGAAGTACACGTACGAATACTGCTGATGCACCAACTGAAAAGCAAGCTAACAAACCTTTAAAAGAGGAAAAGTCAGACAAAGATGAAAAAGAAGAGAAGTCAGACAAAGGTGAAAAAGAGGAAAAGTCAGACAAAGGTGAAAAAGAGGAAAAGTCAGACAAAGATGAAAAAGAAGAGAAGTCAGACAAAGATGAAAATGAAGAAAAGTCAGACAAAGGTGTTGGAAATACAACAGCATCTGAAGCTTCTGATAAAGAAATTCGTGATGATGATAAAGGTTTAAGAGAAGACGATGATGAAGCACCTTTATTTAGTGAAGGAGAAAATGAGTCTATTTCTATAGAAAATTATGATAGTTCTGGAGATGAAAGCAGTGATTTTAGTATGGACTCTGAAAATGCTGAGATGCAAACAACATTGTCTGATATTTTTGATGTAAGTGATTCTGATGATGCTCTTGGAAACTATATGAATCAAGACAACTCAAGTGATGATAAAGATTCTAGAGGAAAAGAGGATAAGTCATCAAATGATGAAAAACCTGAAAAAGATAATGCAGATGAAAAAGAATCAGATGATAGTCATGAGGATGAAGATATAAACTTGGATGATTTAGGTCATGGTGACGATAATCTTGATTCGCATTTTGATGATTTTGGAAGTGGAGTAGATATAGAACAATCTTAATATTTTATTAGGTATAATCACTAAAAAAAACTACTAAAGGGAATGTATTGAAAAAAGTTTTAATAGCTGATGATAGTTTATTGTTTCAAAAGATTATTGGACTAAACTTTGCCAGTAGAAATGAACTTGAATTAGTGAATGCTTCAAGTTACAAAGAAACTAAAGAAATTTTAGAAGCTGATAGTGATTTTTTTGCAGCTATTGTCTGTATAGTTTTGCCTGATGCACTCAATGGAGAGGTGGTTGACCTCTCTTTGTCATATGAAATCCCAACTCTTGTACTTACTAGCACATTCGATAAAGATATCAGAGAATCGATGTCTATAAAACCTATAATCGATTATGTTTCAAAAAATACTAGAAATGATATTGCATATGCAGTTGAACTCATTCATACTCTTTTGTATTTTGAAAATAAAAAAGTACTTTTAGTAACTGAAAATGATGATGAGCAAAATACAATGACCTCATATTTTTCAAATCTTCTCCTAAAACCTATTCATGCACAAAATGCACAAAATGCACTTGATATTCTTAATCAGCAAGAGGATATTGATATTATTATTACTGACTATAAAATGTCTGACATGGATGGATTAAAACTGGTTCAAAAGATTAGAAGTAAATTCACCCGTGAGCAAAAGATAATCTTTTCAATTCTTTCTCCTTTAGATAAGAGTGTTATTCCTTTGTTTTTAAAGTATGGTGTTAACGAAATTATCACAAAGCCATTAGCAAAAGAGGAATTTAATGCGCGGGTACTAAAAGAACTTGATTTTAAAAAGAAAATAGAAGAAGTAAAAAGTATAAATAAACTGATAGAACAGTATGTAATTACGTCGACAACAGATGAAAAGGGGATTATACGACAGGTTAGTGATGCATTTTCTGAAGTCTCAGGTTATACTAAGCAGGAGCTTATCGGACAGCCTCAAAATATGGTACGCCATCCTGATATGCCATCATCAGTTTTCAAAGAGTTGTGGCAAACAATTCAAAGCGGAAAAAAATGGAAAGGCGTTGTAAAAAATAGAAAAAAAGATGGAGGTCACTACTGGGTAAATGCACATATTGAACCTATTTTTAACGCTGAGGGCTCCATCACAGGATATCATGCTGTAAGACAAGATATTACGGCTGAAAAAGAAGTTGAAGAAAAGAGTAGACTTCTTGAAGAAACTAAGCAAAAAATTACAGACAGTATTAAATTTTCTTCACTCATACAGCATGCCCTTTTACCACAAAATGAGGTTATTAACGAATATTTTAGTGACTTTTTTGTTTTTTGGGATCCTAAAGATGTGGTCGGCGGAGATATATATCAATTTTTAAATCGTGAAGATGACTGTTTGGTTTTTGTGATAGATTGTACCGGGCATGGTGTTCCTGGAGCTTTTATGACAATGGTTACCAAAACAGTAATCCAATCAATAGTAGATGAGAGCAACTTTAATAATCCGGCGCTCATTATGCAACAGCTGAGTAAAAACATAAAAACAACACTCAAGCAAGATAATCCAGATAGCAAAAATGATGCAGGTTTTGACGGGGGGATACTTTATTTTAACAAAAAAGAAAAAAAGATTTTATATGCCGGAGCTAAAACTCCACTGTTTTATATTCAACAAGGGGAACTTAAAGTTTTTAAAGGGGATAGAGAGTCTGTTGGTTATAAAAAATCAAATACTGACTTTGAATTTACAAATTTCTCGATTGATATAGATAGTGATTCATATTTTTATTTAACTACAGATGGTTTTATAGACCAAAATGGTGGAGAAGATGGATTTCCACTTGGAAAGAAAAAGCTTCAAAAACTCATCGAAAAAAATTACAAAAAAACCTTTCCAGAACAGCAGGAAATATTTCACAAATATCTTCTAGACCACCAAGGCAAATATGAACGAGATGATGATGTTACATTCTTTGCGTTTTCAGTTGCAGAAGCATCTCACAAAAAAGTAAACCATTTTTTTGAATACAATGGACTTGTAACACAAAATATACTTGGACAGATTGAAGAAGACTTAGAGATAAACCATCAAGACATATTTGGAATGACTCGTAAAAAAGAGAAGCTGTACACCGTCTTATACGAACTTGGTCAAAATATTATAAAATATGGTGTTCAAGAAGAAGATAGCGATATAAGTGAGCAGCCATATATCTCCATCTCGTATGATAATAATAGTGATTTATTTGATATAATTTGCGCTAACAAGGTGTCAAACAAAGCTGTAGAGACAATTAAAAGTCGAATTGACGAGGTAAACAGCCTAAATCAAGAAGAGATAAAAAGTAAGTATAAAGAGTTAAGAAAAAGTCAAAAGTACGCTCATGAAAATGGTGCAGGTATTGGATTTTTTGAGTTTGCAAAAAGATCAGATAAAAAAATCATATATAACTTTGACTTCATAAGTTCTGAAAATAGTTATTACACAATAGTGATATCAATTTAAATAAAAAGGATAATAAAGTTGGAAAAATTAAATATAGAAGCTACTAAATACACACCTGAAGTTAATTTTGATTCAGAAGCAAATATAATGAAGATTGTAGGTAAATCAACGCCTGAGAATACGTTTGAGTTTTTTGAACCGATTAAAAATTGGTTAAATGAATATTTTTCGCAGCCAAAAGAGTGCCTAGTTACTTTTAACATACCATATTTCAATTCTAGTTCATCTAGAGCTATCTATGATATCTTTGATATATTTTCAGAAGCCCAGGGAAGTAAAATTACTATCAACTGGGAATATAATGAGAACAATGAAAATGGCGAAGAGAGCGGAGAAGAGTTTAAAGAAGATTTTGAAGATTTAAATATAAATTTAGTAGTAGTAAACAGCTAAGGCATAATGCTTTTGAAAAAATCTTTTTTAATAGTTTGTATCTTTACATTATCTGCTCTTAATGCACTAACACTTAAAGAAGCATTGGAGAGTTCTATATCAATAGCTCCAGAGATTATGGAAAAACAGAAACGATATGAAGAGATTTATTATGATGTAGAGATGGCAAAATCTGGCTATCTGCCTAAACTCGATTTTTTGGGTACTTCTTTGCTTTATGATGAGAGGATAAAAAAAGCTGGTGAAAAAGCTTATGACGTAGAACTTATGTTAACACAAAATTTATTTAGTGGATTTGGAGATATCAGTAAACATCAATTAGAACTCTCAAAATATAAATCCGCGCTTTTTACAATAAAAGAACTGAAAAATAAATTCTCTCTACAGGTTATTCAAGCATACTTAAATTTACTTAGAGAAAAAAATATGCTCGAGATTCAGCAATCAAGTATAAAAAATCATGAAAGTATTCTTGAAAAAATAAAAATTAAATACAATGCCGGGCTTGGCAACAGACTAGAACTTAGACTCTCGCAAACCAGTCTGTACCTCGCACAGCTTAACTATCATGAGCAAAAAAATACTATACAACAGTCAAAAATAACATTTGAAAAATATATGAATAAAATAGTAGATGCATCTTCTTTAGTGTATCCCCAAGAAAATATAGATTTACCTGATACTTTTGAAAAAGCATTGAAGATTGCTCTAGCGAATCATCCATCTATGCATGTTGCAAAACTCAATAAAGAGATAACAGATTATGAACTCGAATATACTAAAAAAGATTTATATCCATCTCTTGATTTAGAAGCGAATTATTACACCGGTCAAGATGGAATATATAAAAATGGTATCAACGAATACTATGATGTAAATCTGAAATTATCTTACAACATATTTAATGGCAATTACGACATAAGCGCAAAAAGAAAGATTGAGCAGAAAATTGCTCAAAAACAGGCATTGATTCAAAAAGCAAAATTGGATATAAAAAATAAGTTGAAAAGTAAGTATGACGCATACCTGATGCTAAAAGCTAAAGTCATACTTTTAGATAATTATGTTACATCAAAAGAACTTACACTGGAATCATACTATGCTGAGTTCTCTATTGGTAAAGCCAGACTCAGTGATATTTTAGACACAACTGAGTCTCTATATGCTGCAAGAAAAATACAGCTTGATGGTAAGTTTGATTTACTCATTTCAAAGTACAGTGTTCTTGAAGCCATGGGGGTATTGCCAAAAATTTCTTATTTATACAATAATACTGCTAAAATAGTGAAAACTAAAGAAATAGAAATAAATAAAAGTTATGACGATGCGAACATAACGAAAAAAGAAATTGACAAAAGTAAGAAACAAGCAAAGGGTGATTGTTATAAAGTCAATGCAACTACCTTAAACATAAGGAAAGAGAGAAGTAGTTCAAGTCAAATCACAGGACGATACATTGATGATGAAATTATATGTGCCCAAGAAGAGAACAACATGTGGATTAAGACTCATGATGGCTGGGTTTCAAAAACATATCTAAAAAATACACAAGAGAATAATAAATGACTGAAATAGAAAATAAATTTATTAAAGATCCTCTTCTAGAAGCTTTAGTAATATTTACTAAGTTCCATGGAAGACCTTTTAGTGCTGAAGCATTAGTTGCCGGATTACCAATAGAAAAAGGTAAACCTGCCCCGGAGTTATTTTCTCTAAAGGATTCTAAATCACTTTTTTCTCGAGCGGCTACTCGTGCCGGTTTTAAATCTAAGATTATCAAGATGGATCTTGAGAGTATTTCTCCACTTATTCTTCCATGTATTTTACTTTTAAAGACTAATGAAGGTGAGAGCATAAAAGCTTGTATCTTGGAGAGTTTTGATGAGACAAAAGAGAATGCCAAAATAATTATTCCTGAAATGGGTGAAGTAGAAAATGAAATCTCAGTTGAGACTCTAAAAAAAGAGTACTACGGGTTAGCGATTTTTTTAAAGAAAAAGCTTAACTATGAAGAGCAGACTCTTGATATTATAGAAAAAAAAGAATCCCATTGGTTTTGGGGAACGATGAGACAGGTTAAAAATATTTATCGTGATGTAATCTTGGCATCTTTACTGATAAATATATTTGTTCTTGCTACCCCTCTTTTTACTATGAATGTATACGACCGCGTTGTTCCAAATGGTGCAATTGGAACTCTGTGGGCACTGGCAATCGGGATATTGGTTATCTATGCTATCGATATTACATTAAAATTTATCCGCTCACATTTTCTTGAAGTTGCCGGAAGAAAAACAGATATTATCATGTCTTCAATTCTTTTTGAGAGAGTGATGGATTTAAAAATATCTTCCATGCCAAAATCAATAGGGTCTTTTGCCAATGTACTCAAAGAGTTTGAGAGTATTAGAGCGTTCTTAACATCTTCAACTATATCTTTACTTATTGACATGCCTTTTGTGCTTATATTTTTGGCAACGATTTATTATATTGCAGGAATTATTGTCGTAATCCCTATTATGATTATGGTTATAATCCTTGTCTACACTCTTACAATGCGTACTAAACTCCAAGAAAGAGTTAAAAGTACGTATAAAGCTGCTGGAAGTAAAAATGGTGTTTTGATTGAAAGCCTTGGCGCTATAGAATCTCTAAAAACACTCGGAGCATTAGGATATGCTCAATGGAAGTGGGAAGAAGCAACGGGTGATATAGCTGACAAAAGTATCCACACTAAATTTCTATCCTCTTCCATCTCAACTGTTACAGCTTTTCTTGTTCAATTAAATACGGTTATGATTATTATTGCCGGTGTTTACATGATAACGGATATGACTTTAACTTTAGGTGGACTGATAGCAACTGTTATTATCTCTTCAAGGGCTATTGCACCTATGGGGCAGGTTGCAAGTCTACTCGCAAGTTATGAGCATACAAAAACCGCTTATAATGCGATAGAAGATATTATGAAACTGCCTGTTGAACATCCTGATGGAAAGCGTTTCGTGCAACGACCTGAATACAAAGGAAACATTACATGCGAAGATGTTTGGTTCACTTATCCAAGTTCAGAAAAAGCATCTCTGGAGAGTGTGAGCTTTAAAATAAATCAAGGAGAACATGTAGCCCTTATCGGCAAAATCGGTTCTGGAAAATCAACGGTTCAAAAGCTGATTTTAGGACTCTACCATGCACAAGAAGGTTCTGTGCTTATCGATGGGATTGATATAAAACAAATTGACCCAGCGGATTTAAGAAAAAATATAGCGTATGTATCTCAGGATGTAGTTTTGTTTAGCGGAACGGTAAAAGAAAACCTAATATACAGAGCCCCTCATGCGGATGATGAGATGGTGCTTAAAGCTTCTGAGATAAGTGGTCTTTTAGATTTTGTAAATAAGCATCCAAAAGGGTTTGATATGCCGGTTGGAGAGAGAGGAAGTATGCTCTCAGGGGGACAAAGACAAAGTATTGCCATTGCGCGCGCAATCTTACTCGATAGCCCTATTGTTATCTTTGATGAGATGACAAGTTCTATGGATAATGCTACGGAGCAAAAAATTATTAAAAATCTAAGACCTTACCTAGAAGGTAAAACTCTCATACTTGTTACACATAAAAATTCTCTTTTGACACTTGTAGATAGAATGATTTTATTTGAAGATGGCAAAAAAATGCTTGATGGCTCTAAAGAAGATATCTTAAATAAGCTAAGTGGTAAATAGTCATGAATGATAATAGTAACAAAGAAAATATCGATATTGATGAAATCTTAAAGCAAAATGCGAAACTACAAAAAGATAACGATAAAATCAAGCAAAGATTAGAAAGAGTAACACAGCAGGGTGATCGCCAGTATAAGCAGTTTGAAAAATTAAATGAGAGGCTGGGTTCATACATAGAGGTCATAGATGATCATGTAATCTCCATCACTTTAGATGATCAGAAAAATATCATAAAAGTGTCAACAGCATTTTCAAATACCTTTGGTTTTAAAGAAAAAGAGGTTGTCGGTAAAAACTTCGGATTTCTACTGGGTAAAGATGATTTTGAAAAATTAGATATAGAACTACATGACACTGTTGCTTCAAAAGTACCTTGGCATGGAGAGGTCAAATTTAGAAACAAATCTAACAATCTTCTTTGGACAAACACAATAATAACTCCCAATTTTGATGAAGATATACTTATTGGATTCACTTTTATAAGTGAAGATATATCCAAAGAAAGAGAGCTAAAAGATTTAAAGTTAGAGCAGATTGCAAGTAAAAAGTATGACCAAAGCATGCTGGAGTTTATGTCTAGCAGAAGTTCAGCGCTTCTTCAAAGAACATCAAACAGTTTTAGTTATGTTTTATGGATAATCTTAGCAACTGTTACATGGGCAATCATATGGGCGAACTATGCACAACTTGAAGAACTCACCAGAGGTATCGGTAAAATCATCCCCTCCAAACAAGTTAAAAAGATTGAGAGTTTTGATAATGCAGTAGTGGAAAAAATTCTTGTCAAAGAGGGTGATAAAATTACAAAAGGGCAACTTCTTGTAAAGTTTAACAACATTGAGAACAGTTCCTCCTTGGAGCAAAATACATTAAGACTTCAAGAGTTAAAAGCAAAGGCTACCAGACTAGAGCTTGAATCTAAGCTTATCATCAAGGATTCCTTAACTGAATTTTCTGATAGAAACTCAACCATTATGAAACAAGAGTTACTTTTATATACAACAAATGTTCAACAGCTACAATTAAAAATATCTGGCATGGAAGAGAAAATCAACCAAAAAAACAGTGAACTCAATGAGGCAATTAAAAAAGAGGCAAATCTCAAAAAGAACTTTACACTTTTAAAACAAGAACTGAAGATTAAAGAAGATATGGCGGAACAAAAAATAATTTCAGAAGTTGAATACATCCAGCTCCAAAGACAAAAAAATGATCTCGCACAAGAGTTAAATAAAATTTATAACGAGATTTTAAGAGCGAAATCTTCCATAAAAGAGCTAAAGCAGAATATTCAAGAGATAAAGCTGGAGTTTCAAAATAAAGCAAAAAAAGAGTACCATGAAGTTTCATCAGAGATAGCAAGATTGTCCCAAATGCACAACTCTTTAAGTAATCAACTCACTAGAGGTGAAGTATATTCCCCAATAGATGGTTATATAAAAAAGATGTATATTAACACGATTGGAGAAGTGGCTCAAGCTGGAAATACACTCTTTGAGATAGTCCCATCAGATGACAGTCTTATAGCCGAAGTAAAAATCGCACCTGAGGATATAGCATATTTAAAAATCGGAGAAGATGCCATGATGAAGTTCTCCGCGTACGATTTTAATATTTATGGCGGTATAAAAGCTAAAATCATGTACATAAGTGCAGATACAATTATAGACGATGAGGATAGAAAGTACTATTATATTATTCATCTAAAACTTAACAAAGACCACTTGGGGGATGAAAACAATCCGTTGGCTATAAAAGTCGGAATGGTCGCAGATGTTGATATTATTCATGGCAAAAAGAGTGTTATGAACTATATACTAAAGCCTATTTTAAAAGCAAAACAAAATGCTTTGACTGAAAAATAAAAGAGAAACCATGCAT
>Ga0316206_1002857_pt1 | contig 10676 bp, 8 predicted proteins | sample 6monthpyrite_MG_FD_204942 | JGI IMG/M metagenome (GOLD analysis project Ga0316206, IMG submission 204942) | Microbial mat bacterial communities from mineral coupon in-situ incubated in ocean water Damariscotta River, Maine, United States -... | ecosystem: Environmental > Aquatic > Marine >...
TGATTTTGATTCTTTTTCAGATTGGAGCAGCCTCTCTTGTTCGCTTATATCTTCTGCTATAACTAACATTGCGTCTCTCTCATCCAGCACTGTAGATGACATAGAGATCATCATGTATTTATTATTTTCACTATCGTGATATTTGTAGTCGCTTATTTTTTTTATCTGTCCTGACGAAAGTTCCAACCTTTTAGATAACTCACTATCGTGAAAATAACTATCAATGTGTTCTTTAGGCTCATTTTTTTTAGATCCAAACATTTCGTAGAAAGTGTCATTTGCCATCACGATATGTTTTGATTCGTCAAGAACTGCCAAACCAGCTGGCATATTGCTTATTATGTTTTCAGAGAACTCTTTGAGTTTCACTATTGACTTAACATTTGACTGGAAATAACTTTCCAGTGAAAACCCCATGTCAAAGAAAACAATTTTCAGCAAAGCCTGAATGGTTTTGATCGCATTAGCGTAATCATCACTAAATAAGCTACAAATTTTGGGAACTATTTCTGAAAGGAAGCTGTTATATGCGCCAAGATACCACTTTGGCTCCAGACCAACCTGTTGATGTATGTATCCGACCTTGAGTCTGTTTAGCACATACCCCCAGTCATAATTACCTGAGGTGAGTTCATTGAAATATATTTCTTGTGATTTCCTTAATCGTTCCAGAGTGTCGTCATCCTTGATCAGGGATTTTATTTGTTCGAAACTTAGCAAGTGCGAGTAGAAGTCAGCGATGTAGGATTTATCCTTCTCCTGGATTCTGTCATTGAGTTCTTGTAATTGCCTAACATCTTCATCGCCAAGTTGAAGATATTCTTTGCGCAAAGCAACCTCTTCGGCATCGATAGCCATCGAGTTTGCTAGTTTGAAAATAAAGTCTTGTGAAAAATCCATCTCAACCAACTCGTAAATTAATAACAGTAGTTAAATATTAACTACTAATTAATTCAGGCTAGTTCGAGGCCTGGACAATGGCAGTATTACGTATATTAGGTAATACTTATATGATTTAGTCGCATCACTCGGGGCAGGGAGTGAAACTACGCTTGCTTTACTATCTTCTCTAATCAGGAGAATACCCATATGCTATAGTCGACTATTGATCATAGCAACCCAATAATCAAGATACGGTGACAGACTGAAACAAAAGGGCATTTTGTTCCCATAAATACGATAACGGCCGACGAAGGTGAATGTTTAGAAGTTCTTAACCACGTCTATTTTGTGGCTATATTGACATTTAAATGCTTTGGAATTTATTAAGTAATTCGGCAGATTGGAGAACATCACTGGTTAAATCGGTCATCTTGCACTGATTTGATCTTGCGTACTTTCTCAGTGCTTCAAATGCCTGGCGTTCCGTCAGACGGTGCCTCTCCATCATCAGACCGATGGCGACATTTAAGCTTCTATCTTGCTGGAGCGCCTTATCGAGTTGCTCGTTCGTTAGCTGGAGTTGCTGAAAATCATTTGCACGGAGAATTGCCGCCTCAATCGCAGGTTTCAATTGCGTGACATCAATTGGCTTGACCAGATAACCGTACGTTCCTTCTGTTAAAGCACTAGCCACCATTGACTCATCGCTATAGGCCGTTAAGAAAATGCAAGGGATATCAGTTTGTTCGGACAACTCGTGAGCCACTTCAATCCCCGTCATTTCTGGCATGCTGATATCCAGAATTGCCAGCTCGGGCTGCTCGCTCAGACATAACGCTAACGCTTGTTTGCCATTGTTGGCTCTCAACACCTCATAACCCGATTCTTCAAGGCCTTCTGACAAAGCGGTAAGAATCACTCGATCATCATCTGCCAGTAAAATTTTAATCTTGGCCATAGTTTTCATTGCTTCCAGTAACGTATTTCATACTTCACTAACATACAGTACAGGTTTGCTTATCACCAGCTCAGATAAGACTCCACTTTTTGTCTGGGTGACAGACACACTTGCACCATGCTCAGGTAATAAAGACTTTACTAATGTAAGTCCCATTCCTAGACCTTTGTTTAACTTAAAATCGAAACTTTCCGGTAATTTTTTGCCTGCATTCTGGACTTGAAAAATAACGCCCGCATTTCCTCCCGATAATGAGAGCGTAATGTCTGAGCCCGGGTTTGATTGGTTTCCATGTTTAATTGCATTTGTCAGTAGCTCATTCACGATCAAGGCAATAGGTACTGCCTCCTCTTCTGTGATACAGACTTCAGCCTCAACCGCATTACATTGTAATGCACCAATCGTTGCATTCGTTACCTCGCATATTGATTGAACAATATTCTCCAGGAGTTTGTCTATAGAGATTTGCTTTAACTGGCTAAGTCCCTGAATGCCATGAACAAGAGAAATCGCATTAACCTGCCCAATGGCCTCTTCAAAATAGGGTCGTAATGCTTTGTGTTTTTTCGACTCTCGACGCAACAGCCCCACGACTGACTGTAAGTTGTTCTTAATTCGGTGATGGATTTCCCTGACCAGGGTATCTTTTTGTTTTCTTTCATGCTCAATTCGGGACTTTTCTTCTTCATGTCGTCGTGTAATATCATTTACGATGGCAAAAAATCCAGCGACTTTCCCCTTGTCATCGAGGTCTGGTATGAAAGCAATACTCACGTATCTAGCGGGGCCAAACTTAAAATGCAACCTCTTTTCAAGGGTAACTTTTTCACTATTAAGCGCCCTCATTAAATAATCTTTCAGTTCGTTAATCACATTTTCACCCAGAATATCTCGTGCCTTATTACCAAGAATAGATTCGCGAGAAAGTCCAAACCAATTTTCAAAACTTTTGTTTACATACTGATACGTTAAATCATTATCAATATAGGCTATTAATGCAGGTACAGAGTCAGTGATAAGCTTTAGGTTGGTCTCATTTTTCCTTAATGCCTCCTGCGCAGCGACAGCCTTGGTGATATTATGATGAGATATCACAGCACCGCCTGCGGCTCTTTTTAGCGGTGTAACAACCATATTAAACCAACGTTCAACCGTAGCTGAATGGCAAGGGTATTCGGCTGAAAACGAACGTGCCGTCCCATCCAGTACACTGTGAATCCCAGCCAATACATTTTGTGCGATTGCGTCATGGTCGTTTTTTGCGGCTTTTTCGCACGTGGCCAAATAATTATTTCCAGTGTTTACGTATTGCAAGCTGCCTGAATCATTCTTCAGCGCAAAATCCTCCCACGCTTGATTAACTGCAATTATAGTTCCTTGCTTATCTATTACAGCGATATTTCCTTCCAGAGATGCGACAACGGTTGAAACAAATTCGCGCGACTCTTCTAGTTCCTGTTTTATCTTTTTTTCGTTTGAAACATCATGCTGAACCGTAACCAATATTTCTCCATGCTCATTATGAGTTGTTCTTGAAACGTTCGCCCAGGTCCAGAATTCTTCACCGTTCTTTTTAATGTTGTGCACTTCGCCTGTCCAGTACCCTTCAGATTCCACAGCGTGCAGAATTTCTTCCGCAGCTTCTTTGGCGTGTTTAGCATCCGATGTAGCATTGAGCACCACAGCATGTTTGCCGATTAGCTCTCCATCCTGATAGCCAAATATCTCATTAAATCTTGGGTTGGTGTAAATAATGTTTCCGCCAACATCTACTAGATTTACGCCCTCGGCCATTTCATCAAGTATGATCTTTTGGAGCCGTAATTGTTCTTCGCGCGCCTTACGTTCCGTGATATCTCTTATTTCAGAAATTACAATAGTTTCGCCGTCGCGTTCAATATAATTTAAAGCAATCTCAACAGGAATTTCAGTATTGTTTTTGTCGACTGCAAACAATTCATCCTGCTCACCTACCACTCTATAATGCGGATGCTCAATGTACTGTTCCCGCTGTTTTATATGTCGTTCACGGAATCGTTCTGGAACCAGCTGCTCGACAGGCATGCCTTTCATATCTGCTTCAGTATACTTAAATAGTACAGACGCCTGTTTGTTTGACTGAACAATCAATCCTTTGCTGTTTACAATTAATAACGAATCTGGTGCAGATTCAATTAGCTTATTTAGCTCATAGCTGACATCTTTTATTTTTTGATTTGACCTTACCACCTTCCTCATATAGTAAAGCACAATTAAGCCGGCCAGCAGTATAACAACGATAAATGACAGCCCCCAATAGGCTTTTTCCATGGTTTTATTCAATAGCTCGATAGTTTTTTTCTTGTTTTCCTGCGCCTCCTCTATTTCCATTTTTGTTAGTAACTCAATCGCGTCTAATGCAGGCCAATCATCTACTTGAGTTTTCATATCGACTTCGGTTACAGGCCTGCCCTCGGATATCATAATTTTTGCTTTTTCATAATTTATTGCATACCTATCAAGTACTTTTTCCAAACTTATGAGCGCCGCCTCTTCCTCATTCGTTAACCCTAGTTCTTTGTAATCTTGTATCGCATTCATTACATCAATTTTATTTTTATCAATAACCTTTATTATTCGTTTATCTCTTCGAATGATAAAATTCTTATAATTATGAATAAAGCCACCATAGCCCAAGTGCCTTCGAATATTATTCAAGGCGCTTATATATGCAGAGTGACTTTTCTGATGTTTTACCCAAATCTCTTCTATTGAGACAAAACTTCGAACCATGAACATACCGTACATAATCAACCCAATTGAGGTGAGCACAGTGATAGCACTAATAAGTAGTGCTTTTGCTTTAAAATCAAAATTTGCTTTCATTCGCTATTTTTTTCAAGCTAACCCTGCTTCGATACCCTGTTAACTATATTACAGACCCGGCTACGATTCATGGACGGCATTAAAAAAAACAAGCAATATCCACACAATTATAGCGGTTACACTTAAGTTCAACGGCTCTAGTGTCGTTATTAACTATATAGCAACCTGTAAAAGTATAGCGTGTATTATTTTCAGACTTAATGAATACGACGACTCAAGAAATTATATGACTACATCATCTGCTGACAATTTTTTTTCCAACCTTAAATCGATTGTTGATTCGGCATTTCCGAAAGAATGCCCCATGTGCGGAAAGATTTACAATAACGAGCAAGACTTTATCGGCGAAACAAGCAAGATAAATAATCAAACCGGTTTAAAGCAGTCGTATGATGATGATGACCAACCTATTGTAGAACTGTATCGCAATTGTTCCTGTGGCTCGACATTAATGAATTTCTTTGGTGATCGACGTGATAGTACTGAGGCTGGATTAAAACGCCGCGCAAAATTTGGAGAACTAATTGACTACCTTGTCAATGAAGGGATAGATCCTACTACGGCACGTAATGAACTACTTAAAGCCATACGTGGCGAACAAAGTGAAGTCCTCAAAAAAATTAAGTTTCCGAGTAAAAAATCATAATATAGCTAACCGTTTTTACCCTTACCCTTATAACCAGCCAAGAGCAGGCTTCCAGGTGAAAAGCTCTTTATTTGCAATTTTCTAATTTCAGCTATCCAGGCGTGGCAGGAAACATTAATCATCTGTGTTTTTAATGTACTCAATAAACTGTCTGGTTAACTCTGGATCGAATTTTCTACCTGAAAATCGTGCAAGTTCTATTAATGCATCTTGACCTGATATGTGTACCCGGTAAGGCCTATCAGAAATCATTGCAACATAGGCATCAACAATACGTAATATTTGTGCAAGAAAAGGTATTTCATCCCTACTTAATCCATCGGGATAGCCGCTTCCATCGTAAGATTCATGATGATGATGGACCAGGGCCCCGGTTAGTATTTGTGTGTGTCTAAGTGCACATTCAGCATCCGCTAGTTCGTTAAAATACTTTATCTGCTGTTTTTTTAATTGTCGTAATAAATCATCGTCCTTTATATAGTGGTTAGTCTCCTCGAGTTTATTCAAATAATCATATAATTCATCGACAATCCCAACTTTATCTTCTTCGATTAATTCATTCATAGCCTAAAGTGACGATCTTTCCTCCGAGCCAAACTCCAGAAATGCTAATCGCTTTTTAATTATTGCGAACGGGTCTGGCGCAACCTGCGAGCCACTATTTCCCAATATCAGATGTGTTTTTTCAACCTTTTCTTCATGTAGATTATTATCGGTATTGATGTGAATATCTTAAGGACGCAATTCAATATAACCATTAACCAATTGTTTATTGATGTTTTTTTTGATTGCCTGTATCGACAAATCAATACGATTCACAACAAAAGTAGACTTGATGTCCTTCCCAATGCGACGAATAAAAAAGGCATCACACCAGGTTGCGTTATTCAACCACCTGAGCAAGGCCCTCAATTGTTACGCCACTATCTGAAGTCCTGGCTAGATAAACCTAAAACCTACAGCTATCGCCTCCGTTGTTTATCTCGTCTTTTTAAGCGCGCCGTTGATGCTATTTTGTTGCGCAAAAATATCGATTCACGCGCTTCAAAGGGACGTGATGTCTATATGAGTGATGATGATTATCTCGCTATCACGGACAAACAGACAGAGGATTTCCACTGGCTCTATGCGCACTGCGGACTGGCTGTATTTAATGTCAGGCTGGCCCACCAATATGCTCGAGGTGCAGGAGGAGTAAATATCCGATGAGGCTGAGCGGGCTGGTCAACCCACGAATAAAGGTACGCATTTAACGGAAGCGATGCGAAAGCATTACGTGAAAAGGGTGCTGCCAATTAGGGTATCGAATAATCTGAAAACGCTCAGAAAGAACAAAAATGGTGAATAGTTTTCCCACCTTTTTCCTAGCTGGGATACGGATGGGCTGGAGAGGTTGAAAATGGTGGGTCGTGAAGGATTCGAACCTTCGACCAATTGGTTAAAAGCCAACTGCTCTACCGACTGAGCTAACGACCCAACAGGTGAACCTTAAAGAAGCGCGCATTTTACCGGACTTACCAGGAATGGCAAGTCCGATATTTTGTATTGTGTGCGCTAAACAGCCTCTAGCTGACGCAAGCTGCCTGGTAGTAATTTCATATCAACTAACGAGGTTATCAGTGCCTTGAAAAAGCCCGCTTCCTCTTCGTAGACCATTTTGTAGTACTGAATTTTCATGGTTAACGCGCTTCCGAATACGATGCTGATAAAGACGACAAAGGAACCTAACGCCAGTGTCGATACACCGGTGATGGCCTGCCCGACGGTACAACCCAGGCCTAAAACGCCACCAAAGCCCATCAGAACGGCACCTATCGTATGGAATCCAAAGTCCTTCCACGATACGAACCACTCGATACGGAAGCTTCTGGATATCAACGACCACAGGAATGAGCCCAGAATAACGCCCAATACCGCAATAACGCCAAACGAGAAATAGCTCATGCTAAAGCCAGATTTTGCGTAGCCTGTTATCTGGCCAATCGGGTTAATAAAGGTATAAGAGGTCTGATTCAGCTGCGTTGGTGCATTTTTCGGCTTGGGCTCACCACCCATTTCGATCTCCCACTGCTCCGTTACAAAGCCGCGCATGGAAATAGGCTCTTCATCAACCACAATTGTAATCGTAGCCGATGCTACTTTTTCATTTGTTTCCTTGTCCAGAACTTGCCCGTTTGCAGTGACGTACCAGGCGCCAACCACTACCAGACCAATAACAACGCCCGCCAGGATATTATCAAAACTCTTACGGAAATCAGCTTCCTTAAATATAAGGAACAATGCGATTGCACCAACCACTGAGCCAATCACCAGGCGCAGGGTAATAGCTGATCCGCCGGTCATTCCAGCTGCAATACTGCCCAGATCGCTTTGAGTTGACATATTAAATGCCGCTACATCCAGCCAGGGTGAAAAATAGGTCTGGTACCAGTTTGACTCCAGTTCTTTGAAGGGGTCAACCATGTAGTAAGCGATAACTGAAATGATGACAAACACGAAAATGGATTTGATATTGCCGCCACCGATACGAATCAGGGTCTTGTTACCACAGCCACTTGCCAGGGTCATGCCGACGCCAAATAAGACGCCGCCCAATATAAAGCGACCCCAGGGGAAGGAATATTCAACCATGTCTGGATTATTGGTCTGTGTTCCACGGTAAGGTGGTAAGGATGAGGTCAGCTCAAAGACCCCCATATATTCGAGAATCATGACTCCAAACATAGCGACGGTGGCTGAAAGGACCCAGGCACGCAGACGGCCTTTGTCACCAATATTGACCAGGTCAGAAACGGCTCCCATGGTACAGAAGTTTGTCTTATTGACGACCATCCCCAAGATCACGGATAGAATCAATATCGACCAAATATAAAATGATTGCGCACTGGCAAAATCCTGAAACGACATAACACACCTCAAATGATTAAATTTTGTCCAACCATGCCCTTTTTAAAGTATGGGCGGCTAAAAATTTTGGCAGATTATACCTGATGCCTCAGGTTAGGTGTAATCGACAGAAATAGTCTTTTGAATCAGACTGTTATGTATTCGGTAGGATCGGAGACGCCAGCCTCAGCAAAGCCCTGACGGCGTAATTTGCAGGCTTCACAGGCACCACAGGCCATTCCAGCATCAGAAGGGTCATAACAGGAAATAGTCTGCTGGTAGTCCACACCCAGCGCAATTCCTCGCTGAATAATCATGGATTTGCTTAAGTGAACCAGTGGTGCGTGTACGCTAATTGTATGGCCTTCAACGCCCGTTTTGGTGGCGAGTGTTGCCATCCGTTGGTAGGCCTCGATATATTCCGGGCGGCAGTCAGGATAGCCCGAATAGTCCACCGCATTCACGCCAATGAAAATATCAAACGCACCGAGGGTCTCCGCCCAGGCCAGGGCAATGGATAAAAAGACCGTGTTACGTGCAGGAACATAGGTCACAGGGATGCCCTCACCCGACTGTTTAGGCACATCGATATTTTTGTCAGTAAGTGCAGAACCACCAAACTGAGCCAGATCAAGGATGAAGCGCCGATGCTCAACAGCCTTTAATTGCTCGGCCACGCGTGCGGCGGCGTCAAGCTCGCAACGGTGGCGCTGACCATAATCAAAACTCAGGGCATAACATTCAAAGCCAGCCTGATTGGCAATCGCTAAGGTCGTCGCTGAATCCAGCCCGCCCGACACCAGCACAACCGCTTTTTGTTTTTGCTTGGACATTTTTTTACCGACCAGGCTCCTCACCCCAAATGATCTTGTGTAACTGAGTTTGAACACGCACCGCTAATTGATCCTGCAACACCCATTCGGTGAGTTGCTTTAATGAGACTTGATTATAACTTGGAGAGAAAAAGACATCACAAATATCCAGCAACGAATGCTGGTTTAAAAAATTAAGCGACCACTCGTAATCATCCCGGCTACAAATAACAAACTTGAGCTGATCGTGATTCGTTAGTTGTTGAATATTCTCAAGGTAATTTTTCTCGGACTCTCCCGAGCCTGGAGTTTTTATATCCATCACGCGACTGACGCGAGTATCGACCTTGCTAATATCGAGTGCGCCACTGGTTTCCAGCGAAACGTCGTAGTCCTTATCACAAAGCCGGGACAACAACGTTCGACACATTTTTTGTGCGAGTGGTTCACCACCTGTCACCGTAATAAATTTTGTGTTGTATTTTTTTACTTCTGCTTCGATCTCATCAAAACTCATCCATTCCCCACCCTGGAAGGCATAGGCCGTATCGCAATAACCACAACGTAGAGGACATCCGGTCAAACGAATAAAAACCGTCGGTATCCCTGCTGTACGAGCTTCCCCCTGCACCGAATAAAAAATTTCGGTAATACGCAACCGCTCCTGGTCAGTTGCCTGGATAAGAGTATCGGTATTCATATTGATTTAACGATCGAGAAAATAAAGTATTTGAGTATCAGCTCGCATGGAATAAACCACCTTCGATGCGTTCCTTACTAACGTGTTCGTTTAAGGCGAATCTTCTGAACAAGATTCTTCGCCTGACCAGCCTCGGTAGTACCAGGGTAGTCTTTAAGTAAACGATTCAAGGTCGCCTCGGCCTGCTTAAAGCTCTTTAGTTCATACTGACTATAGCCAATCTTCAAGAGTGCCTCCGCCAGTTTTGGGCTTTTTGGATAGCCATCTATGAGCTTCTGATAATCAGCAATAGCTTCTTTGAATTTGCGTTGCGCGTAGTTTGCCTCACCAATCCAGTATTGTGCGATATGCGCATAACGTCCACCAGGATAGACTGCTATAAACTTACGAAAAGCAGTTACAGCCTGGTCATATCGAAGCTCACGCAACAAATCAAAGGCATGCTGATAAGCTTTTTGTTCAGTAGCAAAATCAGCTTTTGGCTTTGTCACCGGGGTTGCAGCAGGTGCTATTGGCGTTGTGGCTGGTTTTGCCGCAGGTGCAGCCGGCGTCGATGGCACCGGAGTGCGTGGTGCCGCTTGCCTCGCTGGTGTCGATGGCGTGGTCACGGCAGATGAATCCGGGCCGCTGCGTTCCATCCGAAGCAAACGTCGATCGATATCTATATATAAGTCACGTTGTCGTTGTTTTATCTGCTCGAGTTCATGACTATGTAATTCAATTTCTCCGCGCAGAATTTGCAGCTCACTTTGCATATTCTCAATACGCAGTAACATATCCACCAAACCCTGGTTATCCAAAATACGCTCTAAGCGTTGCACACGTTCTTCTGTTGAAAGTTGCTGCGTGTTGTCACTACTCTTTACACCCAGCGTTGTGGTTGCATCACCTGGACGAGATCGTAATTGCACATCCCGTGCAGCAACG
>Ga0316206_1002859_pt1 | contig 10672 bp, 9 predicted proteins | sample 6monthpyrite_MG_FD_204942 | JGI IMG/M metagenome (GOLD analysis project Ga0316206, IMG submission 204942) | Microbial mat bacterial communities from mineral coupon in-situ incubated in ocean water Damariscotta River, Maine, United States -... | ecosystem: Environmental > Aquatic > Marine >...
GGGCTTTATCAATGGTCGTAAAGATGAAGGTCAACGCCCTCAACATGTAGACGCTGGCTCCGACCCCATACGTCAACAACTGGTTAGCATATATACTGCCTATGAATCGGCCTGTAAACGTGCCGGGGTAATCGATTTTGCAGAATTACTCTTACGTAGCCTCGAGCTAATACGTGATAACAAGGAACTGCATAAACATTATCGTAACCGCTTTCAGCATATCCTCGTTGATGAGTTTCAGGACACCAATACCATTCAGTATGCGTGGATCCGTCTACTGGCTGCTGATAAAAATAACCGCGGCGCACAACTATTTGTCGTGGGTGATGATGACCAGGCCATTTATGGCTGGCGTGGGGCAAAAGTTGAAAACATACTGACCTTTCAAAATGAAAATCCTAATACACTAGTTATACGCCTTGAGCAAAACTATCGTTCAACCGGCAATATACTCAATGCTGCAAATGGCCTGATTTCTCATAATGATGAACGTATGGGTAAAAACCTGTGGACTGATGGTGAAGATGGCAATCTCATTCAACTTTATTCAGCCTTTAATGAGCAGGATGAAGCGCGTTATATAATAGACCGCATCGTTGAACATGTATCAAATGGCAATGCCAGAGCTGATATTGCTATTCTCTATCGATCTAATGCCCAGTCTCGTGTCTTTGAAGAACAACTAATGAGTCAGGGGATACCATATCGTGTTTATGGCGGTCTTCGCTTTTTTGAACGAGCTGAAATCAGAGATGCTCTAAGTTATCTTCGTCTTGTTAATAATCGCAATGACGACCCTGCATTTGAACGCGTCGTAAACCAGCCGACCAGAGGTATTGGTAATAAAACCGTAGATACCATTCGTGAAGCTGCTCGTTTAGCTGATGTTTCTATGTGGCAGGCCTCTATTGAACTAATCAACAGCGGCAGTCTGACAGCCAGAGCTCAAAATGCACTCGACGGGTTTATTCAGTTAATTAATAAATTAAATTCAGATACACAATCTGTCGAATTACACGAGCAATTTGAACATGTTATACATTCATCCGGGTTAATAAACCATTACGGAAAAGAGAAAGGCGAAAAAGCTGAGGCACGTGTAGAAAACCTTGAAGAACTGGTTAGTGCCGCTAAAGGTTTTGAATATATACAGGATGATGACGCTCCTCTGGATAACCTTACCGCATTCTTAACCCATGCAGCATTAGAAGCGGGTGAAGGTCAGGCAGAGGCCTGGGAAGACTGTGTACAACTAATGACACTACACAGCGCTAAAGGACTGGAATTTCCGCTAGTATTTATGTGTGGTATGGAAGAGGGGCTTTTCCCCCATCAACGTAGCGCAGAAGAAGAAGGCCGTCTGCAGGAAGAGCGTCGATTGTGTTACGTAGGAATCACCCGTGCGCGCGATCAGCTTGTACTCAGTTATGCAGAGCAACGTCGTTTATACGGTAAAGAAATGTATCCTATGCCTTCTAGTTTTATTGGCGAGATCCCGGCACAGTTTATAGAAGAAATACGGCCAAAAACTAATTATAACTCAGGTGTTAGTTCCTACGCTCAGAACTCAAATTTTAGTTTTGCACAACAGGACAATGACTCTGGTATTACTATTGGGCAACGCGTATTACATCAAAAATTTGGTGAAGGCTTTGTACTAAATTATGAAGGCCAGGGCAAAAGTGCCCGCGTCGAAGTTAATTTTGATCATGCCGGAAGTAAATGGCTGGTTTTAAGTTACGCTAATCTACAAAGCTTATAAAATTAGAGCAATGAAACAAATATAATGAAGCCAGGCAAGGACCACGAACTTATTAACCTTTTCATCTCCGGAATGGCGTTGCTATTGGGTTTAATATGGATGTTTTTTGGCAGTCATTTAATCAGCTCATTAATTCCACTCGAAAATCAGAATATTTTTTATTATTTTTTTAGTGGCATTATTTTCTCACTATCTATTGCCGGCCTTTACGGTTTCATTCGTACTGTTCTGTGTTTTACAGAGTTTCTTGTTAGTCAGGACAATCTACATGCACAACTCTATGATAATTTGTTAAGCGATGAGCTTGAAGGTGTATTCTTAAAAAACAAGCAGGGAATTTATAAAATAATTAGTCCCATTGCACAACAAGTTTTAAAACTTGAAAACAAAGAGGTAACAGGTTTCAATGATTATGACCTTCATAAGAATGCCACTGCCAATAAGATAAGCCATGAAGACCAGCGTATACTTGATTTTGGAGAGATCATTCATTGGGAAACTACAACCCAGACTTCTCAGGGTGTAGAATACTATTTATGTAAAAAATTCCCCTGTCGTGATAGTAAAAAAAGAATTACCGGAATAATTGGCGTATGTAAAAACATATCAACACTTAAAAACATACAAACCAATAACCGTCTTATGGAAGAACGTTACCGCAGTTTATTTAATAAATTACCCTACCCAGTGTTAGTGCTAGATTCTACCACTTTACTTCCCTTCACATTTAATAGCGCCATGAATAACCTTTTAGGTTATGAGAAAGAAGAGTTTTCTCGCATGCGGATGAGCCTGCATGTTGATACTGAAGATTTAAATAATTTTAGAGAGTCTATAAGTGAACTGAATAGCTCGCATGGCGGAGAATTTGAAACACACCTGATCACTAAAAACAGAGATGCTATTAATGTAACGGGCTATGCTCAAGAAATAATCATAGAAGATAAAACATATCTTCATATGATGCTTTACGATAATACTGAGACTAAAAAATCAACAGAGATACTTATAGGTTCTGAATTAAAATATCGTTCGCTTTTTGAACACGCTAATGATGCCATAATTGTTGTTTCAACAAATTCTCTTAATATTATTGATGCAAATGAGATTGCTATTAGTTTTCTTGGCTATATGCGTGATGATTTATTATTAATGTCGATTTTCGATCTTGACTCATCTCCAAACCATTCAGTTACTCAGGAAAAAATAGCCGATCTTGAAATTTATAACCACGCATTATATGAACAGAACATAAAAAATAGAAGAGGCGAAAATAAATCTGTTGAAATTAATGCTCACAAACTAAATTATGGTACTGAAGAAGTTTATCAGTTCGTAATTCGCAACATTAGCAAACGCAAAAAAATCGAAGCGGCACTTAAGTCATCAGAAAATCGATACCGCCAGATGTTTGAGTCTAATATGGCAATAAAACTGGTTATTGATCCTGATAACTTCCGTATAGAAGATGCTAATCTTGCTGCTGCTGAATTTTATGGTTATACCATTGAAGAGCTTAAAGGCATGGACCTGGCACAGATCAATATCCTCTCACGTGAAAAGCTAAATAAATTAATTTTACAAACCCGAGAACAGAGTCTCGGCTTTTATAGTTGCCCGCATCGTTTATCAAATGGTGAGATTCGATTTGTAGAAGTTCGTGATGGACCAATGGAAATAGAGGGCCGACAACTATTTTATTCTATTATTCATGATGTGACAGCCAGTAAAGAAGCTGAAAACCAGGTTTTAGTTGCATCTAAAATGTTTGATTATTCTACTGATGCTGTGATGTTAATTAATGACAAGAACAAGGTGGTTTCAGTTAACTATGCCTTCACGCAGATAACAGGTTATCAACAATCAGAAATTCAAAATAAATCTCCAGAAATTATTTTAGCCTCTGCAGATTCAACTCTTCTAAATACAGGTGTACTGCAATCTATAAACAATACTGGCCAATGGAAAGGAGAAATCTGGCATCGATTAAAAGATGGTCAAAGCCGCCCTTTAAGCGCCAGTATCAATAGCATACGCAATGAAAACACAAATGTTTCTAGTTACGTTGTTATGCTTACACCACGTCATACTCAAGTTATTGAACAAGAAGACACCATTCAGTTTGTCGAGTTAACCGAGCTTCCTAATAAGTCGCTTTTCGTAAACCGTCTGCAAAATGCTATAGATCGTGCACAACGAAATAAAAATCGTTTAGGCATAATTCTAATCGACTTCAAAGATTTTTCAGATATAAACTCACAATATGGTTATGACCTTGGTGATCAGCTATTAAAAGCCATCTCTAAACGGCTTAAATATAATACCCGCGACAGTGACACCATCAGCCACTTTTCTTCTGATGACTTTGCAGTATTAATTGAAGACCTTGGTAATATACAACAAATTGGTATTGTTGCTCAGAAATTATTATCTACTTTATCTGAAGCATATCAAACATCAGAGCATACAATTGAACTTCATGTTTCTATGGGCATAAGCATATATCCAGATGATGGGGATTTTGCTGATCAATTAATCACAAGGGCTCAAGCTGCTTTAACTACAGCGCAGTATTTTGAAGGTAATCACTTTGAATTAACTAGTGCTAGCATGAATTATAATGCAAAAATGTGGTTACAAACGGAAGCCAAATTACACAAAGCTTTGCGTAGTGATGAATTCTTTTTATCTTATTTACCCCATATTAATACAAACACTAATAAAATTGAGTCACTAGAAGCACTGGTACGCTGGCAAGACCCCGAACAAGGTTGTTTATTACCTTCTCAATTTTTACCTGGAGCTGAAAAATCTGGTTTTATTGGTGCCATTGGTATCCATGTTATTGAAATGGCACTAAAACAATACCGTTCATGGCTAGATCTAAAGCTCTCTATCCCCAGATTAACTATAAATATTTCTTACACTCAGCTTGACTCAGATCTATCTGACATTCTTATAGAAAAATGTGATAAATACGAAATTGATTATGCAAAAATTGGGCTGGAATTCTCTGAGAAAAGCTTTACATCTATTTCTGATAGTCAACGTGCCATTTTAAAACAATTACAGAATAGCAGGTTTCATATATGTATTGATGATTTTGGTTCTGCCAATACATCATTAAGCTGTTTATTGCACTGTACTGTTACTGAAATAAAAATTGATCCAATATTCATTTCTAAAACATATGAATCAAGTGATGCAAAGAATTTACTAACAGGGATTGTTTCTCTGTGTAAGTCACAAAATATACAAATTATTGCTGAGGGCATTGAAGAAAAAAAAGATCGAGACTACCTCAGCTCATTCGGCATTAATCATATGCAGGGATATTTATTTACTGAACCTCTTACTGCCGATTATGTTAAAAAATATATTAACAGATTATCTAAACACTAATATAATTTTACGATGCTAAATACTGTGTATGAAATATTATCTTCAGTATTTCGATTAACTTTCTTTAATTTGATAAAACTTATAAGACTATTATGAAAAGACGAAACTTTATTAAAGCTGCTGCCACAACTGGCCTGATCACATCCACATCTTTAACATCAACTACTACCTTAGCAAAATCCACCGCTACGATAAAATGGAAAATGGTAACTACCTGGCCTAAAAATTTTCCCGGTCTTGGCACAGGTGCGAATAACCTTGCCAAATTAATCACGCAAATGTCAGGTGGCCGATTAAAAGTAAAAGTTTATGGTGCAAAAGAACTTGTCCCGCCATTTGAAGTTTTTGATGCGGTTTCTCGTGGTACGGCCCAAATGGGACACGGCGCTGCATATTACTGGAAAGGTAAAACCGCGGCTTCTCAATTTTTTGCAGCGGTGCCATTTGGTTTAACTGCACAGGAAATGAATGGTTGGTTATATCATGGCGGTGGCTTAAAACTCTGGCAAGAAACTTATGCAGCATTCGGAATCATTCCAGCTGCCGCCGGAAATACAGGTGTACAAATGGCCGGCTGGTTTAATAAGGAAATAAAATCTATTGCCGATTTAAAAGGTTTAAAAATGCGTATTCCCGGCCTCGGCGGTGAAGTTCTAAAACGTGCCGGTGGCACCCCGGTTAATTTACCTGGCGGTGAGATTTTTTCTTCATTAAAAACAGGTGCTATAGATGCAACGGAATGGGTAGGGCCTTATAACGACCTTGCCTTTGGTTTACATAAAGCAGCAGAATTTTATTATTATCCTGGTTGGCATGAACCGGGCACAACACTTGAAGCCTTAATTAATAAAGAGGCTTTAGAGAATTTACCTGATGATTTACAGAGCATCGTATTAAATGCCTGTAGAATTACTAATCAGGATATGCTTGCTGAATACACTACTCGTAATCAACAAGCTTTGGATACACTGGTTCATAAACATAAAGTTAATGTTCAGAAATTACCTGATGAAGTATTAAATAAACTTCAAAGTCTTTCAGATGAAGTTATAAATGAAGTTGCAGCCACAGATAAAATGACTAAAAAAGTTTTTGAATCATTTAAATCTTATCGTGACAAGGTAAAACAATGGAGTGATATTTCTGAACTGGCTTATTTAAAAGCGCGATGAAAGCTGAGCTACTGCTTCATACTCTTTTTAACTAGCAAGATTTAGTTAAATAAGTTGTAAGCAGTTATTCATTTTAGCTTAAGGCGGACAGGCACCGGTACCATATGAACTATCTTCACCACCCGGAGGGTCTATAGTTATATCGGTAAGATCAACAAGCGCGACAGGTAGCGTGATTGCTAGTTTTTCTACATTCTCGGTGCCACTGACTTCAGCGAAAACTGATATCTCAACAATATTCCAGTTAGCTTCTGATTTAGGATAAGTTAATGAAAAATATGCAAACCCAAGTTCGTCAGTAATTATGCTATTAAAACCTGCTTCAAAAGTGGGCGTTAAAGTTGGGTGAGCGCCAATGCTCGCGGCATTGGTTGGATCTAAAACACCATTTGCATTTCTATCTTCACCCGCATCCATTACACCATTATTATTAACGTCTTCTGCTGCACATGCCGTATAGTTTACACCAAGTATTGTCCAGGCATCTGCTGTCTGCGTATAAGAACCCAATGCATAAAACAGATTTTTCATAGTGATAGTAACGCGTGTATTAGGCGCTGCATTGCCATCAATATCGGTAACTTGTATTACATAGGGTTTTTGATATTGAAGTACATTTAAATCAACAATGACACTAGATGTACCAACCACAATACGAGCAGCCCCACCATCATCTGAGCCACATGCCTGTAATATCATTAAGATTGGTAAAATAACCGCGTAAAATTTTTTATTCATTAATTAAACCCTGTTGTATCTTATTGATAATAGCAGGAAAATATTAAATTACTGTATTAATTCGGGTAACCACGTCGCTAATCCAGGCCACCAGGCAATCAAACCCATTGCCAGAATTTGAATCAAAATAAATGGCATAACGCCTTTATAAATATCTGATGTTTTTATTTCTACTGGTGCCACCCCTCTTAAATAAAATAGTGAAAATCCAAAGGGGGGTGTTAAAAATGATGTTTGTAAATTTATTGCTATTAAAACGCCTAACCAGACTGGATCTATGCCCATAGCAAGCAGTATTGGACCAACAATAGGAATTACCACAAAAGTAATTTCTATAAAATCGAGTACAAAACCCAGCAAAAACATAACCAGCATCACTAAAAACAATGCTCCGACTGCTCCACCAGGCAAGTCGCTTAAAAATGACTGTATTAGTTCATCACCTTCAAAACCTCTAAATACAAGAGAGAATATAGATGCTCCAATTAAAATCATAAAAACCATGCTGCTAATGCGTGTGGTTTCCTGCATTACATCACGCAAAATACTCACTGAAAGCTGACTTCTGTACCATGCTAGAGTTATTGCCCCCATCGCCCCTACCGCAGCCGCTTCTGTAGGTGTCGCTAATCCACCGATAATTGAACCTAAAACTAGCAGTATTAAAAACAAAGGTGGCACTAGCTCTATCATTACCTGTTTGCCTAACTGACTACGATCCTGTAATTCATCTGCTGGCAAAGCGGGCATGGACTGCGGTTTCAACTTGGCCACAATCAATAAATAGGTAATATAAAGAGCTACCAGTAGTAAACCTGGTATGAGTGCACCTATAAATAAGTCACCAACAGAAAGAGTTTCCGGGCTAAATATTCCCATATCAAGCTGGGCCTGCTGATAAGCAGAAGAAAGCACATCGCCTAATAAAACTAGAACAATAGAAGGTGGAATTATTTGTCCAAGCGTACCAGAGGCGCAAATAGTGCCACAGGCAATACGCGGGTCATAACCTCGCTTTATCATGGTTGGCAATGATAACAGCCCCATAGTCACCACGGTTGCACCCACTATTCCGGTACTGGCTGCTAACAACATACCCACCAGAGTAACCGAAATGCCTATTCCTCCGCGCACTGATCCAAACAACTGTGCCATGGTTTCCAGCAAATTTTCCGCTATTTTAGAGCGCTCTAACATCACCCCCATAAATACAAATAAAGGCACTGCTAGTAGTACCTGATTCATCATTATGCCAAATAAACGATTTGGTAATGCCTCTAGAAACGCACTATCAAAAACCTCCAGATAACTACCAATACCTGCAAATAACAGAGCCGTACCCGCCAGTGTAAACGCCACAGGGTAACCACTTAAAAGCAGAATAAAAACACAAACAAATAACCAGATAGCCATATATTCCATTAGTGAGTATCTATCTTTAATGTGTTTTGACTAACTTGAGGATCAACATGTTCAGAAATCGTCAGAACTGCTTTTAATATCATGGCCAGGCCCTGTAACATGAGCAATGCTGCCATAACCAGTATAAGGCTTTTAAGTAAATAGACGCCGGGTAATCCGCCTGCTTCACGTGAGCTTTCTGTGACTTTCCAGGATTCGATAATGTAGGGCATACTCACCCATATTATAAATATCATGACTGGCATCAATATTAAAATATGCCCTGCCAAATCAACCCAGGCTTTCTCTTTTTTATCTAGTCTAGTGTAAAAAATATCAACCCGCACATGGGCATTCTGCTTCAGTGTATAAGCGGCCCCCAGTAAAAATACTATTGAATGCAAATAGGAAATAGATTCCTGTAAGGCTATCCAGCCTGTATCAAAAACATAACGTAAAACAACAACCGTAAACGTTATCAGCACCATAAGCAGTACTAACCACGATATTGTGCGACCCGTCCAGTCGATAAACTGTTCAAGCTTATCGACCATAACTTCTAAATAATGTCGTAATCTGGAATTCATCGGCGCATTTTACACTGTTATCCCTTATAGGTAACAGTTTGTCGGTTATATATTGAATTTTATGACAATTCATCTAAATGTTATGATAATTGAATAAAAACTATAATTAATGAAAAATAAATAATGAATAAAATCTTTATAATACTCAGCTACCTGTCTTCCACTTCACTTTTGTTTGCTAATAATTTAATCAATGTTGATAACAGTGGATTTATTACCAAGCAACATGCATTGACCTGTATACAGCAAAATAAGGACATGAGTCGTGCTAGTACACAAATGATTGAGACAGAGACAAATAAAACACATTTAAAAAGTAAGATTAGCTACCTGCAGAATGAAATTAAAAACCGCCGCAAGTTAATTCACAAACTAGACCAGAGCAGTGATCAGAGCAATAATGACAACTATAATCAACTAATTGATCAATTTGAGTCATTAATTGAAGAACGTAAAGCTACCATCAAATTATATGATGAAGAAAATCAGCTACATATTAGCCAGCATGAGAGTGTCAAACGTCTCGAAAAGCGCTTTTCATCACAATGTTTAAATAATATTCAAATAGAAGAAAACCTACATAAGGTGGTTTGCGCTGATGAAAATATTCGTTGGTGTGGCCTATTTCAATTTCAATAAGTTTAATAGCCTTTCAGAACACTTACGCTCAGGCACGTCACCCTCGGGGAAAGGTCGACGTTTTTTGGCGCCCTGTCCCCTTCACCTATACCACCAAGAGCTGACAATGTCGGGTGCCGGCTCCGTAAAACTCTTGGTGGTCTCACAACAGGGGACAGAGCGGGGAAGATACTCAGTCCCCGAGGGAGATGAACCTGAACAAGCAATTCTACTATAATCAAATTTTTGTTTAATAACGCTTTATAAAATCTTTCTATAAGATTTTATAAAGCGTTAATGGTAAAATGAACATTCAGGTCATAAGCAACAGGAGTGTGACCATGTTTAATACCACACTACAACATTCACCTTTACCAGACGACGAACAGCTAATCAGTTGTAAAACATGTCTGGAATCTGTTCCTTTATCTGAATCGCAGATACCCGAAGCTGAAGATTATGTCGCTTATTTCTGCGGTCTGGAATGTTACGATTTATGGATACACCAGCAACAGATAGAAAAAGGTAACAAAAAATAAATAATATTTTTTGTATTATTTAAAAATTAGAGCAGCATATTTATTTAATATGTCATTGTGACGTTTTGCGCCGACTATATCTTTTTTCAAAACCAGTTTATAAGCTAAGGAAGCTTATAAATTTTTAATGAAATCATTTATTTCTTTATAATAATTATCGTGCGTTTGTATTGTATTATGTCCAACGTGTGAATATTGTATAAGTTTATTTTGTTTGCCAGCCATTTTTCTTAAATTTTGTAAATTTTCATCTGCTATTATTTCATCTTCATATGCCGCCAACATAAGTATCGGGGTTTTAACCATACTTATGTAATCAATGGTAGAAAAGGGTGTTTTAATAAAAATTTTACAGGAAAAAACTTATACTGTTTGGATGCTATGTTTTCAATACTATCAAATGGTGTAATTAATATAAGTCCGGCTACGTTTCTATTCGCAGCAAGATAAGTA
>Ga0316206_1002860_pt1 | contig 10667 bp, 8 predicted proteins | sample 6monthpyrite_MG_FD_204942 | JGI IMG/M metagenome (GOLD analysis project Ga0316206, IMG submission 204942) | Microbial mat bacterial communities from mineral coupon in-situ incubated in ocean water Damariscotta River, Maine, United States -... | ecosystem: Environmental > Aquatic > Marine >...
TTTGAACGGAAACCGGCTTTAAATAATTTAGATGCCGCATAACCTTCCCAAACAGTCCACTGACCAGAACCAAACATGCCGACAGCAGTTGGTCCTTTATCTTTAATTGTCTGTTTGAATTTGTCGGCCATCACATCAAAGGCTTTGTCCCAGCTGATAGGGGTGAACTCACCTTCTTTATCGTATACGCCATCGGTCATACGCAATAACGGCGTGGTCAGACGATCTTTACCGTACATAATTTTAGAAAGGAAATAACCTTTAATACAATTCAGACCACGGTTAACAGGCGCATCCGGATCACCCTGGGTTGCAATAACGCGACCATCTTTTGTGCCGACCAGTACGCTACAACCTGTACCGCAGAAACGGCAAGGTGCTTTGTCCCAGCGAATTTGTTTACTGCTGGTTTTAGCAATTGCATTATTAATCCCCGGGATGGTGATTCCTGCCGCGGCGGCAGTAGCAGCAATCGCATTGGTTTTTATAAAACTTCTTCTGGTCAGTTTCATTGTGGAGCCTCCTGAGGATTTAAATCATTGCAGCCACAACTAGGAATGGTGACTGGATCTATTAGTTCATCATCGTTGCCTTCATCGTGGTGATAAACAACGGCAACAGAGAGAATGTTAGGTAAATCTTGAAATTGGATAACACGATCTGCCAGTGCGCCAGTATGTTTATCTTCTATTGTTACGACGAGTTTGCCATGGTCGCAGGCATGTACTTCAACACCATCAAGTTCAGAGAGCGTTTTAGATACGCTATCGGTTTCATCGGGTCTAGCGTACACAAGTACACCACTGATATTCATAATGCTGTCTCCTTAAGATGAGAACTGATTGTTGATTCATTCGTTGATTGATAATTTAGTTTAATAGATTGATTTGGGCATGGCTGAAAACAGGCGCCACACCCGGTACATAATAAGGGGTTGATAACAGGATATGCAGGCATCGCAACTTTAGGTATAAAAGTAATGGCTTCTGTTTCGCACTGATCACGACAGGTCATGCAGTGAATACCTTTAAAGGACAGACAGTTATCAGTAATAGATGCTTTTAGATTCCAGGGAGTTGAATCTTCGGTCCCCGTTAATGCTTTTGGTGTACAACTATCCACACATTCGAAACAGAAAGTGCATTCACCGAGAGAGAAATCGATAATGGGATAATTGCCAGAGCCTTTGCTAATTATTTTTTCAGGACAAGATCCTGCACAGTCCGAGCATTGGGTGCAGGTCTCGATGAACTGAGTTTCCTGTATTGACCAGGGCGGGCGGATGGGGGCGTGACGATTATTAAAATCACCTCGTAAAAATTGTGCTCTACTTATTGCTTCTGTCATTCCATGATCTGACTTTTTTGATTATCTTGGGTGTACATTACCTTGTGTGCTAAAAGTCACAATGACTTAAATCAACAAAGTAAAATTAAATCCTGACAGTATATGTAGCACTAAAACTAAGGTTTTGTTGAGGTTTGTTTAAACCCATTAAAAGTATATGGTTAATAAGTAGGCAACAACAAAAAAGCCAGCATAAGCTGGCTCTGTTTGATGACAATAATTAGGTGATTTTATTTTTGTGTTTTTGTCGATCAAGTAATTCTTTTAAATATTGTCCGGTATATGAATGGGGCTGTTTCATCACATCTTCCGGTGTTCCGGCAGCAATAATTTGCCCACCTTTATTGCCACCTTCAGGGCCGAGATCCACAATCCAGTCAGCTGTTTTGATTACATCCAGATTGTGTTCGATAACAATTAATGTGTTGCCGTGATCTCGCAAACGATGAATGACTTGCAACAATTGTTGGACGTCATGGAAATGTAATCCTGTTGTTGGTTCATCAAGAATATAAATCGTTTGACCTGTATCGCGTTTGGAAAGTTCTTTCGCCAGTTTAATTCGTTGCGCTTCGCCACCTGATAAAGTCGTTGCGCCTTGACCAAGTGTAATATAAGAAAGACCTACATCGACCAGTGTTTGTAGCTTGCGTTTTAATACCGGGATCGCATCAAAAAAGATCAGTGCATCTTCAACGGTTAAGTCGAGCACTTGGCAAATATTTTTACCTTTGTACTGAATGTCTAAGGTTTCGCGGTTATAACGTTTGCTATGACACACATCGCAAGGCACAAATATATCTGGAAGAAAATGCATTTCAACTTTAATAACACCATCGCCAGAACAGGCTTCGCATCGTCCGCCTTTAACGTTAAAACTGAAGCGACCCGGTTTATACCCACGAGCACGTGATTCCGGTGTGCCGGAAAATAATTCGCGAATTGGTGTAAATAATCCTGTGTAGGTAGCCGGGTTAGAGCGTGGTGTTCGACCTATTGGAGCTTGGTCTATATCGACCACTTTATCGAAATGTTCCAAACCTTCTACAGATGCGTACTTCGCCGATTCAACTGATGATTTATTGATGGTCTGTGCTAACACTCTATAAAGCGTGTCATTTATTAATGTTGATTTTCCTGAGCCGGAGACACCTGTGACACAAGTTAACAGGCCAACCGGAATTTCCAGATTGACATCTTGCAAGTTGTTGCCGGATGCGCCGTTAATTTTTAGCCAGTTGTCATTCGCGGCAGTACGTTCTGCATTGATATTAATTTCGACTGCACCGGATAAGTACTGTCCGGTTAGTGAATTTTTATCGGCCATAATGTCAGCAGGTGTACCAAATGATGTAATGTTGCCACCATGAACACCAGCACCGGGGCCAATATCAACCACATGATCTGCAGATAAGATGGCATCCTCATCATGTTCAACAACGATCACGGTGTTACCCATGTCACGCAGTTGTATGAGTGTTTTGATGAGCCGGTCATTATCGCGCTGGTGCAAACCAATTGAAGGTTCATCAAGAATGTACATAACACCGACAAGGCCTGCACCAATCTGGCTGGCCAGACGAATTCGTTGCGCTTCACCACCTGAAAGGCTGTCTGATTTTCTATCCAGCGATAAATATTCAAGCCCGACATTTACGAGAAAACGTAAACGCGTACCGATTTCTTTGACGATTTTATCGGCTATCTCACCTTGTTTGCCGGTCAGTTTGAGATCGTCGAAAAAAGCTAGGCTGTCTTCAATCGCCATTTTTGTAATCGACGGTAAATTTTTATCGGTGATAAAAACGTGGCGCGCGCTTTTGTTTAAACGGGTGCCATCACAGGCAGGGCATTCCTGTTGTGATAAATATTTAGCAAGCTCATCTCTCACGGCAGAGGAGTCGGTATCATGATACCGACGATCCATATTTGGAATTACACCTTCAAACGGATGAATTCGACTTTTAGCTGAGTCGCGTTGCGACGGGTAGAAGAATTCAATTTCATCATCGCCGCTTCCAAACAAAATAATCTTCTGGATTTTCTTCGTTAGTTTTTTATACGGCTTTTCAATATCAAAGCCATAATGTTCTGCCAGTCCTTCCAGCAGGCTGAAGTAATATGCATTGCGACGATCCCAGCCGCGCACTGCGCCACCGGCCAGACTCAAGGCGTCATTAATAATGACACGAGCCGGATCAAAATAATCTTTGTTACCAATGCCATCACATTCGCTACAAGCACCGACTGGGTTATTAAAAGAAAACAGGCGGGGTTCGAGTTCGGTCAGGCTGTAACCGCAAGTTGGACAGGCATATTTAGATGAGAAAACAATTTCGTCGCCATCACCTTTTTTGTGTGGTGCAATCACGGCAGTGCCATCGGTCATGGCTAAAGTCGTTTCAAAAGACTCTGCCAGTCGTTGTTGAATATCGTCACGCACTTTAAAGCGGTCGACGATCACTTCGATCGTGTGCTTTTTATTGGGCTCTAATTCAGGTACAGCATCCAGTTCTATTATTTCTCCGTCTACACGTGCACGAATAAAACCCTGGCGCTTCAGGTCATCAAATAAATTAACATACTCACCTTTACGTTCTTTAATCACTGGTGCCAGCATCATTAGTCGAGTATCAGCAGGCAAAGCGAGAACCAGATCAACCATCTGGCTAACCGTCTGTGCCTCCAGTGACTGACCATGATCCGGGCAAACCGGGATGCCAGCACGGGCATATAAAAGTCGCAGGTAGTCATAGATTTCTGTAATGGTGCCGACAGTAGAGCGTGGATTATGCGAGGTTGTTTTTTGTTCGATAGAAATGGCCGGAGATAAACCTTCAATGTGGTCGACATCCGGTTTTTCCATCATCGACAAAAACTGGCGGGCATAGGCCGATAAGGACTCAACATAGCGGCGTTGACCTTCAGCAAAAATAGTATCAAATGCCAGCGATGATTTGCCTGAGCCGGAAAGGCCGGTAATAACGATAAGCTTATCGCGCGGCAAATCCAGCGAAATATCTTTTAGATTGTGTGTTCTTGCGCCGCGTATTTGTATCGTCTTTTGCATAACATTCCTGATGCTGTACTGTTAGAATAGGCGCGGTTTGGGGTTTAATGCCAGACTCGGAGCCAACTGCCTATTATAAACCCATTAGACATTGAAAGCAGGGAAGAATAATTGGCCAGAGTAAGGTCTATAAATCTGTGAAATTTAGTGAGTTTTTACCAGCATGTCAGTAAAACAGCAGGGTTTAACCCCTCTTGAATTAAAAGCCGGTTCATCGATAGCACTGATCTATGGGATCAGAATGCTTGGGCTTTTTATGATCCTGCCTGTATTTTCAATTTTTGCCGAAAATTTAAGTGACACAACTCCCATATTAGTAGGACTAGCCTTAGGTATATATGGGCTGACACAAGGCCTGCTGCAAATTCCTTTTGGCATGTTATCAGACAAGATAGGCCGTAAACCTGTGATTGCGGGTGGTCTAATCATCTTCGCTATCGGCAGTGTGATAGCAGCCTACGCTGATACGATTTACGGTGTTATTGCTGGTCGGGCGATTCAAGGCGCTGGCGCCATTGCTGCAGCCTTGATGGCACTAGCCGCTGATTTGAGTCGCGAAGAACACCGCGTCAAAATCATGAGCATGATTGGTATCAACATCGGCGTGGCTTTTGCGGTAGCCATGGTGATGGGACCTGTTATCAATGCCTGGGTTGGCATGAAAGGCATTTTTCTGCTGACAGCCATACTCGCCATACTCGCGATACTGGTGCTATTTAAAGTGGTACCAAAAGCCAATAGTTTGAGTTTTCATTGTGATGCACAATTAGAGCCTTCACAGCTTTCATCAATCTTTAAAAATTCCCAGTTATTAAGACTTGATGTCGGTATATTTGTTCTGCATGCGGTCTTGATGGCGGTATTTATCGCGATCCCTTTAATGCTTAGAGATGCCGGCTTAGAAAGCCTGCAGCATGGCTGGCTATATGCCCCTGTGTTTGTTGTTTCCATTATCTTCATGGTGCCATTCATTATACTAGCGGAAGCCAAGCGGCGAATGAAACAAGTGTTTGTGGGTGCTGTTTTTGTTCTGGCATTCTCGATAATGGTGATGATGTTCTCTAACCAAAATCTTATGATTATCGCCGTGGCATTGGGTTTATTTTTTACGGCATTTAACTTGCTGGAAGCCAGTTTGCCTTCCCTGGTAGCTAAAATATCGCCGGCAGACAGAAAAGGTACGGCCATGGGGGTTTATTCTTCATCCCAGTTTTTAGGCGCATTTGCAGGTGGTGTAACCGGTGGCTGGGCATATCAACAAGGCGGCTCCATGTTATTGCTGGGTGTTTGTATGGCAATGGTGCTGGTCTGGTTCTTATTGGCTGCCACGATGAAAAGTCCACGTTACGTCAGTACTTACTTGCTTAATATTGGTCAGATCGAAGAAAAAGACGTCAGTCGCATGGTGACAACACTCGTCCAAATACGTGGCGTGGCAGAAGCATCCGTTAAAGCCAGTGAGGGTGTGGCCTATCTTAAAGTTGACTTAAAAGCACTGGATCTGGATAGCTTGCTGGCGTATTCAAAGTCAGAATCACTCTAGAATATCCGCTCTAAAAGTGCGATGATAATGGTTTCAAATACTCTGGGTTGATTGGCTATATTTCAAACAAAATCCAGCGTGTTATCCAAGGGTGTCAGAGCTGGTAAGGCTGTGCTCTGACTCAGCGATAGAGATGTGAATGACACACTATTGTTGAAATTTATGACTATTAAAAAATGAGAGAATTCTATGGCACGTGGTGTAAATAAAGTAATTTTAGTGGGCAATTGCGGCAAAGATCCCGAAACTCGTTACACGCCTAGTGGTGCTGCAGTCACCAATATTTCAATTGCGACGACAGAAAGCTGGAAAGACAAAAATACAGGTGAACGTCAGGACAGAACTGAATGGCATAATGTCGTGTTTTTTGGTCGACTGGCAGAAATTGCTGGCGAATACCTGAAAAAAGGCTCGCAAGTCTATATTGAAGGCAGTTTGAACACTGAAAAGTGGACTGATAAGTCAGGTAATGACCGCTACACAACTAAAATTAAAGCCAATGAAATGCAAATGCTGGGTGGTCGTGGTGATGGCAACTTTGGTGGGGGTAATAACAACTTCCAACAGCAAAACCAGCAACCAGCTCAGCAACAGTCTCAGCCTCAACAGCAAAATGCGGCTCCCGCATTTAGTGGTGCTGATGATAATGCGTTTGATGATGATATTCCGTTCTGATCCGGTATCAATAGATTATTACAAAATTGATAAAAAGCCTGCATTAGCAGGCTTTTTTTATGTAGATATGGCTATAATGAATACTGGAATGGCGTTTGTTTTAATGAATGTATATACGATTTTTAAACAGACGGTTGATGAACAGGTGTAGAGATTGATTAATTTACTATCAGGGAATGTAATCTCAATAAAAATAATAAAAGGCGTTAAGCATGAGTGACAATGTAAATGATTCTGACACATCGTCAGGTATTACCGTTTTATATATTGAAGATAATCCGGCTAACATAAAATTAATGCAGGATATTTTTGAAGAATTCCTAAGTTATAAACTACATTGTGCAACGAATGCCGAGGAAGGTATTGAGTGGGCAAAACAAACAATTCCTCACTTAATGTTGATGGATATAAACATGAGCGGAATGAATGGATATCAGGCGCTTGAAATAATAAAAAATGATGTTGCAATTGCAGCGATACCCGTGATTGCCATTAGTGCAGACGCGATGCCCCATCAAATAGAAGAAGGTCTGGCTAAAGGTTTTGCTGATTACTGGCCTAAACCGTTTAATATTGTTGAGTTGGTCGGCTCCCTGAAAAAAAGATTAGATCCCTAAATAATATTTAAAAGACAACTTCTGCGACTTTCTATAAACTATAGCGTGTTAAAATCTCAACTGTTTTTTAATGTTGGTTAATTCTGGAATAAGTTTTCGGGTGATGAAATGTGTGGAATTGTAGGTGGCGTGGCTGAGCGTAATGTCTCGCCTATTTTATTAGAAGGATTAAGACGGCTTGAGTATCGTGGTTATGACTCTGCTGGTATCGCCGTTATCAATAGCGATGCGTGTATTGATCGCCAGCGTAAAGTTGGTAAAGTCGAAAACCTTTCAAGTGCAATTGATGATAATCCGTTAAACGGCTTTGTTGGCGTTGCGCATACTCGTTGGGCGACTCATGGTATTCCTTCTGAGCCCAATGCTCACCCTCATATATGTAATGAACACGTCGCTGTCGTGCATAACGGTATCATTGAAAACCATGCGGAACTTAGAACTGAACAATCAGAAAAAGGTTATCGCTTTACCTCAGAAACCGATACTGAAGTGGTTGTTCATCAAATAGAAGATCGTCTGCAGCAAGGTGATGACCTGCTCAATGCTGTAAAAAATGCAGTCAAAGCATTTGAAGGTGCGTATGCATTGGGTGTGATGTCACCTACAGATCCTACTCGATTAATTGCAGCACGTAGTGGTAGTCCGCTGGTTATTGGTGTTGGTTTTGGTGAATACTTTATTGCTTCAGATGTGGCTGCATTACTTCCGGTTACATCTCGCTTTATTTTTCTGGAAGAAGGTGATATTGCGGATATCACTAAAGACTCATTAACCATCTATGACAAAGATGATGCAGTTGTAGATCGTAATGTTAGTGTTTCTGAACTTAGTGTGGATGCGGTCAGTCGTGGTGAATATCGCCACTACATGCTAAAAGAAATATTTGAACAACCAGCAGTGTTGCAGGAAGTTCTGGAAGGTCGAATTTATAACGGAAAAGTAATTGATACCGCTTTTGGTAATGAAGCACCTGAAATATTTGATAAAGTTCAGCAGGTTCAGATTATTGCTTGTGGTACTTCGTACCATGCGGGTGTTGTTGCTAAATACTGGCTGGAATCACTGGCGGGTATTCCTTGTCAGGTAGAAGTAGCCAGTGAATTCAGATACCGTAAACCAATCGTTGCTGATAACACGCTGGTAGTCACTATCTCACAGTCCGGTGAAACGGCTGACACTTTAGCTGCACTTAGAAATCTAAAAGAAAAAGCCAAATATTCTTTATCTATTTGCAATGTACCTGAAAGTTCTCTGGTGCGTGAATCAAAACTGGTGATGATGACACGAGCTGGTCCTGAAATTGGTGTGGCGTCAACCAAAGCCTTTACAACCCAATTAGTTGCATTGATGTTACTAACGTTATCATTGGGGCGTCGTTTTGAAATTAATGACGCTACTGAAAAGAAACTGATTGAAGAGTTACTGCACCTGCCTTCTCAAATCGAAAACTTGCTTGAAAATAATGATATTGAAGCCTGGTCAGAGAATTTCAAAGACACTTTGAACTCTTTGTTTTTAGGTCGTGGTATTCAGTATCCTATTGCAATGGAAGGTGCATTAAAATTAAAAGAGATTTCGTATATCCATGCTGAAGCGTATGCCGCTGGTGAATTAAAGCATGGACCATTAGCATTAGTTGATCCAGAAATGCCAATCATTGCAGTGGCACCTAAAGATGGTCTGGAAGACAAACTCATGTCTAACCTGCAGGAAGTCATTGCAAGAAAAGGTAACGTCTATTTATTTGCAGATCAGCGACTGGATGTTGCAAGTCTTGGTGAGCACTGTCAGGTTATGAAAATTCCTGAGATCAGTGCTGAACTTGCACCTATGTTGTATGCGGTGGCTTTGCAGCTGTTCTCTTATTATGTAGCAGTTCGAAAAGGCACTGATGTTGATCAACCAAGGAATCTGGCAAAGTCTGTGACTGTTGAATAAAACAGTTTAAAAATTAAAAAGGCACCGATATAAAAAATAAGTGCCTTTTTTTTGTTTCTAATTTTTCTAAAGCTGTAAAAAGCTATGGTTTCCAGTATTTATATCCTGTCAGTTGTCGCTTGATCATTTCTGGTGCACCAGCTGATACGAACTCAACCTCTAAAGGAAAATCATCTTCAGTTAATTCCCAGGCGTTCATACTGATCTTGCAGGCTTTGAATTTGACACCCCGATTAGCCAGTTTGGTTAGCATCTGGGATGTGCGTGAATTGGTTGTTAAAGCGTGAATGCCATTTTCGTAGGCGACAACCACAATTTCTAATTTGTCTTCGCCGATTTCAGTTAAGACCTTATCAATCTGAAAAAATGCTTTTCGGTGTCCAAAACTTTCGTTGTCTCGAGTAAGCTGAACCACGATTTTATCCGTTGATGCAAAGCTTAATGAGCTATTCAGCGCTAATAATATAAGAGCAATAATTGTAAAAATCGATTTCATTTTTTTCTCCAGATTTTATTGGCTGCAGCAGGACTGTTCCATCTGTATAGGTGGACAAGGAATGGTGCCATATGAACAATAAACACAGCAGTCCCCCGGCTTGGGTTTTAATAAAGTTTTGCAGTTTTCGCATTCATAAAACCACTGGCAAGCATCCGTCGGCATTGTTTCAGTTTTAGTATAGCCACATTCTGGACAAGTGATGTCTGAGTCTGGAATAAAGCTTTTAGTAGTAGTTGTCATCGTGTTGTCCTAATGTTGAGTGCTGCAAGCGGCAGGTTTTAACCATTGCCAGATCGAAATGATGAGCATGAGTGCGAGCCCTGCGTAGAGCATGTAGGTGCTCCAGTTATCGGTCCAGAACAGGTAAAGCGTGGCTAAAACCATCAGCGGACCAGCAATACCTAATAGTAACCAGATGATGCTTTTGGTTAGCCAGGCAGAATAAATTTGTAATAACAGGCTGATAACGGCGAATATTGGGAGCAGCGTGTTTATAAAGGTGCCTTCATACGCTGCCAGAAAGCCCAATCCTAGTCCTGAGCCAATCGAAGCGGCTAACGGAAAGCAGGATGCGCAGCCCATTGTGCTGAGAACGGCACCAACAGAGCCAGAGTTTTCAATTAACTTGTGAATTTTCATATCACTGATCAAATCTTGTAATCATGTTGGGCACTATAACTCCGTAGTCAACAACAGAGTCAAGAGGTAACTGTCTGAAATACTGAGCGAGTGCTTGATTTAGTGAACAAAGAAAAGCGACTGTGGTAAAATTGGCGGTCTGTCTGAAAAATTTAAGGTTAATATGGCTCGTAAGCTGTTTATAAAGACGTTCGGTTGCCAAATGAATGAATATGACTCTGCCAAAATGCGTGATGTACTGGCGGATTCACATGGCCTCGAGCAAGTCTTTGAACCTAAAGAAGCCGATATTTTATTATTAAATACCTGCTCGATTCGTGAAAAAGCCCAGGAAAAAGT
>Ga0316206_1002862_pt1 | contig 10654 bp, 12 predicted proteins | sample 6monthpyrite_MG_FD_204942 | JGI IMG/M metagenome (GOLD analysis project Ga0316206, IMG submission 204942) | Microbial mat bacterial communities from mineral coupon in-situ incubated in ocean water Damariscotta River, Maine, United States -... | ecosystem: Environmental > Aquatic > Marine >...
TCCCGTTCTCGACCGAGGCAGAGGCGTTGGAACTGGCCAATGACACCGATTATGGGCTGACCGGCTATCTGTGGACGGCGGATTTGACCCGCGCCCTGCGCTTTACCGAAAAGCTGGAGGCGGGGATGATCTGGGTGAACTCGGAAAACGTGCGCCACCTGCCCAGCCCGTTTGGTGGTGTCAAATCCAGCGGCATCGGCCGCGACGGCGGGGATTGGTCGTTCGAGTTTTATATGGAAACCAAGAACATCGCCTTTGCCATCGGCGAGCATAAAATCCCGCGCCTCGGCGCCTGACACAGTATTCAACAACCGCGCGATACATTAGGAGGAAAGACCATGGGAGAGATCGTTCTCGCCGCAAAATGCACCCACGTGCCGACCATGTTGATGTCCGAACAGGACGGCCCGGTCAAAGGCAAACGCCAGGCCGCGATTGACGGACACCGTGAAATTGCCCGCCGTGCCAAAGCGCTGGGGGCCGATACGGTGGTGATCTGCGACACCCATTGGGTGATCAACGCGGGCTTTCACATCAACGCCAACAGCAAGTTTGAGGGCCTGTTCACCAGCAACGAATTCCCGCAGTTCATTCAGGATCTGGAGTATTCGTATGACGGCAATCCCGACCTTGGCGACGCCATCGCGCGCGAAGCTTCGGATTTGGGCGTTTTTACGCTAAGCCATCATCTTGACAGTCTCGAACTTGAATATGGCTCGTTGGTTCCGATGCGGTTCATGAGCCGCGAACATGAGATGAAGATCGTGTCGGTTGCCGCCTGGTGCACCGTGCATGGCCATGACGAAAGCCGGATAATCGGCGAGGCGATCCGTCGCGCGGTCGAGGCCAGTGATAGCAAGGTTCTGCTGGTGGCCTCTGGGTCTTTGTCCCACAAGATCTGGCCAAACAAGGACTACGGCGCCAACAACGGCACCTTCACCATCAGTTCGGAATTCAACCGCCAGATGGACCTGCATGTACTGGAGATGTGGAAAAACGGCGATCACGCGACCTTCCTGAAGATGCTGGGGGATTATGCGAACTTTTGCTGCGGCGAAGGCTCTATGCATGACACCGCGATGCTGTACGGTGCGCTCGGCTGGGACAAATACGATGCCAAATGCGAGGTTGTGACAGAGTATTTTCCCAGTTCGGGCACCGGCCAGACCAACGTGATATTTCCGGTCCAATAGGCCGCCAAAAAGGAAAGAAATATGGCCATTCCGGCAGCAAACCTGACCCCGCCGTTCAATATCATGCGCCTTAGCCATGTCGAACTGCGGGTCTCTGATCTGGCATGGTCGCGCCGGTTTTACGTCGATATCCTGGGCCTTCAGGTGACCTATGAAGACAGCGACACGATCTACATACGCGCGATGGAAGAACGCGGCCATCACTGCATGATCCTGCGCCGCGCCGATCAAGCGTCGGTCGGGGTTCTGGGGTTCAAGGTCTGGAGCGAAGAGGATCTGGATAAGGCAGAGGCCTGGTTCAAATCCCGCGACCTTCCGACCGCCTGGATCGAACGCCCGTTTATGGGCCGTGTGCTGGCCACCCGTGACCCGTTCGGCGTACCGCTGGAATTTTATGCCAAAATGGACCGGCTAGAGCCGATTCATCAAAAATACAGGCTGTATCGCGGGGTTAAACCGCTGCGGATCGACCATTTCAATCTGTTTTCGTCGAATGTCGATGACAGCGTGCAATTTTACAGCGACATGGGCTTTCGCGTTACCGAATACACCGAAGACTCCGAAACCGGGCGGTCCTGGGCGGCCTGGATGCACCGCAAGGGCGGCGTGCACGACATCGCCTTTACCAACGGCACCGGCCCGCGCCTGCACCACACCGCGTTCTGGGTGCCAACCCCGCTGAACATCATCGACCTGCTCGATCTGATGTCCACCGAGGGTTATGTCGACAATATAGAGCGCGGCCCGGGGCGGCACGGTATATCCAACGCGTTCTTCCTTTATATTCGCGACAAAGATGGCCACCGAACAGAGATTTACTGCTCGGATTACCAGACCATCGACCCTGATCACGAGCCGATCAAATGGGATCTGAAAGACCCACAGCGCCAGACGCTTTGGGGCGCCGCCGCGCCGCGCAGCTGGTTCGAACAGGGCTCGGTCTTTGACGGCGCTGCCGTCGTGGAAAGCGATCTGAAATCACAACCGATCATAGCACCCTGAGGATCTGACCATGACACCCATCCCCGCCCGCATCGCCGCGTTCCACGCTAATGGCGCGGATCGTTACGGCGTTGTCACCGACGCTGGCATCATCGATATGACGCCAGAATACGGCGCACGCTTTGCAAGCCTGCAAAACGTCGTCGAAGCCGGCGCGCTGGAAGAGGTGATCGCTGCCGCAAATGGCCGCGCGCCCACGTACCGCGAGGTGGATGCGACTTATCTGATCCCGATCGCGCGGCCAGAAAAGCTGATCTGCATCGGGGTGAATTTTCCCGACCGCAACGCCGAATACAAAGACGGGCAGGCGGCGCCCGGCAAACCCTCGATGTTCATCCGCTTTCCGCGCTCTTTCACCGGGCATGGCGGCAATATGGTGCGCCCGCCGGAATCAGAGCAGTTGGATTACGAAGGTGAGGTGACGATTGTCATCGGCAAAAGTGGCCGCCGCATCGCGCGCGAAGACGCCTATGATCATATCGCCGCGCTGACCCTGTGCAACGAAGGCACGATCCGCGACTGGGTGCGCCATGCGAAATTCAACGTCACCCAGGGCAAAAACTGGGACAGCACCGGGGCTATCGGGCCGTGGCTGGTGCCCTACCGCAGCGCCGATCAGCTGGATGACATCGAACTGACGACGCGGGTGAATGGCGAGGTGCGCCAGAATGATCGCACGGGGCGGATGATGTATGATTTCCGTTATATCATCAATTACGTCTCGACTTTCTGCACGCTGGTGCCGGGTGACGTGATCGTCTGCGGCACCCCCACCGGCGCGGGCGCACGGTTCGAGCCGCCGATCTGGCTGAAACCCGGCGATGTGATCGAGGTCGAGGCCGACGGCATCGGCATCCTGCGCAACGAGGTGGCCGACGAATGACGCTATCACTATCAGATATCGACGCCGCTGCCGAGGCCCTGCTGGCCGCCGAGGCCAACCGCAAACAGGTCGGGTTGTTGTCGTTACAGCACCCAGACATGACCCTTGATGACGCCTATGCCATCCAGTCGGCGCAGATGGCGCGCAAGCTGGCGGCGGGGCGCAAGATTATCGGCTGGAAGATCGGCCTGACATCAAAGGTAATGCAGGACGCTTTGGGCATCACCACGCCTGACAGCGGCGTGATCTATGACGATATGGATTTTGCCGATGGCTGCACGGTTCCGGCTGATCGCTTTATCCAGCCCCGGATCGAGGCCGAGATTGCCTTTGTCCTAAAGGCCCCGCTGGACGGAAAAGTCACCCGCGAACAGGTGCTGGCGGCCACCGACTTTGTGGCCCCCGCTATTGAGATCCTCGACACCCGTATTGTGCGGGCTGATCCGGCCACCGGCCAACCCCGCAAGATTGTCGACACGATATCGGACAACGCGGCCAATGGCGGCATCGTTCTGGGCCCACAACGCACCGCACCAGACGCGGTGGATCTGCGTTGGGTTGGTGCCATTCTAAAGAAAAACGATGCGGTCGAAACCACCGGCCTTGGCGCCGCCGTGCTGGACGATCCGGTGATGGGTATCGTCTGGCTGTCCGAACGCATGGGGCTATACGGCCAGCGGATCGAGGCCGGGCAGGTCGTCCTCGCCGGATCGTTCATCGCCCCCGTCGAATGTCCACCCGGCACCCGCATCCATGCCGACTACGGACCGTTTGGCCAGGTTTCGGTGGACTTTGCCCAGGGCGGTTAGGGCCTGAGCCCTTGGCAGATAGGTAACGACCGGTCCAGCGGCAAACTTACCCGCGCGCCAGTGCGGTCTGCATGATAAATCGCGCTTACCAGCTCGATCGAGGCAACGCCGTCTGCCAATGTCACACTGCGGGCAGAGTTGCCGTTCAACGTTTCGGATATCGCCGCGAGATAGCCGGCGAACCCTGCGGGCCGGTTCGTGCTTTCAGCGACGATGCGATTCATTTCGGCCTGTCGGGCCGGGTCACGGGCGGTAAAGACCCAATCGGCCTGACCGGGCGCATAGGGCAGATTGCCGCTTTCGGCTGTGGCGTGTTCATAGACGAACCGCAGGCGGCTGGTGTCATCAGCGGCGCCGAGCGTGATAGACGAACTCGCCAGTGCCCCATTGGCCATGCGCAAGGACAACGCGGCGCAGTCTTCGGTCTCAATCGGGTTGATCCGTGTCGTCAGCATCGCAGATACCTCGGCCACCGGCCCGAATGCCCCGGTCAGCAGGTCATGGATATGGATCGCATGGCTTAACACGGCGCCGCCCAGCTCTCTCTCCCAGCTGCCGCGCCAGCGGGTGGCGTAATAGTCGGCGCCGCGGTTCCAGTGAACCTCTAGCGCGGCGACCTGTGGCTGGCCCAGAAGCCCGGCGTCCTGAAGGCGGCTTAGTGCCTCCAAAGCCCTGCCATAGCGGTATTGAAACACCGGAAACACCTGTCCAGGCGTGTCCGCTGCGGCGACGGCCAGCCGGTCCGCCTCGGCCAGAGACCCGGCGATGGGTTTTTCCAGGATGACATGTTTGCCCGCCGCCAGTGCGTCACAGGCGACCGGGACATGCAGCATCGGGGGCAGGCAGATATCGACGAGATCGACCTGCGGATCGCTTAGGACGTCCTGAATATCTGTCGTCACCTTTGCCCCCGCCCGCGCAGCAAGGTCTGATGCGCGCGACGTATCGAGATCGCAGATATGGCTGACCTGGAACCGGTCACCAAGCGCCAGATAGCCGTTCAGATGTTCGGACCCGATCCCGGCGCCGAGAATGGCAACATTGTAGGTCATGCAAGTGATCCCAGCCGCGTGGCCTGCGCCTGCGCTGTCAGGGCCAATTCCATGACGGTAAAACAATGCGCCTGAGGCATCGCTGTTTCCGTCCGGTTGCGGACATCTGCGATGAGGTCTTCGAAATAGGGCCGGGCGGCGTCCGAGGCGTCGATATGTTCGCAGCGGTCGCCATTCACCACGATCAGATGGTCGGTGCCGTCACGCCCGGCCACGTCGACGTATTTGCGCAGCTCGATATAGCCCTCGGTGCCCAAAATGGTCAGCCGCCCGTCGCCCCAGGTGGGCAACGCGTTTGGCGTATACCAATCGACCCGGATATAACCCTGACCCTTGTCTGATCGCAGCAGGATCTCTCCGAAATCCTGCAGGCCTGGGTCTTTGGGGTTGGCGAAATTGCCGACGCTGGAGGTGACGATTTCGGCCTGGGTTGAGCCGGTGAAGAACAGGAACTGGTCCACCTGATGTGAAGCGATGTCGGTCAGGATGCCGCCATAGGCGATGTCATCAAAGAACCAGTCGGGGCGGCTGGGGCGGTTCAGCCGGTGCGGGCCCAGCCCGACGGTTTGCACCACGCTGCCGATCTGCCCCGCCGCCACCAGTTCCGCCGCTTTGGTCACCGCAGGCACCTCAAAGCGTTCAGAAAAGTCGATGGACCAGATGCGCCCGGTTTCGGCCACGCAGGTGCGGATATCGGCCAGTTGGTCCAGCGTCGTGCAGCCGGGTTTGTCGGTCATCACATCTTTGCCCGCGCGCATCGCCTCTATCGCGTGTGCAGCCCGGCGGGCGGGGATGCCGGCCAGCAGGATCATGTCGATTTCGGGGTCGTCCAGCAGCACCTGTCGGTCCGCCACGCGTGGCACATCGGCAAAGCGTTTCTGAAAGCCGTCGACGGGCTGCGGCTCTGCCTCGGTCCACCAGCCTTTGCAGATGCATCCCTGCGCCTGCATGTTGGCAAGTTGGCCGAAAATATGCCGGTGATCGATGCCGATCACGCCAAGGGTCAGTGGTTTCATTTGTTGTCGTCTCCGTTCAAAGTAATGCGACGGCCCCGGGCCGAGGATGTTTCCAATGCAGTGATCAGGCGATGCACATTCAGGGCATCGCGCCCGGTCACGCGGGGTTTGCGGCCTTCGCGTACCGCCTGGGCGAAGTCGGCAATCAGGGATTTGTGCCAGTCATAGGGAAAAGCCATCGGATCGGCCCCGCCGCCGGTTCCGGCCTCTTCGCCCGCCGTTTCGACCCGGCCATCGCGCCACCGAACGGTTAGCACGCCCGATTTCAGCAAGACAGAGGCGTTGTCGCAATCGAGTGCGATGCTTTCCGCGTCGCCGGGAAAGCTGGCGGTGCTTGCGAACAGGGCCCCGACCGCGCCGTTTTTGAACACCATAGCCCCGGCGGCAAAATCCTCTGCCTCCATCTGGTGAAAGGCTGTGGTGGCGCATTGGGCCTGAACAGAGGTCACGGGCCCGGCAAAGGAAAGCATCAGGTCCATGGTGTGAATCGCCTGGCTGATCAGCACCCCGCCGCCGTCGCGCGCATATGTGCCGCGCCCGGGGTCGTCGTAATAGCCCTGATCGCGCCACCATGGCACGTCACAGCGCACCACCCGGATCACGCCCAGCGTGCCGCCCGCCAACAGGGTGCTCAGCGCCTCAGAGGCTGCGCGGAACCGGTGCTGAAACACAACGCCCAATTGCACCCCCGCATCCGCGCATATCTGCACAATGCGCTCGGCCGCGGCGGTGGTACGCTCCAGCGGTTTTTCTGACAGCACATGCTTGCCCGCCTGGGCAAACCGCGCAACCAGATCGCGGCGGGCATTGGGCGGGGTGATCAGCAGCACGGCATCGACCGCCGGGTCATTCACCAATGTGTCGATGTCAGGTGCCACCGGAAAGCCATAGCTGGCCTGAAACGCCTGCCGCGCATTTTCAGACCGCGCGAAGGCGCCGCGCACTTCTATGTGTTCCGTCAGTTCCTGAAGCGCCAGCGCATGGGGTTTTGCTGCCATGCCAAGGCCGATCACGGCCAATCCAACCGGTTTGTTCACTGGTCCACTCCATTCGTCAATGCGGCGCCCGAGGCGTTGAACAGGTGAATATGCGCCTGTTCGAGCGATGGCGATAGCTGTTGACCCATTTTGACAGGAAACGGCCATTGTCGGAGGACGGTGATCTGCGCCAGCCCCTGGGCGCGGCAGTAAAGATAGATGTCACCGCCACGCTGTTGGGCCTAGGCGTTCTCGGCACGCGAAGCCGGAACCACCGTGGCGTTGTTGCGAATGCTGTCCAGCCTTTCGTTGTTCGGAAACCCCTTGTTATCCGGGGTTACACCAGCCAGCAGGACCAATACATCCGGCCCCGGAAACACCTGTTCCAGCGACACAGGTTTCGGCCCTTGGCGTCTAGATAACCGCGGGGCTGCCACGGATTATGCCGCATCAGCTGCGCACCGAACGGGCGCAGCAGCGGTGCAAAAGCGTGACCCTGGTCGCGATCACCACCAGCACGGTGGGTCACAACAGCGGCAAGGTGAAAGGGCAGAAAATCCGCTTGGCCAAGGCATCGCCGGTCTCGCTGGCGAATTGCATGATTTGCCAGGACCGCGGCATATGCATCACGACCTACGCGCTGGCGAAACCCTCATTCGTGCCTTAATAGGTCGAGCCGGGCACTGAATCCCGCCGCGTTTTGACATCGTTCCACCCTGATGCCAATCATACAGCATGGTGGCCATCTTTATTTGGCACCCCGTCATTTGGCCCCCGTCGATCAATGCCGGGTTGCCCTGGGCCTCAAACGTCTTTTCGTCCATGGAATTCGCCGGACCGGCAACGCGATGATCCCAACAATCCCAAGCCATCGGAATCCGGATATCCGGTTTCCCGGCAGCTTGGTTAACGGCTGCCGCCCAGCCGTCTCAAGTCGCGCCCATGCCGCGCGTTCAGTTCTGAGATGGCCGAAATTCGTCTCCTACTAATCGGGGTCAGAGATATCGGGTTGCAGGTCTTGGTACTGCAGAGACAACCCGCCCAAGTCGGTGACGCAGGCCAGACCTGCACCCACAGTTGGTCGGCATCAGCACGGGGGGCCCGTTAAGCCTACATATTTATTGCGGCCCTATGGCTGGGCTCGACGAAACGACCGCCAGGCGGGATGCGGTGTTCCGCATTTGGGTCTGTGAGGGTTGTGTTGGCCATTGTTCTTACCAAACTGACCGCGACAATGCGAATGTCCATGATTGGAAACTTCGCTACCTAAAAGCCGACAGACCCAGATTTGCCAAAGCGTCAAGCGCGATGCGCTAATCTGCACCGCTTTTTGCACCCGCTGACGGCGCGACACTGGGGGTGGATTTGCGTCACTGATGATGAAACCCTGCAGACAAGGCATCGGCGCTGCTGAACGGTGTGGCCGATCAGTAGCACCAGCATCGCGGGAACAAAAACCAACGCGCCCGCCCAGGCCCTCGCGGCGGCGATGATCTGTGCTTCGGATTTGTCTTTCGCCGGCAATAGGCGCGGGGCGCTGGCCTGCACGGCGCCGTTTAGGATGACCCAGCCCGCCGACAGGTTGGTGACAACCCCGGCGATTCCGTAAAGACAAACAGATAGGCCAGTTGCCCCGGCGAAACGCTCTGCGTGGGGAAATGCAACAGCATCAGCATTCGCAGGGCGCCGTCGGTCAGCATAAAAGCCCAATTGGCGGCGGTGACGGCCACATGGGCCGCAAAGGCGTCCGGTGGGCTTATGGGCTGTTCCCCCGCCATCAGCGCCAGATCGACGGGGCGATTGGCATAACCCCATTCATTGTCATGCCAGGTATAGAGTCATGCCAGGTATAGATTTTCACTTGCGTTCCGTTCATCACCTTGGGCGACGGCGCGTCAATGATCGAGGTCGCGGGTTACAGGGTTAATCACTCGATACCAGCGGGCCCCAATTCGTGGCCAAGGATTGCGCGCAGTGCGCCCTTTGATGCGGTTCTGAACAGCGCGGTCCGCCTCGAACACGCAATCGGTCGGCGAGGCATTCAATGGCGATACTCGCACGGCGTGGCCGTTCAGCGCATAGGTGGTCATGACGGGGTCAGCCTTTTCGATGGATTTCCCGATCAGCAGGCGCGGCGTTATCCCACGCGCCGCCCATGCGACCAAACACCCCGGATCGCCGGGGTGCCTTCGACCCGGGTGATCCGCACCAGATCGGCGTGCAGGCCAGGCGCGATGCGGCCCCGGTCATCCAGATTTGCGGCCGCTGCCGGGGCGGCAGAGACGGTGGCGATGGCGCGGGGCAGATCACCCCACAGATCTGCCAGCAGAAAGGCGGAATTAAGCAAGGCCGAGGGCACGTAATCTGATGACATGATGTCGATCAGGTCGCGTTCTGCCAACTCATGTGCGGCAACATTTCCGGAATGTGACCCGCCCCGGATCAGGTTCGGCGCGCCCATCATGATGGCGATGCCCTGTTTGCGGCAGGCGACGGCGGCCTCTGGCGTGGTGGGGAATTCGGCAAACCGCATGCCCCGGCTGGCGCTGGCGGCCACATGTTCAACCGTGGTGTCATCATGGCTGGCCATCACCGCGCCATAGCGCGCGGCCTCGGCGATGGCGGCGGCCTCATGGCGGTCGCCATTCGCCTCGCGCAGCGCATGCAGCATGGCGACATGCGCGTCGAATTCCAGATCACTCAGGTTACGCTTGCCCTGCACATAGGTCTTCAGTTTCGACAGGTCGCGAAATTGGCGTTGGCCCGGTGTGTGGTCCATCAGGCTGACGATGCCCACCCGATCCTCGGGGCCAAATTGCGCCAACTCATCTAGCAGGGTTTCCGAACAGATCTCTGCCCGCAAATGCAGGAAATGCGAAATCCGCAGCACGCCAGAGGCGCGCAGCTTCCACAGTTCGGACGACAGACGCCGCGCATATTCGGTGAGTGCGTCGCGTTTTCCCGGGATCAGCCCGACCCGCATTGCATCAAATACGGTGGTGATGCCAACGCTGGCCAGTTCACCGTCATGGGCCAGGATCGCCGCCGCATGGGGCCAGTCGACCCGTGGGCGCGGTTGGATGTGGCGTTCCAGATTGTCGGTATGCAGCTCTATCAGGCCGGGGATCACCAGATCGCCGCCCGCGTCAACGGCGCCGCTGGCGCGGGTGGGGCCGGTTGAGATACTGGCAATCTTGCCGTTTTCGATCCTCAGGCTTCCGTGTATGACGTCGGTCGGCAGAACGATTTCGGCATTGGTCAGGATCATGTTGTCCATTGGCACCCCCGTCGCCTGGCCCTGCCGAATGCCATGCGGGGGGCACAGAACCGTGACAAAACTCTCCTAAAGGCGGGTCTATGGAAGATTTCAAACGATTTGCTGTCTACTACGCGCCGGAGCCCGGAGCGTTTACAGATTTCACGGCTGCATGGCTGGGCTGGGACGCCCAAACCCACACCGCCCGCGCGCATCCTGATGTTCGCGGCTTGCCACTGCCCGTGGCCAAGATTACGGCAACCCCGCGCAAATACGGGTTTCACGGCACGATTAAACCGCCTTTCCGTCTGGCCGAAGGCTCTGACGTTACGGGTTTGGTGCGTGACCTTGCAGAACTTTGTTCCCGGCTTGGCCCGGTTGAGATGCCGGGGCTGGAGTTGCGGCAGTTGAGCGGCTTTCTGGCGCTGGTGCCCAAGGGGGACACCGCCGGTTTGGCTGTGCTGGC
>Ga0316206_1002865_pt1 | contig 10629 bp, 10 predicted proteins | sample 6monthpyrite_MG_FD_204942 | JGI IMG/M metagenome (GOLD analysis project Ga0316206, IMG submission 204942) | Microbial mat bacterial communities from mineral coupon in-situ incubated in ocean water Damariscotta River, Maine, United States -... | ecosystem: Environmental > Aquatic > Marine >...
TGCGACATGGATGCGCTGATGGCGCTGTGTGACGGTGCCGGGGTCACGGTGATAGAGGATTGCGCCCATACGATGGGCGGCGCCTGGCGCGGGGTTGCGTCGGGGCGGCACGGGCGCGTGGCCTGTTATTCGACGCAAACCTACAAGCATATGAATTCCGGCGAGGGCGGCTTTTTGATCACTGATGACGCGGACCTTGCGGCGCGGGCAGTGATGCTTTCGGGGTCTTATATGCTGTTTGAACGGCACCGCGCTGCGCCGCCGCCAGAGGCGTTCGAGGCGGTGCGCTATGAGACGCCGAATATGTCGGGGCGGATGGACAATTTGCGCGCGGCGATTTTGCGGCCACAGGTGGCGGCGTTGCCGGATCAATGCCAACGTTGGAATGAGCGGTACCGTATGTTGGAGGATGGGCTGCGCGGGGCACCCGGGTTGCAGGTGATCGAACGCTCGAACGGCGAAAGTTATGTCGGTTCGTCGTTCCAGTTTCTGTTGCCGGGATGGACGGCGGACCAGGTGACCGGCGTCGTGGCGCGCTGTCTGGCGCGCGGGGTCGAGCTGAAATGGTTCGGCGCGGCGGAACCGGCGGGCTTTACCTCGCGTTATGACAGTTGGCGGTATGCGCCACCGCAAAGCTTGCCGCAGACCGACCGGGTGCTGGCGGGGCTGGTGGATATGCGCGTGCCGCTGACGTTTTCGACGCAGGATTGTGCGCTGATCGCGCGAATAATCCGCGCCGAGGTGGGGGCGGTTTATCAAGCGAGTTGACCGAATGGCGCGGCTTTGCCCCGATCACGGGGATGTCATTTGGCGTTCACGTTTTCCGACATGGATGTGCGTCAGGTTTGAAATTGCGTGACCCGGGAATGCGTTAGCCTTTGCGCGTGGCCGCACTTGGGCCTTGAGCTGCATGATCAAAGGATGACCGAGATGACAAGAAAAACGATGCCGCACGTGGCTGCGGCCGCGCTGCTGGCGCTGGCGTTGCCCGGCGTTGCGCTGGCCCATTCCAAACCCGCGGCCTGGCAGGGGCCAGGCGTGATGTCGGCCTCTGCGGATGGCCTGGCTCTTTGGCAACTTCCCGACAAGCGGGCGCTTGATCCGGCGTTGTTTGGCAAGCCTGCCGCACCGCTGAACGTTGAATTGCTGCCCGTGGCCAACCGCGATGTTTCGGCGGACGGCACGACCTATACCACGATCAAGAAACCGTCGATGTTTTCCAACAATACCAAGATGACGACCGGCACGTTCAGTATGCAGGTCCGCGATTTGAGCGCCAAGGATGGAATGGGATCGCAGGACGAAGTTGCTATGGAGGCGAATTTTGCCGGGCCAGACGGTACCAAGTACCGGGTGGTGATGAACAAGGTCATTCCCAAGGGGCCGGATCATCCGTTCTTTGGCGGCGTCGGCACCAATGTTCTGATGCATGGTGGCACCGGGATTGGCACGCCGCTGGTGGCGCAGGAGTTTTCCTATATCACCGCCTGGGGTATGGGTGATTTCTATGTCGATGGCGAAAAGGTCGATAGCGGGCGCGTCGTGCATATCATGGTGTCCGAACGCACGCGGGACGATGATTTCAAGGTCGGATTCGGCGTAGCCAAACCGGATGAGCTGGAGATTCATTTGGCGATGCCGCCGCTGAAAGCATCGCCCACGGGTCCGGTGCCCAGCCCGGTGCCGACGGGACTGAAGCTGCCCAACGGCATGGAACAGCCGTTCATTCATGTGAATTTTTACGGAAAGGCCAAGGTGACGGGCAACCGGTTCGTCTCTGGAAGCTGACTTTATCGGCCAGGGATGGTGTGTCATCAGGGGGTGTCCGGGGGGAACCGGGCGCCCCATTTTCATATGCCTTGGCAGGGAAGGTCGTCGGACTGGACGGGCGCTGATTTGATCGCTATAAATGAACGAGCGTTCAATAACTTTGCGAGAGGCACGGAATGTTCACGGCGTCGATGAAATTTGATCTGGGCGAAGACATCAATGCGTTGCGCGATATGGTGCATCGCTGGGCGCAGGATCGGGTGAAACCGATGGCCGCCGAGATTGACCGTTCTAACGTTTTCCCGGCCGATTTGTGGCGCGAGATGGGCGATCTGGGGATGCTGGGCATCACCGTGCCGGAGGAATTTGGCGGCGTCGATATGGGCTATCTGGCGCATACGATCGCGGTGGAAGAAGTGGCGCGCGCCTCGGCGTCGGTGTCGCTTTCTTATGGCGCGCATTCCAACCTTTGCGTCAATCAGATCCGGCTGAACGGCACACCTGCACAACAGGCGAAATACCTGCCCGGGCTGGTGTCAGGCACCCATGTTGGCGCGCTGGCCATGTCAGAGGCGGGGGCGGGCAGCGATGTGGTCTCGATGAAGCTGCGGGCCGAAAAACGCAATGATCACTATCGGTTGAACGGTAACAAATACTGGATCACCAACGGCCCGGATGCCGACACGCTGGTGGTTTACGCCAAGACCGACCCAGAGGCCGGGTCGCGCGGCATGACGGCCTTTTTGATCGAAAAATCCATGACCGGGTTCAGCACAAGCCCGCATTTTGACAAGCTGGGGATGCGTGGCAGCAATACCGCCGAGCTGATCTTTGACGACGTCGAGGTGCCGTTTGAAAATGTGCTTGGCGAAGAGGGCAAAGGCGTGCGCGTGTTGATGTCGGGGCTGGATTATGAACGCGTCGTTCTGGCGGGTATTGGCACCGGCATCATGGCCGCCTGTCTGGACGAGATCATGCCCTATATGGCCGAGCGGAAGCAGTTCGGCCAGCCGATTGGCAGCTTTCAGTTGATGCAGGGCAAGATGGCCGACATGTACACTGCAATGAATTCGGCCCGCGCCTATGTTTATGAGGTCGCCAAGGCCTGTGACCGGGGCGAGGTGACGCGGCAGGACGCGGCGGCCTGCTGTTTGTATGCGTCAGAAGAGGCGATGAAACAGGCGCATCAGGCGGTGCAGGCGATGGGCGGCGCGGGATACCTGAGTGACAACCCCGTGGGACGTCTGTTCCGCGACGCCAAGCTGATGGAAATCGGCGCCGGCACCAGCGAAATCCGCCGGATGCTGATCGGTCGAGAGCTGATGGGGGCAATGGGGTGAACCGGAGTTTCAGAAACTCGGCGGCATTCGGGAAACGAATTGAGTACTGGCTGATAGGGCTTTTGCTGAAGGATGCCTTTGATGTTTTTGTTCCGCTCGTTGACGACGACGGCATCGACGCGATCATCAGAGGCGCAGACGGAAGGAAGATTGATCTTCAGATAAAGGCTCGTTCCGATACGGTGTTATTTGGCGATGCAGCTTTGTTTGCAGCGCTAACCCATCCGGAGCCGAGAGGCGACTATTTTTTCCTTTTCTATGCTGAGCGGATGCGAATGAGCTGGCTGATGTCATCCGCTGATTTCTGCAAAGTTGCACACCAAAACAAGAAAGGAAAAAACGTCGGAAAACGCTCTGTTTGGCTGAATGGGAGGCGTTCCATTGACCAGACGGAGCATCCCAATCCGAAGTTTGAACCTTGGAGAGTTGCGGAAAATGATGCCCACGATTTTTCGCGTATTGCGGCGTATCTGAACAGTGGTCGAGATGAATTGGAACCAGAAAAATGAAAATTCTGATTAAAACGGCTGGCCAGCAAGTGTTTGCCACTCTGATTTTACTAAATGTTTCGTACGCACCGGCCGCAGCGGAGGATCTGGTCTTTGACATGGACCAGACGGTCACTTGTCTGGACCGCACCGACGTGGTGCATGAACAGCGCGCCTGCGTCGGGGCCTCGGCCGAGGCATGTATGGAGGCGACGCCGGGGGGCTATTCGACGGTCGGCATGGGGGCGTGTCTGGAATATGAATATGAGTATTGGGACGGTCGGTTGAATGACGCCTACCGGGTGCTGCTCGACAGCGAGCGTGCCGATGACCTTGAGTGGGGCCAGCCTGTAAAGAAGGCCGATGCGTTGCGCGATATGCAGCGCGCCTGGATCGCCTATCGCGATGCCACGTGTGACTATGAGCGGTCGCAATGGGGCGGTGGCACCGGTGGCTCACCCGCGACGGCGGCCTGCCTGATGCGGCTGACCGGCGAGCAGGCGCTGTATCTCGAAGGCGCGATGGCCGAAGGCTGAAAAGGGTGAACGCTTGAAACTGAAGTCGAATTTTATCGCCGGGTCCGAGGCGGCGCAGGCCAATCGGGCGGTGCATCTGGCGTCTTTGGCGCAGGTGTCAGAGGCGGCAGCACTGGCGGCGGCCGGGGGGGGCGAACGATCGCGCGCCCGGCATTTGTCGCGTGGCAAGATGCTGCCGCGTGACCGGGTGGCGGGGCTGCTGGACGCGGGCTCGGCGTTTCTGGAGATCGGCGCGACGGCGGCGCATGGGCTGTATGGTGGTGCGGCGCCGGGGGCCGGGCTGATCACCGGAATTGGCCGGGTGATGGGGCGTGACTGCATGGTTGTCTGCAACGACGCCACAGTGAAGGGCGGCACCTATTATCCGATCACGGTCAAGAAACACCTGCGCGCGCAGGAGATCGCCGAGGAATGTACGCTGCCTTGCATCTATCTGGTGGATAGCGGCGGCGCGAACCTGCCAAATCAGGATGAAGTGTTCCCCGACCGCGACCATTTCGGCCGGATTTTCTATAATCAGGCGAGGATGAGCGCCAAGGGAATTGGCCAGATCGCCGTTGTCATGGGGTCCTGCACCGCCGGGGGCGCCTATGTGCCTGCGATGTCGGATGTCTCGATCATTGTGCGCGATCAGGGGACGATTTTTCTGGCCGGGCCGCCGTTGGTCAAGGCGGCGACAGGCGAAGTTGTCACCGCCGAGGATCTGGGCGGCGGCGAGGTGCACACCCGTCTGTCGGGCGTGGCGGATTATCTGGCCGAGGATGACGCCCATGCGCTGGCGCTGGCGCGGCAGGCGGTTGGGTCACTGGGCGGCGCAAACAGGGCAGGGGCCGATTGGCAAAGCGTTGAGGACCCCGCCTATGACCCGGACGAATTGTTCGGCGTGGTGCCTGCGTCCTTGTCGACGCCCTATGACATCCGCGAGGTGATTGCGCGGGTTGTCGATGGCTCGCGGTTTGATGAGTTCAAGGCGCGGTTTGGCGAGACGCTGGTGTGTGGCTTTGCCCATGTGATGGGGATGCCCGTCGGGATTATCGCCAACAACGGCGTGCTGTTCTCCGAGGCGGCGCAAAAGGGTGCGCATTTTGTCGAGCTGTGTTCGCAGCGCTCTATCCCGCTGGTTTTTCTGCAAAATATCACAGGATTCATGGTGGGGCGAAAATATGAGAATGAGGGCATCGCGCGTCACGGCGCCAAGATGGTGACGGCGGTGGCGACGACCTCGGTGCCCAAGATCACGATGCTGGTGGGCGGCTCGTTTGGCGCAGGCAATTACGGCATGGCCGGGCGCGCCTATCAGCCACGGTTCCTGTGGAGCTGGCCCAACAGCCGGATTTCGGTGATGGGCGGCGCGCAGGCGGCGGGTGTGCTGGCGACGGTAAAACGCGACGCGATTGAACGCTCTGGCGGGGAATGGTCGCCCGAAGAAGAGGCCGAATTCAAGCGCCCGACGGTCGAGATGTTCGAGGAACAATCGCATCCTTTGTATGCCTCGGCGCGGCTGTGGGATGACGGGGTGATCGACCCGCGCAAATCGCGCGAGATACTGGCGCTATCGCTGCGCGCGGCGCTGAATGCACCGATAGAACAGACACGTTTCGGCGTGTTCCGGATGTAAAAGATGAGCGATTGGACCGACGAGACCATCGACTGGTACGCCGAGAATTTCGGCGATGATCCAACGGTTTTTGCGATGCTGGACGTGGTGCCGGTTCCGGGCACGGCGGCGGTTCTGGATGTCGGATGCGGCACCGGATCGGCGCTGCGCGCGCTAGTCGGTCGCACAACCGGGGCGTTGGCCGGTGTCGATCCGTTTGCACGTATGATCGGCCATGCCGAACGCCTGACCAAGGCTGCCGGGCTGGGCGCGCGCATCGACTTTTCGGTGGCCCCCGCCGAGGCGCTTGGGATGCCAGATACCGGTTTTGATGTGGTGCTTGCCCTGAACGCGATTCACCACTGGGCCGATATCAACGCTGGTCTGGCTGAGGCGTTCCGTGTGTTGCGGCCCGGCGGGGTGTTGGCGATTGGTGGCGAGAAATTCGGCGTCGACGCCCTGGGGCGCGCACAGGACTACACGGCGGAATTGGCGCAGGCCGGGTTCGTGCCGGGGGATGCCACGCGCTCGTCCGATTTGTTTTATCAACTGTCACATAAGGCCCCGAAATGATCCGCACGCGGCTGACAGACAGGTTCGATCTGGAGCATCCGGTTATCTCTGCCCCGATGGCGAAGGCTGCAGGTGGGCGACTGGCGGCGGCGGTGAGCGGCGCGGGCGGGTTGGGGCTTATCGGTGGCGGGTATTGCGAGCCGGACTGGATTAAGGCGCAATATGGGGCGGCGGGCAATGCGGCGGTGGGCTGTGGTTTTATCACCTGGCGGTTGGCGCAGGTGCCGGGATTGCTGGAGGAGGTCTTGGCGCGGGACCCGCGCGCGGTGTTCCTGTCGTTTGGCGACGCCGCGCCGTTTGCACCTGTCGTGGCGGCCGCCGGGGTGCCGTTGATTTGTCAGGTACAGACGTTGGAAGACGCCAAACTGGCGGCGGATCTGGGCGCGGCGGTGATTGTGGCGCAGGGCGCCGAGGCGGGCGGCCACGGCGAGGGGCGCGCGACGATTACGTTGGTGCCCGAGGTGGCCGATTGGCTGGCGGTGCATCACCCGGATATCCTGTTGGTGGCAGCGGGCGGTATCGCCGACGGGCGCGGGCTGGCGGCGGCGCTGATGTTGGGGGCGGATGGTGTGCTGGTGGGCTCGCGGCTTTGGGCCAGTGATGAGGCTTTGGTGCATCCCAACATGCTTGCCGCTGGTGTCGCGGCAAGCGGTGATGACACGCTGCGCACCAGCATCGCGGATGTGGCGCGCCGGTTGGACTGGCCCGAACGTTATACCTGCCGGGTGTTGAAGAACGCGTTCAGCGCGCGCTGGCACGACGATCTGGACGGGCTGCTGGCCAACGCCGAAGCCCAGGCCGTAAAATGGGTCGCCGCCTGGGATGCCGGGGATGTCGATACGGCGAACCCGGTGGTGGGCGAGGCTGTCGGGCTGATCGACGCGGTCTTGCCTGCGGGCGAGATCGTGCAAAGCATGGCGCGCGACGCCGAGGTGCTTCTGGGTGGTGGGTGGAGACGATGACAACGCCATCCTTGACCATTTGGCAGGGCGATATCACGACGCTATCGGTAGACGCCATTGTCAACGCGGCAAACCGGTCTTTGCTTGGCGGTGGCGGCGTGGACGGCGCGATTCACCGGGCCGCCGGGCCAGAGCTTTTGGCCGAATGCAGGGCATTGGGTGGGTGCGAGACCGGGCAGGCCAAAATGACCGGTGGGTATGATCTGCCTGCTCGCTACATCATTCATACTGTTGGGCCGATCTGGCGCGGTGACGAGGCTGCGGCATCGGCACTTTTGGCGGAATGCTATCGAAATTCAGTTGCATTGGCGCATGGTGCTGGCTGCAAAACAATCGCCTTTCCGGCTATTTCCACAGGGGCCTATGGGTTCCCGCACGACAAGGCGGCGCGAATCGCTGTCGCGACGGTTTCTGACGCTATTGCGGTGAGCGAGGCGCCTTTCGAAGTGATCCTTGTTTCCCTTGATGCGCGCACGAAGCGTCATCTTTTGAATGCGTGCAAATCCTTGGGGGTGACATGTTCCACAAAATCCTGATCGCCAACCGGGGCGAGATTGCCTGCCGGGTCATGGAAACCGCCAGGGCCATGGGGGTGGGCACTGTCGCCGTCTATTCCGATGCGGATGCGGGGGCCAAACATGTGGCGCTGGCGGATGAGGCGGTCTGGATCGGCGCGTCGCCGCCGGGGGAAAGCTATTTGCGCGGTGATGTGATCATTCAGGCGGCCCTTGATACCGGCGCACAGGCGATCCATCCGGGCTATGGCTTTTTGTCCGAGAACCCCGAATTTGTCGACGCGGTGGTGGCGGCGGGGTTGGTGTTCATCGGGCCCTCGGCGGATGCGATCCGCGCGATGGGACTAAAGGACGCCGCCAAGGTCTTGATGGAAAAGGCAGGCGTGCCGGTGGTGCCGGGCTATCACGGGGCCAATCAGGACGGCGAACATCTTTCGGGCGCCGCCGATGCGGTGGGTTATCCGGTGCTGATCAAGGCCGTGGCGGGCGGCGGTGGCAAGGGCATGCGCAAGGTCGACGACCCTGCGGAGTTTGCCAATGCGCTGGCGGCGGCGCGGGCCGAGGCCAGGGGCGCCTTTGGCAATGACGCTGTTTTGATTGAGAAATTCGTCTCAAAACCGCGCCATATCGAGATGCAGGTGTTTGGCGATGGCACACGGGCGGTGCATTTGTATGAACGTGATTGTTCGCTGCAGCGCCGCCATCAAAAGGTGGTCGAAGAGGCCCCTGCGCCGGATATGACGCCTGAGATGCGTGCGGCGATGGGCGCGGCGGCGGTACGCGCCGCCGAGGCGATTGGCTATGCGGGTGCGGGCACGGTGGAATTCATCGTGGACGGGGCGCAGGGGCTGCGGCCGGATGGGTTCTTTTTCATGGAAATGAACACGCGGTTGCAGGTGGAACACCCGGCGACCGAGGCGGTGACTGGCGTCGATCTGGTGGAATGGCAGTTGCGGGTGGCGGCGGGCGAAGACCTTCCAATGCAGCAGGCCCAGATCCCGCTGAACGGACACGCATTTGAGGTGCGGCTTTATGCCGAGGATGTGCCCAAGGGCTTTCTGCCCGCCACAGGCACGCTGACCCATCTGGTGTTCCCAGCCGAGGCGCGCGCCGATAGCGGCGTGCGGGCGGGAGATGTAATCTCGGCCCATTACGACCCGATGATTGCCAAGATCATCACCCATGGCGCCGATCGGGCAGAGGCGCTTTCGCGGATGGACCGCGCTCTGGCGCGCACCGAGGTTGCCGGGTCAGTGACCAACCACGCGTTTCTGCGCAAATTGCTGCGCAATCCCGGGTTTGTCGCCGGAGAGGTCGATACCGGGCTGATTGATCGTGACATTAAGGCGCTGAGCGCCGAGCCGGTGCCGTGCAGTCGCAGCCGGGCGCTGGCGGCGCTGGGCGCGTTGCGGTTGGACGGCGAGGTTGACCGGCTGGCAGGGGTCACGCTGTGGCAGCCGGTGGAACATGTGGCGCGGATGATCTGGGGTGAAGAAGAGGTGGTTGCGCGCGTGTCCGTTCTGGACGGGTTCGATGTGGGTTTGGGCGATGTTCGCCACCGGGTAAAGCGGCGTGGTGGTGCCTGGTGGATCGACGGTGCGAAAACCCCGGCGAAGATCGTGCGCCATGGCGCGACGGTCGCTGTGTTTTTTGGCAATGGTTATCATTTCACCGTGCCTGATCCGCTGGATGTGGCGGGCGAGGCTGGGGGCGATGGCAATGTGATCGAGGCGCCGATGCCCGGTCTGGTCAAAGCGGTGTTTGCCGAGGCCGGGCAGCGCGTGGCCAAGGGCGACCGGCTGGCGGTGCTGGAGGCGATGAAGATGGAACATGTGCTGGTGGCGGCGCGCGACGGGATCGTGGCCGAGGTTCTGGTGACTGAGGGCGCGCAGGTCGAGGCGGGCGCGGCGCTGATCCGGCTGGAGGAGGGCGCGGCCCCAGACAACGCCTGACCGGATGTTGCGAAAGCATCTGTCGCCAGTGCGCGCCATTGCCGCGGACCTTGAGTGTAAGAGGAGAACAGACATGACTCGGTTGCATCATTGCCACCAGACCCGTTCGATGCGGTCATTGTGGTTGCTGAATGAATTGGGGGTGGCGTTTGACGTTGTGGTGCATGGGTTCGACAAGTCCTTGCGTTCGCCCGAGTATCTGGCGCTGAACCCGGTGGGGCGGGTGCCCGCGCTAGAGATTGACGGGCGGGTGATCTGGGAGACCGGGGCGATTACCCAGTACCTGTGCGAGCGTTTCCCCAAGGCCGGGCTGGGCCGCGCGCCGGGCGACGCCGAGCGGGTGGATTGGCTGATCTGGGTGCATTTTGCCGAGACGCTGTCGCAACATGGCGCGGCGCTGACACAGCAGCATGTCGCGCTGTATGATGACGCCATGCGCTCGGCTATCGTGATGCGGTTGGAGGCCAAGCGGCTGGAGAAATGTTACGTGGCGATTGACGAGCGGCTGGAGGGGCGTGAATACCTGCTGGATAGCGGTTTTTCGGCGGCGGATATCGGGGTGGGTCAGGCGATTTACATGTGTCGGCATTTCGCGCGGATCGCGCCGTTTAAGCGTTTGGCGGCCTGGTATGGCCGGATCACCGACCGGGATGGGTTTCGCGCCGCATTGCCGCCGGACGGGGCAACACTGTTGTACCAGCGCGAATTCTACGAACCCTGGAAGGGGTGAGAGGGGGCGTGGGGGCGCTGCCCCCGGCCTGACGGCCCCCCCAGAGGTATTTGGAAAGAGAAGAAACAGGGGACGTTGGCATGGGTGAGTTAGTTGAAATATTCGAAGTCGGGCCGCGTGACGGGTTGCAAAATGAGGCGCGTTTGATCCCCGTGGCCGAAAAGAT
>Ga0316206_1002866_pt1 | contig 10628 bp, 7 predicted proteins | sample 6monthpyrite_MG_FD_204942 | JGI IMG/M metagenome (GOLD analysis project Ga0316206, IMG submission 204942) | Microbial mat bacterial communities from mineral coupon in-situ incubated in ocean water Damariscotta River, Maine, United States -... | ecosystem: Environmental > Aquatic > Marine >...
CGCGACATACGCAGCCAACGCCGCGTGCAATTCACCCGCCGATATGGCATTGCGAGGCCAAGTCCGAAACCGGGCCCGTAACAACGCGTATCGACCTGCATCGAAAGGCCCGCCCCATGCAACGTGTCCCCCTGACTGACAGCCTGGATCTTAGCCGGATCGTCTATGGAATGTGGCGCATTGGCGATGATCCTGACACCTCGCCTGGCCATCTGCAGGCCAAGATAGAGGCCTGTCTGGATCAGGGCATCACCACGATAGATCAGGCCGATATCTATGGCGGCTATGCGGCCGAAGAGATGCTGGGGCGCACGTTGCGCACCGCCCCCGGTCTGCGCAACCGGCTGGAAATTATCACCAAATGCGGTATCGTTGCGCCCGCCGGTCGCCACGCTGCCGCGCGGGTGAAATATTACGACACCAGCGCCGCCCATATCCGCACCTCGGTCGATATGTCTTTGCAGCTGATGCAAACCGATCATATCGACCTGTTGCTGATCCATCGGCCTGACCCGCTGATGAATGCGGGCGAAACCGGCGCAGCGCTGGATGGGCTGGTCGCCTCTGGCAAGGTGCGCGCCGTTGGGGCATCGAATTTCAAGCCGCATGACTGGGCGCTTTTGCAATCGGCGATGACGACCCCGCTGACCACCAATCAGATAGAGCTTAGCCTGCTGGCGCATGACGGATTCAGTAACGGCGATGTGGCCGATCTGCAGGAACGCAAGCGGCCGATCATGGCGTGGTCGCCGCTGGGCGGTGGGGCGGTTGTGGCGGGGGCCGCTGACACCGGATTGCTGACCACCCTGCATACGGTGTCAGAGCGTACCGGGGTTGACCGGGCCGCCGTCGCCGTCGCCTGGTTGCTGGCCCATCCCGCCTGCATTCTGCCGGTTATGGGCACCAATACATTGTCCCGCATTCGCGCCTTTTCAGACGCCTTCAACGTGGCGATGGACCGCCAAACCTGGTTCGAACTTTATTCCGCGGCGTTGGGGCGCCCGGTGGCCTAAGGCGCAATTTGGGTCTGCGAACTACATCATCAATCGTGTAACTTGACCATTATTGTTGTAAAATCGAAAACAATGCTCACCGCGGCACCGAATACACTATTGGCGGCGCAGAACGCCGCTACCGCCGCCTTCTTTGGTGTTTACAGGGCATTTTGTGCCAATTGCCGGCCACATCCCGCCGGAAAATAGTCGGCTATCCAACAGGCACTTGAACTTTTTGTGATCAGCAGCCCCGATAGGGTTACCCGTGGCTGCCTTTTTCGCCACCCAAGAGTTTGCAAGAGTTTGTCCGCATGTTCCGATTTATGCGTCGTAAACTGTTTTTACACGACAACTGCCTAAGCACAACGCTGTGCCACCCGTCCCGCCCTCAGACCAACAAAGAGGCCAGTCCAATGCCTGTTCGCCATAAATTGCCCGCTTTTCTGTTGTCGCTGGCCGTGGCCACGCCCGCTGTGGCGCTAGACCTGCCAGCCCCTCTGACTGATGAGGATTTCCTCAACTTCGATCAGGCTCAGGTGCAGCTTGGCCAGCTTTTGTTTTATGACAAGGTCCTGTCAGGCAACCAGAATATTTCCTGCGCGACCTGCCATCACCCCAATCTGGGCAGCGCCGATGGCGTTAGCCTTGGCGTTGGTGAGGGCGGCGTGGGCATCGGCCCGGATCGCACCGCTGGCGACGGCCCCGACCGCATCCTCCAGCGCGTGCCGCGAAACGCGCCGGGACTGTGGAACCTTGGCCACCGCGATGTCGCCTTTATGTTCCATGACGGGCGGGTCGAAGTTTCAGATTCTTATAGCGGCGGCTTCAAGACTCCGGCTTTGACGAACCTGCCCGAGGGCCTGAATTCGGTTTTGGCCGCCCAGGCGCTGTTCCCGATGACCTCGGACACGGAAATGGCCGGTCAGCCCGGCGAAAACGAAATGGCCAGCGCCGCCAATGAGGCTGGGCATTCCGTCTGGCCGATGGTCGCCGACCGGGTGCGCGGGGTTGAGGGCTATGTGCCGATGTTTGTCACAGCATTCGACAGCGTGAGTTCTGCCGAAGACATTTCAATAGTCGAGATTGCCAATGCCATCGCCGCCTTCGAGGCCACCGAATTCAAGAATTTCGACAGCCCGTTTGACAACTACCTCGCCGGGGATAAAACTGCGATGAGTGACCCGCAAAAACGCGGGATGGAGCTGTTCTTTGGTGTGGTCGGCTGTTCTGACTGCCACGCGGGGTCGATGCTGTCCAACCAAAGTTTCCAGGCGCTGGGGCTGCCGCTGTTTGGCCCAGGGCGCGACCTGCCCAATGACCCGATCCTGCGTGATGTGGGCCGTTTAGGGCAGACGGATGAGATGGACGACGCCTATCGCTTCCGCGTGCCTTTCCTGCGCAACGTCGCGCTGACGGGTCCCTACGGCCATAACGGCGCGATGCCGACGCTTGCAGACATGGTGCGCCACCACCTGAACCCAGCCGAAAGCAATGCCAATTGGCGCACCGACATGGCCAACCTGCCGCCCGCACCCTGGCTCGCCTCTGGCGATTTCGCGCTGCGCGGGAATGAGGCCGAGAATAAGCAGATTCTGTCCAGGATCGACATCGACCTGCCGCCGGTCACCGACGCGCAAGTTAATGACATTGTGGCCTTTTTGAATGCGCTGACCGGCGAAACCGCAATGCAGCGCCCGCTGGGCCGCCCGGATGTGGTGCCCAGCGGACTGCCCGTCGACTGACAAACGACACCGCTTTCACGGTGCAAGGTTTCCCCAAAAATCCGGCCCCTGCGACAGCAAGCCCTTGGGTCAGGGGTGGTCGCCGGGTCGTTATAAGCTAAGCTGCCGGTCATGACCCACACCGCGCTGCTAAGCATCGAAGATCTCTGGAAATCCTACCCCGGCAGCCCCGCCCCGGTCGAGATTTTGCGAGGCGTCAGTTTCAATGTTACTGGCGGTGAAACCGTCGCCCTGACCGGCGAATCCGGCAGTGGCAAAAGCACACTGCTGCATCTCGCAGGCGGGCTGGACCAGCCGGACAAGGGGCGCATCCTGTTTGATGGCACCGATGTCGCCAGCCTTGATGATCGCCGCCGCGCGGCTTTGCGGCGCGACAAGGTCGGTGTTGTGTTTCAACAGTTCAACCTGATCCCCTCGCTTGATATTCGCGACAACATCGCCTTTCAGGCCCGCCTTGCAGGGCGCCATGACACCGTGTGGTGCGCTGCACTGTCCGAACGTCTCGACCTTTCGGCGCATCTGAGAAAATTCCCCGAGGAACTTTCGGGCGGCCAGCAACAGCGCGTCGCGGTGGGTCGCGCGCTGGCCCCGCGCCCGGCACTGGTGCTTGCCGATGAACCCACCGGCAACCTTGACGTGGCCACTGGCGACGCGGTGCTGGCCCTGATGCTGGACCTTGTCGCCGAAACCGGTGCGGCGTTGCTGATGGTCACCCATAGCGAACGGCTTGCCGCGCGCATGTCGCGCCGTCTGCATCTTAGCGCCGGGCAGTTGGCCTGATGTGGCGCGCGGCCCTTCACGCGCTGACCTCGCATTGGCGGCGCAAACCGTTGCAATTGCTGACGCTGATCACCGGGTTGGCGCTGGCGACCGCGCTGTGGTCCGGTGTGCAAGCCATCAACGCCGAGGCCCGCGCAAGTTATGATGCGGCCGCCGCCAGTCTGGGCGAAACCCGGTTCAGCCAGCTTGTGCCCCAAACCGGCGACACCTTGCCGATGCAGGTCTTCACCGACTTGCGCCGCGCGGGTTGGCTGGTCTCACCACTGATTGACGGGCGGCTGACCCTGGCCGGGGACAGCTATCGCCTGATCGGGTTTGACCCGCTGACCGCGCCAACAGGTCTGGCCCCCGAAGCCACCGATATCAGCGCCGACATAGCAGAGTTTCTTCTGCCACCGGGGCAAATCCTGGCCCATCCCGACACCGCAGTCCGCATCACGGGCACCACGGACGCCAAAGTTCTGGCGGCCCCCGGCATCGCGCCGGGGATGCTGTTCACTGACATTGCGGTCGCGCAGGGTTTGCTGAACCGGCCCAATCAAATCTCTCGTCTGATCGTTTTACCTGTTCAACCACAGGGTCTGCCGGACCCGCGCAGCATCGTCCCTGGGTTAGAGCAGCGCGACCCGCAATCGGGCAGCGACATCGCGCGGCTGACCGACAGTTTTCACCTGAATCTCACCGCCTTTGGCCTGCTTAGTTTTGCCGTCGGGTTGTTCATCGTACACGGCGCCATCGGGCTGGCGTTTGAGCAGCGCCGCCCGGTGCTGCGCACGATGCGCGCGCTGGGGGTGCCGCTAAGCAGTCTTATCGCTTTGATCTGCCTTGAACTTCTTGGATTAACGCTGATTTCCGGCATCATCGGCATGGCGCTGGGATACGGCATTGCAGCCGCCCTGCTGCCCGACGTGGCCGCCACCCTGCGCGGGCTTTACGGGGCAGAGGTCGATGGCACGCTATCCTTGCGCCCGATGTGGTGGGTCGCGGGCATGGCCATCGTTATCGCGGGCACCGCCATCGCCGCCACCAGCATGGTGATCAAGCTGGCGCAAATGCCCCTGCTCGCCCCCGCGCAACCGCGCGCCTGGGCGCGTCTGTCGGAACGCCGTTTGCTGACCCTTGGTGTGGGGGCCGCCGCGTTGGTGGTTTTTGCCATCGCCACGGCCATGTTCGGCAAAGGATTGCTTGCCGGGTTCGCGCTGCTGGGCGCCTTGCTTATCGCTGCCGCTCTGCTATTGCCGGTGCTGCTTTTCGCCCTGCTTAGCTTGGCCCAGCGCCTGGCCAAAGGCCCGGTTTCCGCTTGGTTCTGGGCCGATACACGCCAGCAATTGCCGGGTCTGTCACTAGCGCTGATGGCGCTGCTGCTGGCGCTGGCCGCCAACGTCGGGGTCGGCACGATGGTGGCAAGTTTCCGGCTGACGTTCACCGGCTGGCTCGACCAGCGTCTTGCCTCAGAGCTGTACGTCACCGCCGAGACCGACGCCCAATCCCCCGACCTGCAAGCCTTTTTGGCCACCCGCGCCGACGCCGTTCTGCCGATCTGGCACGTCACCGCCCGTGTCGCCGGGAAACCGGCCGAGATCTACGGTGTGGCCGATCACCCGACCTATCGCGACAACTGGCCGATGCTGGCAACCTTGCCCGATGCCTGGAGCCGTGTTGCCGATGGCACCGGTATTCTGGTCAACGAACAATTGTCGCTGCGTGAAAACCTGACCCCCGGCGACATGTTGAATTTGCCCGGGGACTGGCAAGCCGAGATTGTCGGAATCTACAGCGATTACGGCAACCCCGTCGGGCAGGTGCTGGTCGGCTTGCCACAGCTTGTGCGGCATTTCCCGGACGTTCCAAAACGCCGTTTCGGCATCCGCATCGCGCCGGACAAGGCCGCCGAGCTCGCCCGCGTCCTGCGTGATGACTTTGGTCTGCCGCCACGCAATATCGTTGATCAGGCGTCGCTTAAAACCTTTTCGTTGCAGATATTTGAACGCACGTTCAGCGTGACCGGTGCGCTGAATGTGCTAACGCTTTCTATCGCCGGGTTCGCCATTCTCACCAGCTTGTTAACCCTCGCGGCGCTGCGGCAACCGCAACTGGCGCCGGTCTGGGCACTGGGCATGACACGTCGGCAATTGGCCGGGTTAGAGCTGATCCGCGCGCTGATCCTGGCGGCGCTGACCATCGCCGCCGCGATTCCCGTCGGCCTGCTGCTGGCTTGGGTGCTGCTGAGCGTTATCAACGTGCAGGCCTTTGGCTGGCGTATTCCGATGCATCTGTTCCCGCTCGACTGGCTGCGCCTTGCTGGATTATCCCTGCTGGCGGCCCTGTTTGCCGCGCTGTGGCCTGCCCGCCGGTTGGCGCGCACACCGCCTGCACAATTGTTAAAGGTCTTTGCAAATGAACGTTAAGGCCCTGATCTTGCTGCTGTTGCTTGGCTTTGCCCCCCCGCTCTACGCGCAGGGTTTTGCCGGCCTGGGCCGCGATGCCACGGGCTACGCCCTGCCCAATCCAGACACCCGCTTCAGCTTTCCGCAAGACCGTGGCCCGCATCCCGATTTCCGGGTCGAGTGGTGGTATCTGACGGCCAATCTGACCAGCGCGGATGGCACAGAATACGGCCTGCAATGGACGCTGTTCCGATCAGCTCTGGCCCCGCGGGGTCAGGCGATCTGGATGGGTCACGCCGCCGTCACCACCCCCAGCGACCACTACAGCACCGAACGCTTTGCCCGCGACGGCATTGGGCAGGCCGGGGTCACCGCCGCGCCCTTCGCTGCCTATATCGACGACTGGATAATGACCGATACGCAGCTCACCGCGCGCGGCCTTGATTTCGCCTATGACCTGACACTCAGGGCCAAAGGCCCTTTGGTGCCGCAGGGCGAATACGGCTATTCCGTCAAATCCGCCACCGGGCAGGCCAGCCACTATTATTCGCAGCCGTTTTTCAACGCCACCGGCACGCTTGACCTGCCCAGCGGACCGGTTGAGGTTACCGGGCAGGCGTGGCTTGATCGTGAATGGTCGTCCCAGCCGCTGGCCGCTGACCAGACGGGGTGGGATTGGTTCAGCCTGCATCTGGATAATGGCGCCAAACTGATGGGGTTCCGCCTGCGTTCCGCCAGCGGGGATTTCACCGTCGCTACCTGGATTGACCAAGACGGCACACCACATCCACAACCCGCCGGGGCATTGCAGGTCACGCCACTGCAGACAACGCAAGTCGAGGGCCTTGACATCCCGACAACCTGGCGCTTGCGCCTGCCGTCGCGCGACCTTGACATCACAGTGACCGCGTTAAACCCGCAAAGCTGGATGCAAACCACCGTTGCCTACTGGGAGGGTCCGGTGAGTGCCACCGGCAGCCACCCGGGCCGCGGATATCTGGAAATGACAGGCTATGACTGATTGGTTCACCACGCACGGCGGGCTGTTGGCGCGCGCCTGGCAAGAGCTATCGGCAGGCGCGGGTGACGCCATCACCCCGGGCCACCGTGTCGTACTGGCCACGCTGAATGCATCCGGCCCAGAGGCCCGCATGGTCGTTTTGCGCGGCGCCGACCCACAGGCGGGCACTGTCGATATCCACACCGACGCGACGTCATGCAAAATCGGCGACCTGCGTGCCGACCCGCGTGCGGCGCTGCATTTTTGGTGTGACGCGCAACAACTGCAACTGCGCCTGCGTGGCAACATGACCATTACCACCGGCCCCGAAACCACCGACGCTTGGGCCAGCCTGCGCACCACCGCGCGGTTCTCTTACGGTGTCAAACCCGCCCCCGGCACCCCCATCGACACCTCCGACGCCTATAGCCGCATCCCCGACCCCGGCCAATTCGCCGTGTTGACGTTATGCGTTGACGATATCGACATCGTGCATCTTAGCGATGACTACCACCGCCGCGCGCGTTACCTGCGCGCACAAGCCTGGCGCGGGACATGGATCGCGCCCTGAGATGATCCGCGATCCCCCTCGCCTTCGCCCGATGAAACCGCTAGAGCAGCCGCCATGATGCACGCCCCCCTGCCCCTGACCCGCGAGTTGGTGCTGATCGGCGGTGGCCATACCCACGCGCTGGTACTGCGCCGCTGGGGTATGAACCCGCTGCCCGGTGCCCGGCTGACGCTGATCAACCCCGGCCCGACGGCCCCCTATACCGGTATGCTGCCCGGCTTTGTCGCCGGGCATTACGACCGCGACGCGCTGTCGATTGACCTTGTGCAACTGGCGCGTTTTGCCGGGGCCCGGCTGATCCTGGGTGCGGTCGAAGGCATCGACCGCGTCGCCCAGCGCATCCACGTGGCGGGCCGTGTGCCTGTTGCCTATGACCTTTCCTCGATCAATATCGGCATCACGTCCGAACCACCCGATCTGCCCGGCTTTGCCGAGCACGCCATCGCCGCCAAACCGCTTGGCCCATATGCGCAGAGATGGACCAGTTTCCGTGACGCCGTGGCGCGCGGCGAGGCCGTGCCAAAGGTTGCGATGATCGGCGGCGGTGTCGGCGGAATTGAACTGAGCCTCGCCATGGCGCACGGGTTGCGCGAAACTGGTGCCAGACCTGAAATCACCGTGATAGAGCACGCCGCCGCCCTGCCCGGCCTGCATGCCCGCAGCCGCGCCGCGTTGCTGAGCGAAATGGGCCAGCTTGGCGTCACCCTGATCGAAGGCATCGCACCGGTTGCCGTCACGGCTGATGGTATCACCCTGTCGGATGGCCGCAAAATCGCCTCGGCTTTCATGATCGGGGTTGCAGGGGCCCGCGCACAGGGCTGGCTGGGCGACACCGGGCTGGTCCTGCAGGACGGCTTTGTTGCCGTTGATGCCGAATTGCATACCTCTGACCCGCTGATCTACGCCGCTGGCGATTGTGCCGCGCTGCCCACAGCCCGCCCCAAGGCTGGCGTTTATGCGGTGCGCGAGGCGCCGGTGCTGGCCCATAACCTGCGCGCCGACCTGACCGGCGGCCCCCGCAAACGTTATAAACCACAGGCCGATTACCTGAAACTGATCTCGCTGGGGGGGAAATCGGCGCTGGCGGATAAATATGGCGGGCGACTACAAGGCGCGTGGCTGTGGCGCTGGAAAGACCGCATTGACCGCAAATTCATGGATCAGTTCGCCCATCTGCCCCAGATGCCCGCGCCCGCCCTGCCGCGCGAGGCCGCGCTTGGCCTGCAAGCCGCACTTGGTGACAAACCGCTTTGCGGCGGTTGTGGCGCCAAAGTGGGCGGCGACACGTTGGGCGACACGCTGCAAGCCCTGCCGCGAAACGCCCGCACCGATGTGCTTAGCCAGCCCGGCGACGACGCCGCCGTGTTGCGCATGGGTGAGGTGACGCAGGTGCTGACCACCGACCATCTGCGCGCCTTGACCGAGGACCCCTGGACCATGGCCCGCATCGCCGCGATCCATGCGATGGGCGATATCTGGGCCATGGGCGCGACGCCCCAGGCCGCCACCGCAACGGTGATCCTGCCGCGTCTGGCCGAAAAAATGCAGGCGCAGTGGCTGCACGAAATCATGAGCTCTGCCGCTGAAATCTTTGCCGCCGAGGGCGCAGAGATCGTCGGCGGGCATACATCATTGGGCAGCGAGTTGACCATCGGGTTCAGCGTCACCGGCCTGTTGGACCGCCCCGCCATCACTTTGGCCGGGGCACGGGCGGGCGACGCGCTGATCGTGACCAAACCCATCGGGTCGGGCACCATCATGGCGGCTGAGATGGCAATGCAGGCGCGCGGCGACTGGGTCGCGGGTGCGCTGCTGGCGATGACCCGGCCCCAGGGCAAAGCCGCCAGGGCGCTGGGTGGTGCCCATGCGATGACCGATGTCACGGGCTTTGGCCTTGCCGGGCATTTGCTGGCGATCTGCCGAGCGTCGAACCTTGGGGCCGAATTGAACCTGCGTTCAATTCCCACCCTGCCCGGCGCCGAACAGCTTGCCGCGCAAGGTGTGCGATCGTCGCTTTACCTGCAAAACCGCGCCCTTGCCGCTGATATCTCGGTGCCCGCAAACCCACGCACCGAATTGTTGTTCGACCCACAAACCGCGGGCGGGTTGCTTGCCGCGGTTCCGGCCGTTCAGGCGGGCGCGATGCTATCCCAACTGGCACAGGCCGGATACAGCGCCGCATTAATCGGCGAAATGACCGATACCCCGCCCATCATCCAGGTCTTTGACCGTTAACCAACGGTAGACAGCCCCGCCCCCCCCGCTACATTGGCCCCATACCTGCGTCAGGAGCAGTCATGCCCAAACTTATTGTCTATTATGCCCACCCCGGGCAACATTTCAGCCAGGTCAACGCCGCGATGTTTCAGGCGGCGCAACAGGTCGACGATATCAACTGCGTCGATCTTTACGCCGAATATCCAAGGTTCGAGATCGACCCCGACAAAGAACAGCAACGCCTGCTGGACCATGACATCATCCTGTTTCAGTTCCCGCTGTTTTGGTACTCGACCCCGTCGTTGCTGAAGGAATGGCAGGATCTGGTGCTGGAACATGGCTTTGCCTATGGCAGCGGCGGCAGCAAACTGGTCGGCAAACAGATGATGCTGGCGATCACCACCGCCGGGCCAACCGAATCCTACAGCCCCGACGGCTATCAAAACCACCACCTGCGGGACTTTCTGCGCCCCATGGAACAAACCGCGACGCTGTGCAAAATGCAGTTCCTGCCACCCTTTGCGCTGTATGGGTCGCTAAAAGCCGCAAAGGCCGGGCAGATAGAGACCCATGTCGCAGGCTACACCCAGCTACTGACCGCCCTGCGCGACGGCACATTCGATGCGGGCCCGACCGACCCGCTGACGGTGCTTACGGCAGACCATTTCCCAACCCGGCAAGGGGCGTAATATGGATTTCCTCTCTCTCGCTTTCTTGTTCCTGATCGCCGGGGTCATTGCGGTGCCGCTGGCGACGAAATTCGGCCTTGGCTCTGTTCTTGGCTACCTGATTGCGGGTATCGCCATCAGCCCGCTGCTTGCCGCCTTCCAAGTCGATGTGATCAGCCTGCAGCATTTCGCCGAATTCGGCGTGGTGATGATGCTGTTCCTCGTCGGGCTTGAACTGGAACCCAAAATGCTGTGGGAGATGAAGGCC
>Ga0316206_1002867_pt1 | contig 10626 bp, 11 predicted proteins | sample 6monthpyrite_MG_FD_204942 | JGI IMG/M metagenome (GOLD analysis project Ga0316206, IMG submission 204942) | Microbial mat bacterial communities from mineral coupon in-situ incubated in ocean water Damariscotta River, Maine, United States -... | ecosystem: Environmental > Aquatic > Marine >...
ATGGTCAGCAAAAAATAAAGCGAACACCGGCGATGGCCGCTGGCTTGACTGACCACATTTGGTCGTTAGAAGAATGGGTTACGTACCCTATGATTATGAACAGTCAATAAGGGACACTACCGTTTTTTCTAACGCCGCTTTACCTTTGTCCAACAATGGCTTTAAATAAGGACCAAGTGTACTTGTGACTTGTTTTGCTATTTCAGCGATTTCAAAATCCATGTGCATACTCCAAAAAATTAATCATTCTAACTTAGATTTTTCTTCCAGACGTGTGAAAATCACCACGAACCTGGTATTTCTTTGGAGTTTTTCTGATAGAGGTGCATACAAAATGCACGAGCAAACAAGGAGGTATTTTGACCAAAACAACAGAGGAAAGCGCTGTACTTGCGATGGATGGCACAGATAGTGACTTATATCCCTTATCGATTATATAAAACAGCAAGCAAAAGAAAATGATGTACTTGAAAACGCAGTGATATGTTCAACCCTATTAATTGGTAAACGCTAACGTTTCAAAAAAGTGAAAAAAAATAATTGCGAAGGGTATATTAGTAAATTAATAACCGAATGATTACCGAGGAATTTCATGCCTAAACTCTATATTATGCGTCATGGTCAAGCCCAAAATGATGCACCCAGCGATATAAAACGCCGCTTAACCCATGCGGGTCAGAATCACATCAAGCATTATGCGCAACAACTGCGTGCTAATAAAATAACATTTGATTGGCTAATTCATTCAAATGCCGAGCGGGCACGAGAAACCGCACGTATTGCAAGTACGGTCTTAGGTATCAGCGCACAACATCAATTCGAAGACGCCAGAATTTACAATGCTGAGCTGGGTAATCTAGTCGCTGTGCTTAATGACATTGACGAGCAACTCGATTGTGTCTTGTTAGTCGGCCATAATCCAGGCTTAGAGGCACTGGTTCTCGCTTTAAGTCGCCAGTCTGTGGGACTGTCCACAGGAAGCGTAGCTGTCGTGCAAGCTGAATCCTGGTCAGATATATTGAATAGTCATGGTAGGCTTATCTCACCTTGGTAGGGTGCGTTATACGCACCATTAAGCGTTGATATAACCCCCTAGGTCGAATCATGCTAAGCATCAGCTTTAATACAGTGATCGAAGCAATAAGTGGTCTTTTATTCGCTTAAAGAGCCTTTTTTTCCCGAAAATCGGTAATACCAAACGATTACCGCCATCATTAACCAATCATTAAATCAACGGCAAGTTTGGCGGTTAAATAATCCAGAAAAACTCGTACCTTGAGTGGTAAAAAATGACGCTGTGGGTACAAGGCGTAAATCGCACTATCACTCAAATACGGCAATGTTACATGATAATCGGTTAACACGGTTTTTAAGATAGGTTGTCGATGAAATGACGACTCCACCCAGAGTGGAGCCATTTGTTGGAATTGTTCTATCAATCATTTAACTCAATCCAACCCGAATCAGGATCATTGCCAAAACAATCAAGACCAGCAAAGGCCCTATATGTATGGCTACAAAATCTACCCTTAAAGATAGCCTGTGCACTTGATGGTAATTCAACTTCTGCTTGCCATTGATAAGACTGATTAGCTTCAAGTTCTTGAGCTTCAGCAACAGTAATTTCAAGATTTAGTGTGTTATGAGAGGCCCTAACATTTTCAGCTCTTTGATGAGCATCGCCATCGTTGTCATATATGACATCTACATCATTAACTTGAATTTCTTCAAAGCCTTTCACTTGAAGATATACACGATTAATTTTTACAGGGGCGTCACTCGTTTGTGCTCTGACTGTTACTATAAATGGTTGGTCGAACGATAATTTATCTGCGTCCAAATATACCTTGGCCGCACCACCAGTAACTGCATTTTTCATTGCTTTAATGTTGTCTAAAAAACCCATTTTTTCTCCTGTTTAAAGAAATAGAAATTTGTGATACTTGATCTTCATATTTAGTGATGCTATCAAACCGCCTTGACCGAAATTGGTTTCTTACGGATTAAACCCACTTACTATTTTTACAGAACTTTTCATCAAGCACAGTTTTAAGAACGCCAAGAAGGATGGAATACGGGTGTTTAGATACTGATGCGCCATTCGACGCATTATTGATCCGATTTAATGATCGGTCTACGGCGGGGATTTCTTAAATACGTATTGTGAACCGCGTTTGCTTTTTAAAAAAATAAATTCGTTTGTGGTGGTGAATCTGGTGATCATGGGGGGGAATAATAAACTTAGAAGTCCAGTATTATTGCTCTGGCAGCGATTATCCAAACATTGGCTTAGTATTGATGGATTTCGCTTTGCTCTACCCATCCTACATTTGATTGGATATTCGCTTCCAGATCTATAATACGTTAAAGAGCTATCTGTAAGGGGCATCTGTTCCGGATTTTTTTTCAGTCCGGGCAATTGCTTTAATCATATCATTAATAGAGGCGGTTCCGACTTTTTTACCTTTTTCAACGATGATTGCACCAGAGGCAGAGGCTTCACTGACAATCTGCAAGGCTGTTTCAAGCACAGTTGTCCTTTCAATCTCTGGCCCTTTGACAGATTGACTATTGCCCATCACAGCACCGATTTGAAGCACCCGCGCTTTATTAATATCTTTAATAAAGTCGGCTACGTAATCATCAACCGGTGATAAAACGATATCTTGCGGTAAGCCGCTTTGAATAACGGCGCCATCCCGCAAGATGGTAATGTTATCACCAATCCGAAGCGCTTCATCCAGATCATGCGTGATGAAGATGATGGTTTTGTGCAATTCATCTTGCAGGCCAAGCAGAATATCTTGCATATCAGACCTGATCAGCGGATCAAGTGCAGAGAATGCCTCATCCATCAATAGGATTTCCGCGTCTGTTGCCAGCGCCCGGGCTAGACCAACACGTTGCTGCATGCCGCCTGATAATTGCGTTGGAAAATGCTTCTCAAATCCGGCAAGCCCAACACGTTCAATCCAACGATGCGCACGTTCAAAGCTCTCGGCCTTTTCAACGCCCTGAATAGACAGCCCATAAGCCACATTATCTGCAACAGACCTATGCGGCAACAAGCCGAATTTCTGGAAGACCATGCTTGCCTTGCTACGGCGGAAATTGCGCAAGGTGGTCTCGTTCATCGCTAGCACATTTTCACCATCAACAAGCACCTTACCAACTGTTGGTTCAATCAAACGGTTAAGATGACGAATCAGGGTTGATTTACCTGACCCAGATAACCCCATAATGACCTGAATTTCGTGCGGAGCAATATCCATATTGATATTGTTCAAGCCAAGCACATGACCATGCTGGTCAAGCATATCTGCCTTTGACATACCGGCTTGGACTTTTTCAACCATTTTTTCAGGTTTTGGGCCAAAAATCTTATAGAGATTTTGGATTGCAACTTTTGGCTCAGACATGGTGCCCCCCCTCGCGGTGGCGTTGCAACCGCTTGCCATAGTGTTGTGATATACGATCAAAGATAATCGCCAGTGTTACAATCGCCAGACCATTCATCAGACCCAGTGCAAGATACTGGTTAGAAATAGCACGAAGCACAGGAACGCCAAGACCTTGAACCCCAATCATAGAGGCAATAACGACCATCGATAGCGCCATCATAATTGTCTGGTTTACGCCAGCAAATATATTTGGCAGAGCCAGCGGAATTTGCACACCAAATAATTTTTGTTTGTAATCTGCACCAAACGCCTCAGCAGCTTCAAGTACATCTTTATCAACCAACCTGATACCAAGATTGGTCAGACGCACAATTGGCGGAATCGCATAAATACACACAGCAATGAGGCCAGGGACCTTGCCAATGCCAAGCAACATCACAACAGGGATTAGGTAGACAAAGCTTGGAATCGTCTGCATCACGTCAAGAATAGGTGTGATAACTTTCTGCATTCTCTCTGATTTCGCCATCAAAATACCCAATGGGATACCAATGCCAATACAGATTATCGTGGCAACCGATATAATAGCCAACGTAGACATGGTATCTTCCCACATGCCAAAAAATCCGATGATAGCAAAGCCCAGCGCAGCACCCACTGATAATTTCCAACTCCGAGAACCAAGCCATGCTAATGCTGAAATCACGATAATGATAACGGGCCATGGCGTTGTCAGAAGCAATCTTTCAAAAAACACTAGAAATTGGAGTAATGGATCAAAAAATGATTCAAGTGTTTCGCCATAGGTGCGTGAAAAGTCACGGAAGCTAGCGTCTATTCCCTTTTTCAAATCGCGCAGCTCTTGCCTGCTCAATGATGGAAAATCCGTCAGGAAGCTCATAGCATATCTCTTCTACTTTTTTAAAGAAAAAAAGGCCCCAACATGTGCTGAGGCCTCTCTTAATGAACCGGTTTAGAGCGCGCTCTTTACCTTTACAGCAACCTCAGAACTAACCCACTTTGTCCATACATCCTGGTACTTTTCCAGAAATTCAAATGCAGCATCTTCGCCACCGGCCTGGTTTTCAGACATATAAGCTAGCATGCCATTCATGATTTTACCTGGGAATACACGATTAGCTAAATAACCCTTTACAGGACTCGATTTTTCGTTGAATTTTTTTGTTACAATAGTGTTCACAGCTGACTGTGTCCAAGCTGATGGCTTTGGATTCGCACAATCGTGCTCCGGCTTCACGATACAAGTATCCCAATTTTCTTTACCCGCAAATGGGATACCAAAATCAAGCTTCACCATGCCATATTTATGGGTTATAGATGTTGGTGACCAGTAATAGCCCAACCAATTCTCGCCACGCTCAACAGCTTTTGCCATTGAACCATCAAGGCCAGCAGCTGAACCTGGATCGACGAGCAACCAGCCCTTATTTTCCATGTCAAACGCTCTGAACAGATTTGCGTTTACCATCTGGCAACCCCAACCTGCAGGACAGCCAACCAAGGCGCCTTTTGATGGGTCTTCTGGATGTGGGAATAAATCTGGACGCTCTAGAATATCAAGCACAGTCTTCAGCTCGGGATGTTTTGCAGCCGTATGTGGCGGAATCCACCAACCTGCGCCAATATCTGTGATAGGCCCGTCATTGACTGAGAATAAACGGCCTTCAGCCTTTGCTGCTTTTAATGGTTCTACAATCGAGTTAACCCATAGTTCACCAGCAACATCTGGCTTAGACTTTTCATTCATTGATGCAAATGTTGTCATCGTTGCGCCTGGAATAAGTTCGACGTCACAGCCATATCCAGCTTCAAGAATGATTTTATCAACATTAGCCATCAATTCTGCAGATGGCCAGTTCATTTCTGCCATTGTGAGAGAGCCACATTTGGCAGGGCTGCCAGCATTGGCACCTAATGCGACCCCAACTGCCATAACTGCAGTTACAATGGCCGAATAACGCGTTTTCATATTTTCCTCCTCAGAAAATTCTGTTCATTAAACGAGTTAGATGCTAGTTTTACGTTACCTACTCGAAACTTCGATTATTATGCTTTGCAACAACCTCATCGTAATCTTTGCTGCTGATTTGTCTATTTGTTTAGTACTCGACTTTGGCCATTTTTAGCGAGGAACCTTGATCAACAAATGATCGATAGTTTAAATAACCGGAAAAAAGGCTATGGTGGCAAGACTAATTCACGAAAAACCACCCAAAAAAGTTGCAGGGAGCCACCCATGCCGGCAGAGATTATAACTCTTTTATCCACCTTTACGCCACTGATGAGCACATCGGTTTGGTCAAAAGGCCCAAACGTTATTAATCGAGGCGTTACTTAGCCAAGGTCCATGACGAGTCACTTCAATATTGCAAGTATTAGAGATGCCGGATAAAAATCGATTTTGGAAATATCACCAGGTATTGAATCGGAATCAGAAGTCTTACACCTTAAACACTAAGATATGACTAGGCTTATTAAGGAAGCATAAAATATTAGGCATTAAATGCTGACTTAGGTCTTACGTATTTTAAAGGGGTCAACCCAATTAAGGGGTCAAATATCATATTAATTGATTTAGTCTTTCACATACTCAATAAACCGTAAAGTTAAATTTCCTAATGATTATTAGGAAATTTAACTCCTTTCTTTCCTTTGATTGCCCCCCTAAATCGATCGATTTTCGACCGGCAATAGATTTTTGGGGATAGTATTTTTTCAGCATCTTTGACAAGTAAGCAATGTGGTTTGATGTTGCAACGTAGCATCCACCCTTAATAAACTTATCCTATAAAAAATAAAAGGCATTCATGATTCAAAATAGTTATCTAATCCTTCGATGTAGTCAACTTTCGCCATCCAGCCTAAGCTATTATTTGCTTGTTCCGTGTTCTTTGTTAAATTAATAGATAATATATCCACCACACGGCGAGTCAATGGTGGCGATTTCTTCAAATTAAAATTGGAAAATATCGCTTCGAGAAAAATGGCAAGCGGCAACAATATCCATTTTGGAAAACGTGCTGTTGGTAGTGACTTCCCAACGCGAATAGCTAAATAATCAAAAAAACTATGAATACCCACTGCCAATGGTTTAACACCAATATAGTGCTCACCAATGGCTTGTTTTTGAGTGGTGGCCAAATAAAATAATTGACATAAATCATCAATGTAGATTAACGGCGCATTTTTCTCACCGCCAGAGATACGTAGTAATTTACCCTGTTGAATGGCTTCTATCACCTTGGGTACAAATTTAGTATCACCTGGCCCAAAAATCAGACCCGGGTAAACTGTCGTCGCTTGTAATCCATGAAGCTGCTGATATTTAGCAACGACCTTGTCTGCTTTAGCTTTTGTTCTTGCATAAACGGTAGCTACCCAGGGAAACCATTTTGGATAACGTAAAGTAGCAATACTTGAGCAGTTTATCATTTTACAACGGGGATTATATCGGGTAATTGCCGTACATAATGCTTCAGTTCCTACGACATTAACACGATGATAATCTTTGGCTGAGCCATGGCCGACATAAGCTGCCAAGTGAATCATCACATCCACTTGCTTAACTAAATCTCGTAATGCATCGAAGTTATTAATATCACCTGCTACTTCGCAATAGTTAGACTGACCATTATGCTCACTTATTCCTGAGTTTCTTACCAGCGCAACAACTTGATGCCCTTTACTGATAAACATACGTGTAAGTGCAGTCCCAAGATAGCCTGTTGCACCTGTTATACCGACCTTTAATTTTTTTTGCATCATGAATTATCAACTCGCGATGGTGTTAATTTATGTGATTTTAATTTTCCTGAAACTTTCAACTTTATCCAGTTACCGGCGTAAGCAAATCGATTATATAACCCAATTGTCCATATACGGATCAGTCGATGATTAATAAACCGAGATTTCCACAGCGATATTAATCCACCTTCTAAATAGGACATAATATATTTTTCCGTGTTATTAGGAATGGGAGATCTTATAAGCAACACATGATGATTTGGGTGTTTTTTCCCATAATCACGATAGGCGTTAAATGTTTCAATATTGACCACATTTAAACCCCTATCCTCACACGTTTCGATGATGGAAATCAGCGACTTATTGGCGACTGCAGAGCCAGTGATAATAAGTGCGGCATCAAATGTATCAATCTTGCTATCATCGATATGATTGATTTCAACAATAGGGCTCGCTTTACTCTTTACCCATAGACAATGCGCGTTGACGGACTGATGTTTAATATCAGGAAATTCAGCTGCCATGAAATGCATAATTTCCTCAACGTGTTTAGGTAAAAAGGTCACGTATGGTATTAACTTAAGTGGTTTTCCATTGGCTTGTTCCCGCAATCGATCTTGGTAGTTATCCATTTGCAGAAAAATCATATCCTTTGGAAAAATTCGTTCAAAATTTTTCATTGTAATATGATTAGGCTCGCACAAATAAACGTATTGGTAGTTGTCATCGGCTTTCTCCATCAACTCGCGCAATCGCCGAATAAATGGGCAAGGTTCGTCAATAATATTCACTCCCTGCTCTTTTAATATTTTTTCTTCATGAACGATTGAATCGTACCCAGTATTAATAACTGATAGTTTTTCACCTTTAGGTAAATCTTTGTAGCTTTGTACTGCAGGAACCCCTAAAGTCTTAAGCCAATTTAAATCAACACCGACCTTTCCGTTATCATTACTAATCCAGTCAACGATCAGATATTGTTTTTCTGCCTGAGGGTTACGTGCATTGCGCATGACTTCCGGGTATAAGCCTTTCATCACCTTATTTTCTAGCCATATACAACGACTATCATGTTTTAATGTTGTGACTTCCATTTGACTATCCTTAGATTGCTTCCTGAAACAACAACTGTGCGATATCTACATTGGTAGGGATTGATGATACATCCGTCACTTTTTCATCAATGACTTTACTTCGACTCGCAGTACGCATTCGAGAATAAAGTGATTTTTTGAAAACGCTGATATGACCTCCCCCACTGGCACAATGAACGCCTTCTTGTAAAAATGCTAAGTGCATAATTCTACGATGAATTCCTTTTTTTTCTTTTACATCAGAATCAACACACACGATATATATTGGCTTATCTAATTCCAAAAAATTTTTAAAATTAAACGACAGGGAATCTGCGATATTAATATATCCCGTCAATGGAATATCATAGAATTTATGAGAAACGGCTATTCCAAATTGTCTTCCCATTTCAAATATCATCATTAACGGCAAGTGATCAAGTGGGTGATCAAAACAAATACCGCAATCAAAGTTAGGGTAAGCAACACCGTAAAATACGGAATTCATATCGTCAATGTTGAAATATTGATTGACATCTACACTGTCAATCTTGTGAATATCTCCAATGACCACTTGAGAATCATTCCATTTATGAACAATTTCTTTGTCGATAGGGTGATTATGTATCAGCTCTGAATTTTTGATAACTTTGAAAAAGTCTGCAGATTTGTCTTCTTGAGTAAACATATTAATTCTCCTTTTTAGGAATGATATCCATATTGAATGAAAATAATTAAAGAAAATTACTTTTTTCCTTGGAAGTTCACTGCAACAGGGATTAGGAGGTCGCTGGACATAAAAAAAAGCTGCATAGGATTCTTATGTCATTCAGCTTCATTTGTTACTCCATGCGATTGAGTGAAAGGTTTATATTACAATCGTAGGGGGTAGGATTAAGTGAATTTTTTTACAATATATTTGTGAATTATTTAACAACTCGTCAATCGTAAGTTGTTTTGACAATTTCAGATAGAAAAAATAAGAAAAAAAACCTCAGAAAGCATTATATTGCAAGAGGGATTTTCGGACACATCGATAGATGACATTATCCAGGTATGCAATATTACCAAGGGTCGATTCTTTTATCATTTTAGAGGAGTCGGCGACTTTTGGTGTTCGTTCTAAGAACGTGCGCACCAAAAGTAAACGCTTCAATCGATGCAGGAGCAATAATGTTAATGACGGTCCAAACCCGCACCTATTTGCCGCAGAAGTCCAATAAAGTCAGATTTCACTTATTCACATATTTTTTACATGCTTATTATTTCAATGCCTGATTTTCCCCAAATGGGATGATTGAAGATGATTTAATTGACGTGAAGCGGTATAAAGGCAGGGCTGATGAGATCGGCATGACGCCTCCGGAGATTTGCGGTCGAAGTTGACGTCATGCCTTTAAAAACCGTGCTATCGCACAGCCCAATCAGTTTCGCACGTGATTGGGATAAAATCCAGCCCTCATCGGCCTTTTTATCTGCCGATGAGCTCCTCAATTCGACTTTTTCAATGTGTGCGCTGTCATCGCCAAGTGATGATCTGCCAATCCTGTGACCGTGGCCAACGTTATTGCGCTCAAGAATGTAGCCAACGTGCCAGAAAAGCCTCACGCCAACGTGCTCAAAGTAAATATCAAAAGAGTGTGAAAGGTCGTTTCAATAATGCGGCGCGACAGCAACGTTTTCGCCAGCGACAAAAAGAAAAAGAAAAAAAAGTAACGGATCAGAGTTCCCCTTCAAGTCCGGTGAATGATTTACTGGTTGAGACGATGTGCGCGTATGAAAACGGCCCAGAAATACAACCCATTCACGCTGAAACGGTTTGTCATTTTTGTGGTTGTCTTTGTGACGCCTTGTTTCGCGTGGGTTTCCTCAAGAAACGGACGGTTTACCCTTATTATTCAAAAACAGTGACCGATGTTGGAGAAAGCATTGATGAGCATTAGCAAGGAAAAAGAAAATCAGGTTTTACGTTATCATTTTGTTGAGAAATGGAAAGTCGGTACCATTGCGACCCAACTTGGGATTCATCATTCCGTGGTGGATCGCGTATTAGCTCAAGCCGGCCTGCCGAAAACAGAGCGCTCAATGCGGCCCTCAATCATTGATCCCTATTTACCCTTTATTCATGAAACCTTGGCGCAGTATCCCAAATTATCGGCCGCACGGTTATATGACATGGTCAAGCAGCGCGGTTATCCGGGGGGCGCCAGTTTGTTTCGCCAGCGAATTTCGGGTAGTGTCCCTTATTGACTGTTCATAGTCATAGGGTACGTAACCCATTCTTCTAACGACCAAATGTGGTCAGTCAAGCCAGCGGCCATCGCCGGTGTTCGCTTTATTTTTTGCTGACCATCCTGGATCGTTAGCGTTCGTACAGGCCAGCAAAA
>Ga0316206_1002869_pt1 | contig 10617 bp, 15 predicted proteins | sample 6monthpyrite_MG_FD_204942 | JGI IMG/M metagenome (GOLD analysis project Ga0316206, IMG submission 204942) | Microbial mat bacterial communities from mineral coupon in-situ incubated in ocean water Damariscotta River, Maine, United States -... | ecosystem: Environmental > Aquatic > Marine >...
GCCACTTCCGTTAGACTTCGGTATAACGACATGCAACTCGAATCTTTTTCAGTCAGTTTTCTTATTAATAATCTTTCTGTTTTGATATTATTAAATTTCATTATCACTCCCATTTAGTGTAATATTAATTTTCTGTATCCTTTCTAAAGGGGTCCAATCCATACTTGTAAGCCTTTAACCATGCATCTGAAATTCGAGGCTCAAAAACTTCAAGTTCTCTGAGAATTTTATCGGTGAAATCCACAGCTCCAAGTCCACTTGCCGTGATGATTCCATTGTGAGAAACGGCAAGCTCATTCTTATAGTTAGCCTCTCCAAGATACTCCGTAGTCTGGTTTTTTAAAAATTCAAGACTGTTACTTGTGTGCGCTATAGAATCTAACAATTTCAATTTTGCTAAGTACCCCGTGGCGGCACAAATGGCTGCCAGAATTTTTTTGCGTCCTACAACTTTAAGAACTAACTCATCTAAAATTGGGGCTGATAACGTGCTCCAGAAAGTACCACCTGGTAAAATCAATGCTTCAATATTCTCCACATCAATATTTTTGATGGTGCTATCTGGAGTGATTTTTAACGACCCCTGCGACCTGATCGATGGTAACTGTAAGCTAAAACTTATAACTTCGTAGTTTCGCTTTTTTATTCTAGAGTCAACAGCCTCACTTATGAGGGATGGTAATATATATCCAAGCTCCCAATCAGAGTAATCATCATTTAAAAAGACGTAGACGGCCATTTTTTTTCTCCTAAGTTATAATTTTTTTCTTACCTGAGTCATTTGTTCGCAGAGTAATATAATATAATCATTTTTCTTTCTCTTCTACCCAACTACCATGGAATGTAATGGGAATAACTTGATCAAGTTCAATTTTCGCTTGAAATTTTAAATCATTTGCCGTCAACAGCATATGTAGCTATTTTTACAACACATGTCTTCACAATTTGATTATTAGGAACGACATCCTTTTCCCAAACAACTACTTTTAAGACAATATCTTTTATCTTTCATGAGAAGTTAATATTGCTCTTTTTTTTGATTATGTAAGAATTGTATAATTCTATTCGACGCAAAAAAACCAGCTCTAGAGATAGCCTTTTGTGCACCAATATTTTGTACCTCAGTAGAGCAAATTGGTATTAAATGTTGCTCCTCAGCTATCGCTCTTAACTTTTTTAATACTTTTGTTGCTAGTCCTTTAGAGCGTTGATTCGAAGACACTACTACTCCAATATCAGCATAATCAGTTTGATAGGTATCAAAGCCTCTACACTCTCCTGTTGCAATAATCGTATTCTTATCAATAAAGGCATATAGTTCATTTCTTGAGATGAGGTTAGAGAAATAACCCGTTAACCACTCGACTGGTGCATCTATTTCTTCATGAGCAAACTTAACAACGTCTTCTAAGCAATCTTTACTAAGTTTAGTTAACTCAATAGCATTATTATCAAAATTGATCTCTTCACTTATTTGATACATAAGAGCATTGACTTTATAAGTTGAAAAATGATCCAAACAGATTGAGATAAATCTTGGCTCGGCCGTGCTACAAAAGGCTCCCTTAATATCTCCGAAATCAGAATCTTTTAAAGTCAGTAGAAATTTAAACACCTCAGTAGAACGAGACCTATATCTTTGATCTAAATTATATTGCAAAAGATACCCCTCATCATTAATACAAAAATAACCTAAAAGTTTATCTTCATCATAAATCTCAAAATGTTTTGCCATGGGAACAAATCCTGTAAGCCACATCCCATCAAGGGGAGCTGTCGCTTGCTTGACATAGTCACTTTTTAATTGATCTATAGTTTTCAGTGAATCTAGTTTTATTATTTTAATCATTCATCTCCATCATCTCTGAAACACGAATTGTCCCATTCATTTGTAGGAAAGGATCTTCTTTTGCTATTGCGAGGGCAGAATCCATATCTTCTGCCGTAATTATGGCAAATCCATTCATAGTATTTGAGCCTTTATCATCTGTAACATCATTTGATGTTACAAGCTTTGAATTCATCAATGGGGTTCCGGGATTTATTACTTTATCCCCAAGACTTGTTACCCACTCTTTCCATTTGCCCATGTGGGCCATTCCTTCTTCTTTTGAGGTTGGCTTTTCTCCACCGTAATATGCAATCATAAATTTTGACATCATATGCTCCTTTATAGTCTTGTTGTTTTAATTTTTATCTTTATACCACTCTATAACCTTAGGGTGGGTTGAAACGGCTGTAAAAAGCCCGTTAAGCCTTGTGAAATCATCAAATGTACTTGCAGGAATATAATCAAGAACTCCCTTTTTTATCCAGCTCAAAACCGTATAGAGTTTCAAGTCGGCAACACTAATTTTTTCTCCTGCTATAAATGGCCCATCAATCTGCTTGTCTATATTTTTGGCCCACTCCTTAATATATCCCTCTGCTAATTCTTCACGAGATTTCTTTTTTAATTCTTCATCCTCTATTCTTAAAGTGTTCGCAACGCGAAAATTAAAGTCTTCACAAGAGTTTAAAATGCCATGGTGTATTGCTGCTTCAAAAAAATTCTCAGGAAGTAAGTCATGCTGCGAGCCAATTAACCCCAATATTGCGTTGGACTGGGCCAAAGTACCTTTTCCCTCAATCTCAAGCACAGGTAACGATCCATAAGGAGTGGATGATTTTTTGGAAGGCCATTCTTTAGGATCAATTCTATCATCAACAAAATCAACACCTCCTAAAAAAAGCGCCAAACGACACGCTTCTCCTCTTCCACCTGAGAAATCAAAATAACTTAATTTTACTTTACTCATATTTACTCCTAATTTTAAGTTGCTACTTCTTTATTTTTTTAGGTAAAGACTTCGTGAAATCCATCCCTCTATCAACCCACCTTGCAAGCTGAGCCTTTGTTTTATATCCCTCTGGTTTTACAAAAACAAATCCCTTCATTGGAACGCCAGTGATATCCATTTTTTTTGAAAATTTTAGCTTCATGACCTTTTCAAATTGCTCAGGCCCAACTCTTACCATTAAACCATTTTTCAGATCAGCGCCACACATCATATTTCCACTATGCATAAAGCACAGGCCGCCAAACATATTCATTTCAACGATTCCTCTTTTACCTTTTAAAACTTCTCTTATTCTTGAATTTAATTTTTCATCGTAAGCCATCACTGAACCTTTTATGAACAAACCCTAGTGATATTCCTACAAATACAAATTGGATCAATTGAAATGCAGTACCCAAGAATATAAAATCCCATATTGGCTCAATTAATATTTTTGCACCTGTTGCAAAAACCATTACAGTCCATACATTCACACCCATCAACAAAGAATACTTTACGCCGTTACCGAAAGAAGCGGATTGACCCTTATATTTTAAATACATTGGGTAAAAGTAAGAGAACACAAAAGCTTGCAAAATAACTGCTGTCATCCCCATAGGCATTATCGGTTCATCCCGAGTGAATGCTCCCAAAGCGTGATATTTTTCTTTAAACAACACAAGGTGCCAAACAACTGCCGGTATCATTGTTGCTATAAAATAACCAAGAACGGAGAAAAAGAATTTTTTATTCATGACACCCCTTTATATCTGCTTCAAGGTTTGGACGATATTTTTCCTTAGCATTGCCAATTACCGCCTCACCATGGCCCGGTAATACGTTTTCAAACTTTAAATCCAATACCGAACGAATATCGCTAAGACTTGGTTTGGCAAATTCAACCCATCCAGGCCCTATATTATAGGCCTTATAGAATTTCATCTTTTTCATCATCAATTTGCCGAAGAAATTACAAAATTCATTTGGGACAGGAGTATTTTGTAATGAATCTCCTGTAACGAGAATTCCACCATCTTGATCCAAACATAGGATTGCCTCAACGGGGTTACTTGTTTTAAAAATTTTCAGATGTGCATTTTCAATAGGAAGATCTGATTTTTCATCAAGTAAAACATCTGCCATTAAATATCCCTCTTCAGGCTTAATCGGAACTTTATCAAACTTCTTAGAGTAGGCATGTCCTTCTAGTGCATAAATTTTAGTACCGAACCTTTCCTTATAAAAATTATCATCTCTTCCGTGAAAACCACCTATTCGCAATGTATTTTTAATATCGCCAAGAGAGGCAAGCTCTTTTAAGCCTTCTTCATTTAGAGGCATAGAGTTTACCAACGTTAATTCATTGTTTGATGGATTCCTAACGATAGTCATGGACTTGGAAATCTTTATTGGAATGGGCATAGGCATTGTTACCTGTCCCTCTACAAACCAAACATTATCAAATATTTTTTTAATTTTGCCATGAGGCAAGACTTTGTTAAGACTTTTCATGTTGCTCCTTAAATAGCTTGTATATAACAAGTAATATAATCTATTGACTTGCTTTATACAAGCTATTTAATTATGATGAATTATGTCTATCAAATCCCGTTCTCATTGCCCTATTACATTTGCCCTTGATTTATTTGGCGATAAATGGAGTTTACTCATCTTGAGAGACCTTCTCCTCAGAAATAAATGTCATTACCAAGAGTTTCTTAATTCAGGAGAAGGAATATCAACTAATATTTTAGCAGATAGATTAAACCAACTTGAAGGCCATGGACTAATAAAGAAAGAAAAAGATGAAAGCAACAAAAAGCAATACATCTATTCTCCAACAAATAAGGCAAAAGACCTTACCCCTATGTTAGCCGAAATGATTGCATGGAGCGCAAAGTACGACCCCCAAACAGGTGTGCCAGAAAAAATGAAACGGTTAATAAAAAAAGATAAAGGGGCCTTTATAGAGTCATTAAAATATGAAAACAAAACGAAGAGTTCGACTCCAGCCTGATGAGTAGCCTTGGATTACTTGAAATATTAACTTTGGGTATTTAAAAAACTCTGTGTAATATAGGCAAACTCTTTAATCAGATATAACATTTGATTAAGGAGTTTTACATGACAAATCAAAAACAAAATCCAGTAATTCCATCTGAAGAGCAATTTTCTAAAAGAATGAAAGAAGCCTATGCGATGCTTGGGTCCTGTAGTTCAATTGAAGATATTTCAGCTCCAAATGGTCCTTTAAGCCACATTTTTAAAGACACCATTGAGGCCATGCTTAAGGCTGAAATGACCCAGCATCTTGGGTATGAACACAACGATGCCCGTTCAAAAAATACCTCAAACGCTAGAAATGGAAGCTATACAAAAAAAATTAAAACTGAAAATGGCGTTGTCCCCATCGATGTTCCAAGAGATCGTGATGGGGAGTTTTCCCCAAAAGTCCTTCCTGTAAATAAAACAAAAACAACAAAGCTTGAAAAAAATATTATCAGCATGTATGCCAGAGGCATGTCTACCACAGACATTTCAGAGCATATTTCTGATATTTATTTTGATATGGACGAAGAAGTCTCAGCAACTTTTGTCTCTCAAGTAACAGCAAAAATTTTGCCACTGGCAAAAGAGTGGCAAGCCAGAATGCTTGAAAAAGTTTATCCTGTAGTTTTTTTCGATGCTATTCACTACAAGGTTAGAGAAGATGGAAAAGTCGTTTCTAAGGCAGTTTATATAGCTCTGGCGATCAATACCGAGGGCAAGCGAGAGGTTCTTGGCTTTTATATTGGAGAATCAGAAAGCTCAAAATTTTGGATGCAGGTTTTTACAGATTTAAAAAATCGAGGAGTTGACGATATTTTAATTGGCTGCTTTGATGGGCTGAAAGGAATGCCAGATGCTATCGCAGCAATTTACCCTGAAACAGAGATTCAGCTTTGTATAGTTCATCAAATTAGAAACTCAATTAAATATGTGGGGAGCCTTAATCAAAAAGAGTTCGCAAAAGACCTTAAGAGTGTTTACAAAGCGACGTCTGAAGAGGTTGCAAGAGAAGCTTTGAGGGCGCTAGATAAAAAGTGGGGCAAGAAATATCCAATAGTGATTAGATCCTGGGAAAATAACTGGGATAACCTTTGCAGCTTTTTTCAATATTCAGAACCAATTAGAAAAATGATTTATACGACGAATATTATCGAAGGCTTCAATCGCCAACTTAGAAAGGTAACAAAGACAAAGGGCCTTTTTCCAAATGATGATTCTTTGAGAAAAATTCTTTACCTTGCAACGACACAGGCATCAAAAAAATGGACAATGCCGAGGCAAGGCTGGGCGGAAATAATAGGTCAGCTAGCAATTCACTTTGAAGGAAGAGTGCCCATTAATTTATAGGTAAGTACTTTTTAAAAAAGAGTGGCCACGGGTATTTTTTGTACCCAGTGGCTTTTATTATTTTCAAAGGATAAAAATAGTAGTTGATTTTAATTTTGATCTCAGATAAGTTAGAAAAGTAGGCAGTCAATAATGACTGCCAAAAAAATAAAAGATCTGGTTAAGTTTTTTTATCTATACACACAAATTTTTAAATTCTCTGGCCTAAATTCATTTGTTAAAAACTGCCAAGAATAATGGATAAGACTTATTATTCTTCTCAAAAGAGTGAATGATTGTTCTATTTGTTTTAGCAAACCCAGCCTGATCGCCCCAAGCTAAAATTTCTTCCTCTGAAAATCCAAAGTGCTTCACTCCCATCCCCTCATTGTCTGGATGAAAACTTCCATCTTCTTTATCTAGATCTACAAGAGCTAATTGACCTCCATTGCGCAACATTCCGTAAAGTTTACTTAGCATTTCTCTTGGTTCATTAAGGTGATGGAAGGCCGTAGCGGTAACTATGAGATCAAATTTTTGATCTAAATTTGACTCTTCTAAATTTAGTAAGTGAGCCTCAACTTTGTCTTGTCCTTCACCTTTTTGTTTAAAAATCTCCAACATTCCTGCTGAAGGATCGACACCAACCAGTTTTTTAGCATGCTCAATAAATTCAAAAGCAATTAGACCTGTGCCACAACCAAAATCAAGGATATCTAGATCTTGATTTTCTAAATTTATTTTTTCTTTGATTTTTTTAGCGACTAATTTTGCGGTACCAATTTTCTGAGGAGAATCCCACTTGTTTGCGATTTCATTAAAATGTGACATTATAAACTCCGTAATAAATTATTTTTTAGGGACTGTGCCTTTATCATAGTCCCTTTCTTTTTAAATATGCCTATTCAACTAAAATTTTCAAGTAATTGCAAAACTATTAAATGAGAACATTTGATCTCTTCAACAATTGATTACCCTTCACTCTTTATTGTACTCTGAAATAATCGTTGTAGCCTCTACTGAAGATTTAAAGTATTTCTCCTTGATTTTTAGATATCTTGGATTCGAGAAAAAAGACTCCATTTTATTCTTGTCTCCAAAAAAGATCACAAAGACTCGATTGATTGGATTTCCATCATCATTTTTAAGAACTTCAGATACTTTGCAATCAAACCTAAATCCTCCATCAACTTCTTCGAGTAAAGGCTTCATCGCTTCTCTGTAATTTGAGTATATACTATCATCTCTAATCTGAAGACCAACAACCATCTCATAGCTCATGCTCTACTCCTATTTTTATCAAAAAAATATGTATTCAACTCATATGGTTTCCCTATCCACATAACAAATTCATTGTGATCAGCGATATCATCTCCAGAGAGAGGGTGAACTAATACATCAACACCATTACGATTATACAATAACCACGCGACTACTTTTTCAAACAATCCCACTGGCACAATTATTTGGCATGACCCAATAGGATGTGGTCCAACTGGTCTATCCCATAACCGTCCTACTTCAACTTCAAAAGCGTTACTGATTTTATCCCTAATATCTGAAGCTAAATTAATATTCTCAGGTTCATAATACAAATGAAAGTGATACTGCAAAATTTTCATAAACTCTCTACCGCAATATCAACTGAATGCTCATTTGGCTGAATGATAGTTAAATCTTCAATACCTATAAATTTCATATAATGCCTAAGCCAAGGAGTTAAAAAATCAATTTCTGAGCCGACCTCTGTTCCACCAGAAGTAACGATGATAAAAACTTTTTTATTTTTCAGCAGGCCTTCAGGACCATTTTCATTATATTGAAATGTAACCTTTAACCTTGCCAACATATCGGCCCAGGTCTTAAATGTTGCTGGCATTGAAAAATTATACACAGGTATTCCAATTACCCAGATATCTGAGTCCAGTGCCTCCTTAATAACTTCGTCAGAAGGTTTAAGCTCTTCTTTCTGTAAATTGCTTCTTTCATTATCTGGGATAAAAAGGGCCTCAGCTATATTATTATTAACATATGCAAGTCCATGCCCACTTCCAATATCTCTATAGATAACTTTTTTTTGCGTTTTTTGTTTCAACTTAGTGATCATATAACTTGTTAGTTTTCGACTAAGTGAATTACTCAATCTTCCGCTTGAATCTATATGCAAAATTTTCACTTCGCCCTCCAATTTATTAAAAAAGGAATGGATGATAACTTCCCTATTTAAATTGACTATCCAAGTAATGGATTAATATTAATCCCACCATCGATATTATATTCTGCTCCTGTAATAAAAGATGATTTATCACTAGCTAGAAATAAGACTAAGTTCGCAATGTCTTCTGGTTGGCCAAACCTTTTAAGTGGTATGCGGTTTTGCATGGCCTCTGCAAACCCTGAGAGTTGATCTTCAGGCATTCCAGTTTTTCCAAAGATTGGAGTTTGAACAGGGCCCGGGTTTACAGAATTGATTCTGATTCCTCTAGGAGCTAATTCGGTAGCAGCTGTTCTTGTGTATGAATTAAGAGCTGCTTTGGAGGCAGCATACACTGCGGTGTTTGGCATTCCGGTGTAAGCATTTACAGATGAAAGGTTAATAATCGATGCTCCGTCATTTAATATGGGTAAAAACTTCTCAATCGTAAATACAGCGCCTTTAAAGTTAATTCCCATTTGATGATCAAACATTTCCTCTGAAATTTTTCCGATTGGTCCTGGAGAAAAAATTCCAGCGTTGTTAAAAAGAATATCAATCTTTCCTACTTCTTTTTCAACATATTTAACTAATTCATCTATAGCTTTTAAATCGCTTGCATCTGCAGTGTAGCCTAGTACTCCTAGTTCTTTTGCAGCTGCCTTAACTTTTTCGGGTGAGCGTCCAGTGATAATAACTGTGGCTCCATCTTCTTTTAGATGTTTCGCTGTAGTATAGCCGATTCCACTATTGCCGCCTGTAACTACTGCGGTTTTGTTTGATAATTCGTTTTTACTCATTTGTAAGCTCCTTTTTGTTGTTTATTTAATATATTTTTATGCTTTCATGGTGAGGAACAAAAGGAGCGAAGTAATTAAGGCCAAAGATGGCAAATATAAGTCCTAAAAATATTCTTGATACGATTACTAGCTTCTCCACTTCTCTCTTCTCTCTTCTCCTTAGTTATTATTTTCCTTATTTAATTTACGGGCGTTTAAGTTCAATAAAAAGCTCAACTTTTACATCATCTTGGGCTACAATTAGTCCATGTTCTGGATTACGATAGATCAAATTGAATGTTTTCGAGCAGTTAGGGAGCTTGGCAGTTTTCAAAAAGCTAGTGAAAAATTGAATAAAGCCAAATCAGCGGTGATCTATTCAGTAAAAAACCTAGAAAACCAGCTCGGATTTCTTCTACTTGATAGATCCTCATATCGTTCTAAGATAACCCCCCAAGGTGAGGCCTTTTATTTTCGTTCCAAGAAAATTATAGAAAATATGTCTGAACTTCATGACTACTGCCGACAAATTGCTGCTGAAGTTGAAATGAAAATTAGTATTTCGGTATCTGGTATTTTTGATATTAATTTACTCTATCCAATAATCAAAAGTGCGATGGAAGATTTTTCTTCAACAGAAATTATTCTTGAAAAAGAAATACTTAGTGGTGAAAAAATGCTTCAAAGAGAAATTGTTGATCTCGCAATATTTGAAAATATTCATAATAAAAGAGAGCTTGATTTTAAAAGCATTGGAAAAGTCAAACTGGTATTAGTCATTTCTAGCAATCATCCTTTCATGGAGTTATCACCCAAAAAACAAGTCAAAGAAACTCTCTTTAAATACCCACAAATAGTTCAAAGAAGCACAATACAGGACGATGATCACAAGATAGGTGTTCATACAAAAGCACTCAAATGGAAAGTCACAGATACTCCTTCTAAAAAAGACATCATTATTAATGGCCTTGGCTGGGGAAGACTTCCACTACATACTGTAGAGGAGGAAATAAAAAATGGAACATTAACTCATCTAAAGAAATTTAATGATGATGATGAAGTTCAAATGTATATCTGCAAAAGAAAGCATGCCTTTATGGGACAGGTATCTAAAATGATTTGGGATTCCTTTGAGTAAAACCAGAACTAAGTGTAATTTATAAAAACCAAAATACAACTGGTCGCTTTGTAAAAGGACCATGACCTTACCATACTAATTGGTTCTCATGGTTTCTTATTAATGCTCCTGTGGCCTTACTCATTCCTTGTTTTTCGTAATAAGGAATCAAGTCTTCATCGTAGAGCAGGTCGACAATATACAAGTGACTCAATTCTTCTTTCATTTTAGAGACTAGTTGTAGTATCAATACACATTTGACGGTTTTGTAACCATTACATGGTTGACAATCTTGTCACTTGACCCCGAGCAGGAAAGAGTAAAAGAAAATTG
>Ga0316206_1002870_pt1 | contig 10616 bp, 10 predicted proteins | sample 6monthpyrite_MG_FD_204942 | JGI IMG/M metagenome (GOLD analysis project Ga0316206, IMG submission 204942) | Microbial mat bacterial communities from mineral coupon in-situ incubated in ocean water Damariscotta River, Maine, United States -... | ecosystem: Environmental > Aquatic > Marine >...
CGACTGAGGTTAATACTACTGTAGTAGTTGATACCAACATCTCTTTAGTTAATGAAAGTAACTCTAGTTTAGTTGGAGTAAATGCTGCTCTATTTGAGTTAGAAAATAATCTAAATGTTACAGGAACGAATCTAATTACATTAGCAGCAACTGCTGGTACTGCTGGTTATGAAGTACTCTCTCCAATTGTTGGAACAGCTTCTTATAAAACAGATGGTGTAAATGGGCTTATTGTATCAGGTATTCAATTTTCTCAAAATGTTTCATACTCAGCTAAATATAATATATCAAATACAACAGATGGAGTTAATAATTATTTATTTGCTTTCTTAGGAACTGGATATATATATTTTGAACATCTACCAGACAACACATACACTCTTAGAATCTGGAATGGTAGTAGTACAGCAGATATTCCATACGGTAATCTTGATGCTAACGTGACGTATACGATTGGATTTACTAGAGATGCTCCATCTAATGTACTCATAGGTTATTTAAATGGTATTGAAGTAGGTAGAGTTACTCATGGAATTAACTCTAGTGCTTATGATGATGTAATTGGTTTTAATGGGAACCACCTTCAACCAATGCCAGCTGGGTCACTAATAGATTCAATTAGATTAGAGCAGAGAGTTTGGTCACCTGCTGAAATGTTACTTACTCATTAGTAAGCATTAAAATTTTAGCTCTAAAATTAATGGTAGTACTTCACTACCATTAATAATCACATAGCTAAACCTTTTAGAGATAGCTTTTGCTATCTCTATTTATTAACTTCATATCTAAATCTTATATGTTTTTACTTTAGTCGAATTTGATAATATAAACTTAATGAATAATCTGGTAACATTACAGATTATTCTTATAACTTTATATAATAGGGTAAGTCACTTAGTATGGAACAATCACAAAAACTATATCGTCCGAATGTCGCTGCTATAATTGTATCTTCACGTTATCCTAGTGTGTGCGAAATTTTTATTGCTGAGAGAAATGATATTAAAGATGTTTGGCAATTTCCACAAGGTGGCATTGATGAGGGAGAGACACCAGAAGATGCTCTCTTTCGCGAGCTTGAAGAGGAGATTGGTACAAAAGATATAGAGATTGTACATGAGTATCCAGATTGGATGCAGTATGATTTTCCTGATAGAATTGCTAAAAAAATGCACCCATATAGTGGACAAAAACAGCGCTACTATTTAGTGAAGTTAAAGTCTGGTGCAAAAATTAATTTAGATACAGAACATCCTGAATTTAAAGATTATAAATTTATTAACTATAAAGAGGTGATGGATTATGTCACCTATTTTAAGCGACCAATTTATCAAAAAGTGTTGTCGTTTTTTAGAAAAGAGGGGTATTTGTAGTGTTAGTTGTACAAAAGTTTGGTGGAACAAGCGTTGGTGACTTAGAGCGTATTGAAGCAGTTTCTAAGAGAGTTATGAAGAGTGTTGATGCTGGAGATAAAGTTGTTGTTGTAGTTTCTGCTATGAGTGGAGAAACAAATAAATTAGTAGAGTATGCACATTACTTTACTGATGAACCAGCTCATCAAGAGATGGATTTACTACTTAGTTCAGGTGAACGTGTAACATCATCTTTACTCTCAATTGCATTGCAATCAAAAGGTTATAAAGCCGTTGCTTTAACTGGGCGAGGTGCTGGAATTAAAACTAATGGTTCTCATACTAAAGCGCGTATTGAAGAGATTAATCCAGAAGTTATGCATAGTCATTTGAAAAATGGTGAAGTTGTAGTAGTCGCTGGTTTTCAAGGTGTTAGCCCTAGTGGAAAAGTTAGTACGCTAGGAAGAGGTGGAAGTGATTTATCTGCAGTTGCAGTAGCTGGGGCATTAAAAGCTGATTTATGTGAAATTTACACAGATGTAGATGGCGTTTATACAACAGATCCTAGAATTGAACCTAAGGCAAAAAAATTAGACAAAATAAGTTACGATGAAATGTTGGAACTTGCAAGTCTTGGAGCAAAAGTATTACAATCTCGTTCAGTTGAACTTGCAAAAAAATTAAATGTCAATTTGGTAACTAGATCTAGTTTTAATGAAAATGAGGGAACCCTTATAACAAAGGAAGAGAATATGATGGAAAAGCCATTAGTTAGCGGGATTGCATTAGCTCGTGACCAAGCAAGAATTAGTTTAATAGGTGTAAGTGATAGACCTGGAATTGCTTCTGAAATTTTTACAGCACTAGCAGATGCTGATATAAACATAGATATGATTGTTCAAACTATCGGGCATAATAAAAATGATTCGAAGACAAATATGGCGTTTACAGTCTCAGCAGCTGAACTAAAATCTGCTGCATCTGTTGTAGATAGCTTTAAATCAAATGATGAAGTCGATGTAATAGAGGTTGATGAAGATATATCAAAAGTCTCTATTGTTGGAGTTGGTATGCGTTCTCATACAGGTGTTGCATCAAAAGCTTTTGGTGCGCTTGCAAAAGAGAATATTAATATTATGATGATTAGTACAAGCGAGATAAAAGTTTCAATAATTATCTCACAAAAATATAGCGAACTTGCAGTACGAACTTTACATGATGCTTACAACTTAGATGTTTAGATAATGCAAGAGTTCTTAACATGGACGCTAGAGGCCATTAGAGAAGATGGTACTATGATGAGTTGGATGGAAGAACGCCGCTTTGATTGGTGCCCTGTTGCATCTAATGCGGTTAGGCAGATTTTAGATGGACGTACACTTATAATTATTACAGATAAACAGCGCCACTGGTTTGCTCAATACATAGCAACATCTCTAAACAGACCAACATTTGATAGACCATTGATGAGTGTGGCATGTATTGATCATATCTATCCAAATTATGACGTTATAGTTGGTGGCGAACGTATAGATATGTTAAGTGACATGCTCTCACTTGCTTATAAAGATGAGTATTTCTTTTGGTATATTGGTAAAGGTGAAGATTCACGTGCAGATATTGCAAGGCGTTCAGAAAATAGTTTTATCTGGGCGATAGATGAAGAGGTGCAAAATAGTTTTTGGCTTCAGTCGTATGATAAACTGTTGGACATTAAACTTTTACAGCTATTTCATCTATTTGAACGCACGCTAAATGCAACACTTTTTGGAGAGATAGAGTTAACCGAATAGGTAAAAGAGGTATTTTTGCAAGAACGTTGGAACAAAAGTCATATAATTGTAAATTCTGACATAGAAGCAACTTTATCCGAGGTCTCTAATGCTTTGAGGGATTTTCGTGTTGTTATTCATAAATCAGATGACTTTTTAATTGAAAATGCAAAGGCTGTAGTCAAAGAGGCCTACATTGCAGAAGAGAATGTGAAGTATATTGTCTTAGCAGCACTTAGTTTTAATACAGTCTCTCAAAACTCTCTGTTAAAAGTTTTAGAAGAGCCTCCTAAAAATATTAAATTTATTATAATTGTACCAACTCGTTCAATTTTACTTCCTACTATCCGCTCTAGATTGCCATTAATTTTAAATCAAGAGAAGCAGACTCATCAAAGTGTTGATTTGAATTTTAAGAATTTAACGTTATCAGAACTTTTTGATTTTGCAAAAGAGAATGAGCGTAAAAGTAAACATGATGCTAAAACTCTAATTGAAGCTATATTTATAGAGGCAAGTCGTAGTGTAACTATGAGAGAAGAGCATCTAAAATCTTTTGATGATGCATATAGATTAGTTGATTTAAATAGCCGTTTTCAGAGTGTTATAGTTATGTTGCTTCTACCATTTATCCAAACAAAGAAAAAATTTGAAAATTAAGCAACTATCTAATGACATTGATGCAAAAAAGTACTTAACTGAGCTAAATGTAGACTCTGGTGGTATAAAAATTTTAGCTAAAAAGATGAGTTTGCATCTATATCTAATAGAAAATATGCATTATGCTGCGGCTAATATTTTAAAGCAAGATGCTCTTTCAATTGGTGCTGACTTAGCAGTTCCCCAAGGTGTAATTACATGTTCACAGGAAAGAGTGAATGCAATTTTAATAGGTTCACGTAAACATATAGAGATATTAAGTCGTAAAGAGTTAGCTCAACCTTTTGGATTAAAGGAGATTGCCAAAGATTTACAACAACTATTGAAACAAAAAAAGATGTATAGTCCAAGAATAATGGGTGTAGTAAATGCTAATGATGATAGTTTCTACTCTGAGAGTAGGTTCAAAGAGAGCAATGCACTTGAAGCAATTTATAAAATGAAAAGTAGTGGTGCAACTATTATTGATATTGGTGGAGTATCTAGTCGTCCTGGGTCCTCTAGTGTTAGCCCTAAAGATGAGTTGCTCAGAGTTAAACCAATTATCGACTCTTTGTATAAACAAAAAATGTATGAAGAGATAGAGTTAAGTATTGATAGTTATTCGCCAAATGTAATCTCTTATGCACTTGAGCGTGGTTTTCATATTGTTAATGATATAACTGGTTTACAAGATGATGATGTATGTAAATTAATTTCTATTTACCATGCAACAGCTGTTATTATGCACATGCAAGGGAATCCTCAAACAATGCAAAGTTCACCAAGTTATAAAGATGTTGTTTTAGAGGTCGATGAGTTTTTTGGTCTGCAAATTGAAAAAGCTAAATCTTTTGGTATTGAAAAAATTATGCTAGATGTTGGCATAGGTTTTGGTAAAACATTAGAACATAATTTAGAGTTACTAAAACATTTAGAACATTTTACTCATCATGGGTATGAGCTTTTATTTGGAGCAAGTAGAAAGTCTATGATAAATCAAATACTAGAGACACCAATAGAAAAACGTCTAAGTGCAACGTTATCGCTTCATCTTAAAGCTATAGAAAATGGTGCTACTGTTATTCGGGTACATGATGTTGAAGAGCATTTTCAGATGCTTTCTGTGCATGAAGCTTTGAAGTTGGTTTAATCCCATAGTCTTGTAGTAAATCTTCATTAATATGTTTTCGTAACTCTTTACCTACGGCATAGATAATGTTTTCATAGGTAAGCAAAATATGAAGTGTCTTTAGAAAGCTTTGTACTGTTTGGTCATTTTCGTAATTTTGCATCTGTTCTATAACTGGATATTGCTTGAAAGCATTTTTATTCAGTATAAATGGGAGTCCAACTAGTAGAGCAATAAGCATAATTTTTGAACTAAATATAGCAAAACGTATAGAGACTATGTTTTTTATACTCGCTTTAATTTTTCGTAATTTGAAGAACCAAATAACTACAAATATACTCATAACAACAAAAATTACAAAGTTTAATAGTCCAAAAAGAGATGAAAACAGTATCGCAACTGGTGGGATATATAGGGACTTAATAGCCATATCCCCAATCTCTTTTTTATTATTTTCAAACTCATTTTTTGAAATATAGATAGATTGCTTAAATAGCTGTTCAACTTTTGGAAGGTAGATATAGTCATAAAATTCCGTAATATTACGCTCTTTTACAAGTTTAATAATATGATTTCTAATATTATCATCACTAATTCTTTTTTTGAGAAGATTTGTAATGAATGGCTGATCAACAAATTTATTCCAATCTAAATTTAGTTTTATATCACGTATACCAAAACGATATAGAGCTTTTTCTACACTGTTTTTAATAATTACCTTTGCAATTCTATCGTATGAATTTAGGTAGTATTTTGTAAATGATTCTAGTGAGTAGTCAAATTCATAACCAAGACTAATTCCAATACTATTCTGAGCTTTTTCAATAATACGTTTTTTAATTTTAAAGTCAGTTAAATACTCCTCAAAAGTATCAAGGTGCATACTAATATCACCAACACTATTTAGCCACTCCTCTTTTATCGTTCGTGAGCTTTTACTACTCTTGCCTTGTAGAGAAAAACTAATTTTATGAGCAATTCTTTCTTGCTCTAATTGGTATTTAATATAGTCATTATTAAGAGTATCCATAAAATTTTGATACGATTTTAAAATAGCTTTTTCACTTTTCGCATCAGTTATTTTATTATTAGCTTCTATTTTTAATTTATTATATTTTTTCCAAAAATAGCGTACTCTGTTTGCTACTCTTAAAACATTTTCCTCTTGAATAGGATAATCTTTTTTTATGTATTCACCAAGTCGCAGGCGGTAAATGTTTTCTACACCTCTTTCTATCATTTTATCAACAACATTTTCTTCTGAAAAAAGAAGTAGATATAAATTCAGTAAAATTACTTTATCTTCAATAGTAAATTTTTGATTTATTGGTTTTTCGTCTGTACTATTTTTGGGATCTATTAATGTTGAATAACCTATGACATCATTTAATATTCCTTGCTTTAGCATGGTTACATAATAGGCATTATATCTCTGGTCTGACGCACGTTCAACTAGTGTTTCCATAATAACTTCGAAAACTCTAAATGTAATTAAAAATAGAAAAAATGCAAGAGTTATCATAAAAATTAGACGTAACATTCCACCCTTTATATCTTTGAGTGTAAAATAATATGCCAGTTTATACAGCAGTGGTAAAATTAGTATTATGAAACCAACTGATGAGACAATATGTCCTAGTCTTTCAATGTTACTGAGTTGATCTATTGTTAAGTCGGGTGAGGCAATTCCATCTAGTACGATTGAATTATAAATAGTTTCAGTTAAAATATAAAGAAGTTTAATTACAAGTAGTACAACTAAGAAGGCAATTGAAAAACCTAATATCTTATTTTGTTGAAGCAGAGAGTTCTCTGTTATCTCTTCAATATTTTTATCATCACCCATCAGCTCTTTTTTAGATAGGTTACTCTGCTTTACATGTTCTAAATACTCTTCAAAGACACTTTTTTTTGTTGATGTTTCAATTGTAGTAGGAACGTAAAATGTCTCTTTACCGCTCCAGATATAATCCATTAAACTTTTGTATACAGCGCGTTCTTTAAGAGAAGGTTTAAGAGTGGTAGGTAGGTTGATATGTTTAGTATTAAAAATATTTTGAACTTTTAATTTTATCTTTTCAATCATAATATATGCTTGTATTACCTAAATTTTCAACATAATACACAATTAAAGTTATAATTAAAGTTAATTGTTTTAAAATGAAAAGGTCAAACCATTTTAATTTATAAATTATTTTAAGGAATACAAATCATGGCAGAAGTTAAACAAACAACTCCTAAACAGACAGTTAAAGAAACAGTTACGGCTAAAACAACAGAAACTAAAACAGTTGAAACAAATAAGCCATCTCCAAAAGTTGAAGTAGCAAAAACAGCTACTCCTAAGACAGTTACTCCTAAAAAAGAGGAACAAAAAAAAGAGCCAGTAAAAGCTCAAACAGCTAAAAAAGAGGAAGCACCAAAAGTTGCTCCTGCTAAAGCAACTGCAAAAACTGAGACTAAAGCAGAAGCTCCAAAGGCAACACCAAAAACTGCTGCTAAGAAACCGGCTCCAAAAAAGTCGGCTCCTGTAAAACAGGTTAAAGATACAATTGAATCTTTAAAACTTAAGGCAGATGAAACTGAAAGAGCATATTTAGTGCAAAAAGCATTAGAAATTGATAACATTCAAAAAGATCAATTTGATGCAACGTCTGAACAGATAATTAGTGCACTAACAACTCTTTCGCAACAACTTGATGTTGCACGTGCAAAAGGTTCAGTTAGAGCTAAAGAGATTGTAGAAGGTTTCGGTGGTGAGGGTCGTATGAATGATCTTATTACTGATTTAGCTGGCTACATGGGTGAAATCGCGGGTGCCGGTGCAGCAGTTACTACTACTCCATTAGTTGTAATGGCTGGAGCTGCTAAGGGCATATACAAAAAAGTTACTAAATAATCTATGCTAGGGGAATTTTCCTCTAGTGTTTACTACTTCTTAAACTTCTTTAAATTTTTTATACTCCATAACTTATCTGGATAGTTTTGATTAAACTTAACAACACATTCGGGCGTATATGTTAATTGCTCATTTTTAGTTATAAGGTCTTTTGAAAACCATGTTACCCAACGTTGTGCTCTTAAGTCACTTACATTTGGAAGTGCCGCCCAAACTCTATCAATAATTTTTATTTTTTCATCTTTTTTATAGTACTCTGTTCTATAATCTACAAATGTTTTTGTATCTACGTAACTTACACGATAGTTGTACCATGAGTACTCATCATTTTTAACTGTACTTTTTACGACATAAACATCTCTATCAATAAAATCCTTTGTTGAAGTAGGGATTCTTTTTGTATCTTTTGTTAAGTATTTTTTTTGTATCTTCATTGTATGAAGCTCTTGATTAAACTTTTTAGTTTCAATTAATTCATGTATTTCATCATCGGGTTTTCTCATTTTAACATCGCTAATTAAAGCAAAATCAATCTCTCCAAGAACATCATCATGTCTTGGTTCTGCAAACTTTTTAATTCGTCTAAGTGCTGGTAACCACACCCTGTACTCTTCTGAAATATTTTTATCTTTGTATTCAGTGATTAGTGTGCTTACCCCTTTTAGTTTTCCAGAGGTAAAAACATATAAATCTTTAGAAGATAGTCTTTCGTCTTTACATTCATTGTCGATGTATGCGATTACTTTATTTACTACTGGACGTTTACCCTTTACTTTTCGTACAATAAGTGTTACATCACGTCCTATTTTTTCTAATGCAAAATCTTTTACAGCATAATGATGATTAACAAAGTAGACTTGATTGATGATATCTTTGGCGGTGATGCTTTTAGAATCTTTTGGGTAGGCCAAATTATTATCAACTATGGCAAAGACTAACGAATTTAATATGAACAGATGTAGTAAAACTTTTAACATTGTATAAAACCCTAACTTTTATTAAAACGTATTATAATTGAAACTTCTTTATTTTAAATTAGATATAATCATCTTTTTAAAAAGAGGCCCAATTGAACTTCAAATATAGATTAAATATCCAAGAGAAAATAGAAGAGATAAGCAAGAGATTAAAGAGACAAACAGAGTATAAGACAATATACGTAGATAAAAAAACGCAGAGTATAGAATTAAATAAAAATGAGAAAGTAGATATAGTACTCTCACCAGCATTCTATTGGGTGCAAGATGTAAAACTACCAGTAAAATATGAGTTTCAAGCAAAAAACCTCCTGCCAAGTATATTCGATGGAATCCTAAATGAGGGAAACTACAGCTACAAAGCCTATAAAAAAGTAAGTGACTTTGGTAAATCTGATGATTGGTTAGTCTATGCATATGATGATACAATCATCTCAAAAAAATTAGATAACCTAAAAATCAATGATTCATTAATCCACTCAATCTACTTCGCACAAAGTGAACTAAGTAATACAAGTAACGCAATAAAAATAGATGAAAATAGCGCACTTGTAAAACATGATAATATCCTAATAACAATGCCACTCTCTCTTACAAATGAGACAAAAGATATTAATGAAGCATTTAAACTAAATAAAAGAAGTTCCCAAGCAGTAAATATAAACCGCTACACAAACCTTCTTATCTCAGAAAAGAGTATAAATATAATAGCAGTTACACTAATAGCTTTTATAGGACTCTTTCTAACAGAATACATGATAAATAAAAACTCCCTAAAAGAGTTATATACACAAAGCGCAAAAATAGCACAAACATATAGATTACCAACAACATCTTTTGAACTAAATTCAATGAAAAAAAGCCTTAAAAAAATAGCGTCCAATCAAGAAAATATAAGAGCAAAAACAGAGTATATACTAAACGCACCACTAAAAAAAGGTGAACACCTTCTAAGCTTAGAACTAAAAAACAGTAAATTCATCGTAAAAGTAAACCTAGCTGAACCAAAACGAGCTGAGGCTATAAAGAAGTATTGGCAAAAAGAGGTGAGTATTAAGTCGATGAAAGTAAAAGATAACAGACTAAGCGCAAAGATAACTATATGAATAAAATAAACCCTCTCTATATTATTGCACTTTTGCTATTTTTATTACTTTTATTAGTATATAAAAACAGTACAATGCAGACTAAATTGCAAACTGTAGAGATAAATAATAAAAATAGCCTAAAAGAGGCTAAAGAGATAGCATCACTAAAACGCTCTTTTAAAAGTGAAAATAGAAATAAGACAGCACTAAACTCAATACTAAATCACCCACAACTAAAAAGATATAACGCTCAAAAAGAGGTCTCAAAATCAAGAATGAGTATAAAATTAGAAAATATTGATAAAAAAGCGTTCGATACACTAAGTAGTAAAATCTTTAATAGCACACTAAAAATAGATAGCTTCATCTTTGAGCGAATAAATGAAAATAATATAACAGTAGAAGCAGAGGTCCGTTTATGAGAAAATTAGGGCTCATACTAGCTTACACTTTTGCATTTATAATGATGCTACTATACTTTTCACCAAAAGTGGAACTCTACTACACACTAGAGGAGTTTCTTAAAAATGAGAAAATCATCTTTAGTGATGAGAGAGTAAAAGACAGTGGATTTACATTAAAACTAGATAACTCTAAACTCTACTATAGGGGAGTATATGGTGGAGAGATAGAGGATATAAGCTTCACTACTCTACTACTTTATAACTCACTAAGCTTTAAAAATGCATATCTAAATAGCGCACTAGCTGACATCTTGCCTAAAAAAATAGAGTACCTAGATATAAAATACGCAATC
>Ga0316206_1002871_pt1 | contig 10605 bp, 7 predicted proteins | sample 6monthpyrite_MG_FD_204942 | JGI IMG/M metagenome (GOLD analysis project Ga0316206, IMG submission 204942) | Microbial mat bacterial communities from mineral coupon in-situ incubated in ocean water Damariscotta River, Maine, United States -... | ecosystem: Environmental > Aquatic > Marine >...
GGGAATCCAGTTGATTTTGTGGATCCGGGTGGGGAAAGCGGTATAGGAGTTGGTGCTGGAGGACATTTGGTCTTAGTAGGTGGAAATTTTCATGTTACGTCCAATGGCTCAAAAACAAGTATAACAGTATGTGGACGTTTTGGTCCTGGTCTGTTTGCAGGTTTTGGCACTGAAGCAACAGCTGATATTCCTACGGGGGATTCAATTTGTTCAAGCCCACGGCATACTGCTTCTATAGGTTTAGCTGGTGATATTGGGATGGGTAATCCGAAGTTAGGTGCATCGGTTTCAGCAGGTACCAATGGAGCATCCGCAAGTATTTCTGGAGGCTTGGGCATTAGTGTAGGTTTTTCCATTGGGGTAGAAGCATGCTATACTTTTACTTTTTGAGGTCTCACATATGTGTAAAATAATAATCGAACTTAAAACTTCTCTCACAATTGAAAGAGCATTAGATATTTTAAAAAAACATTCAGTTGATAATTATTTTCAATTAAAAAATGAATCATTAGTTGGAACGGTATCTAAAAAGAAAATTTCACTATACCGGGGTGTTCCGTTTCAAAGTAATTCGTTTTTACCAGTATTTAAAGGAAAGTTTGAAAAAGCTGATGGTATGGTAATATTAAAAGGAAAATGGACACTTCATTGGTTCGCTAAAATTTCAATTGGTATTTTTTTACTTATACCTTTTATTCAAATAATTAGAGAAGGTTTTTCTTGGAATAATATAGCGCTTCTTGTATTCGTATGGTTGATTGTTTTCGTAATTTATAAAATTGGAACAAAATTTGGGGAAAAAGATAAAAGCTGGATTCTATATAAATTGAAAGATATTTTAGCACTCGCTAAAACTTAATAATAAACATACTTCAATGAGAAAATAGTAATAACTTAAGCTGTGCCTTCATAAACCTCAGCTTCATAACGTATAGATGAGCTAAATCCAAAAAGGAGTCATCATCTAAAAACTTCCAGACACCATAACGCATATTGACGTCTACGATAAATAAAGAAGAGCATTTAATTTTCATGTAGTAAAAAAATCTTTAGAGTAACTTTTTAAAATATTAAGATTAATTACTGTAAAATAAATTACAGTAACATATATTACTATAAATGAGAAACAGCATGAAGTTTTATAACAGAGAAAAAGAACTGAAAAATCTGAGAGAGATAGAAGAGTCTTCAAAAGTATCTTCCAAGATGACCGTGATAGTTGGACGAAGAAGAATCGGAAAAACTAAACTTATTCAAGAAGCATATAAAGAGAAAGTTTATCTATTTGTCTCTAAAAAAAATGAAGCACTTCTTTGTGAAGAGTTTATACTTATAATCCAAAATGCATTATCTGTCAAAGTATTTGGAGAAATCACTAAGTTTAAAGATCTCTTTGAATACATGATGGACCTAGCCAAAACTAAACACTTTACACTCGTAATAGACGAGTTTCAAGAGTTTTTACAAATCAATGATAGTATCTACTCCGATATGCAAAATATTTGGGACACTTATAAAGACAATTCAAAAATGAACCTTGTTCTGAGTGGTTCTATCTATTCTCTTATGAAGAAAATATTTGAAGATAAAAAAGAGCCGCTGTTTGGTCGTACAAATAATAAAATCCATTTAAAACCATTCAGTGTAAAAACTATCAAAGAGATTATGCAAGAAAATTATCCAGAGTATACAAACGATGACTTATTGTCATTTTACATAGTAACAGGGGGAGTGGCTAAGTATGTAGAGATTCTTGTTGATAATGCTGCTTTTACTTTAGAGAGACAACTGGGTCTTATCTTTGATGAATACTCACTCTTTTTGGAAGAGGGGAAAAATTTGTTAATAGAAGAATTTGGAAAAGAGTATACGACATACTTTTCTATCCTTTCGCTCATAGCATCTTCTAAAACAGCCAGAGTAGAGATAGAAGGGATACTGGATAAAAATGTTGGTGGTTATTTAGATAGGCTTGAAAATGAGTACACCATCATCAAGAAAGTAAAACCCATCTTTGCAAAAGAGGGAAGCAGAACTCTCAAATATGAGATTATAGATAACTTTTTCAACTTCTGGTTTAGATTTATTTACAAATATAAAAGTGCAATTGAAATCCAAAATTATGAGTATGTAAAAGAGATTGTCTACAGAGACTATACCACTTATAGTGGTCGTTTTTTAGAAAAATATTTTATAGAAAAATTAAAAATCTCAAATAAGTTCTCAGAGATTGGCACCTACTGGGAAAGAGGCAATGAGAATGAGATAGATATTGTTGCTCTTAATGATGAAGCAAAAACTATGCTCATTGCTGAAGTTAAAAGAAGAGATCAAAAAATTGATATAAAAAAACTTCAAGAAAAAGCTGTAAAATTAACATCAAAATATAGAAATTATGAGGTTGAATATGTTGGATACTCTTTAGATGATATGTGATATAAAATCTTTTCTTAAATAGACTATTTAGGAAAAAAGTCTAGCTTTTTCCTTCTTTAATTATTAAGGGCTTTCTCTTAGAGCTTCGGCAATCAACTCTATAGGGTTTTTAAATACCGTCTCTACTCCGGCACCGTGCATGGAGTTGTTTATCTGCATACGACAAGCGCTGCATTCTGCACTCACTATATCTGCCCCTGTCTTTTTAATCATAGCAGCTTTTGGAATTCCTGCAGCTTTTGCAAAATGATATTTTTCAGTCTGCATGGTTATCCCACCAAAACCACAGCAGGCATTTGGGTCACTCATCTCAACAATATTATAATTTTTAGAGATAAGGTTTCTTGGTTCTTTGTGTATCCCCTGCATCTTTCTAGCGTGACATGGGTCATGATATGTGACTATCTTTGTGTCTTTTTTCTTCGATGCCAAAAGTTGTTCCAAATGGGTATGATGTTGCAGCCACTCAGTAGCCATAAAGATTTTGTCTTTGATAGCTATAGCCCTTGCTTTCCATTCTGGCTGGTCATGAAAATAATGTTCATAATCAATCTTGAGCATAGCAGAACATGTGGCCTCGGGAACGATAATAGCCTCTATATCATCCCCAAAACTCTCAAAATATTTGATATTGTGTTTTGCATTTGAATCAACCGTATCAAAGTCACCTGTAAAATACGCAGGAGCAGAACAGCATTTTTGATCTTTTGCTAAAAAAGCATCAATCTCTAAAGCTTTTAGTATCTCCAAAAGTGATTCACCGATATCTACATAATTGTAGTTTGCCAAACAGCCTATAAAAATAGCTACTTTTCTTTTTCCGCCATTGCTTATACTTTCTTCATGAGAATTTAAAAATGATGTTTTGCTCAGACTAGGCATCAGTCTGTCTGTTTTAATCATCGGAAGATTAAATCGGGAGTGCATAGAGTTTACATCTGCTTTGATTTTAAATCCGCAGGTCTGAAATGTATAGCCTAATTTAAACGCAATGTCATTGAGCCAACGATGGCGAAGGAGTAAAAAGAAAGCTTTTTTATACCAGGCGATACCAAACTTTTGTGCTATATCTGAGCGTACTTGTTCGATTATCATGTCAGTCGGAAGTGCTTTTGGACAAACTTCGACACAGTTCGTACATAAAAAACAGCTCTCAAAAATATCTTTTGCAGTTTTGTCCAGTTCTAAATTACCTCTTTGGTAAGCTCCTAGCAGGTCTATAAATCCACGGGGAGATGTTACCTCATCAGGATTAATAATATGGATTGTGCAAACAGGGATACATTTTCCGCACTTTATACAATCATCCGAGATTTCACTAAAGTTAAATATATCTTCTGGTTTTTTACTCATATTTACACCGTTTTAGAAAATGTTTTTTTATTTGTTGCATGATGTTTCATATATGCATCAAAAGGCATAGCTATATTTCTGATAAGCAAAGTACCGGTTTGGCTGCACTCGATATGATTTTCATCCATGGTAAGTAGATTCTCTTCTACAAAAGGTTTTAAAGCATCAATCGCATCCGCAAAATATGTTTTAAATGTAACATTAAAGAGTTTCTCAAATCTCTTTATATCAAGTTTAAAGTTACTCATAAGTTCCATAATTACATACTGGCGAATCTGATCATCATCATTTAAAACAGCACCCCGCTCAAAAGGTAATTTTCCGGCATCGATAGCCTCTTCGTATTCTTTCATATCTTTAAAGTTTTGAGCATAATAATCAACGCCCTCGCCGATGGAGGTAAGTCCTACTCCAATCAAATCAGCACCGCCCTTAGTGGTGTAACCTTGAAAATTTCTGTGTAATTCACCTTTTTCTATTGCCTTAAACAGCTCATCTTCAGGTTTTGCAAAGTGGTCCATGCCTATCATTTTGTAGCCATTGGCAGTCAAGAAATCAATAGTGTACTGCATAATCTGAAGCTTCTCATCCGGCAAAGGAAGAGTTGTTTCATCAATCTTACGCATAGTCTTTTTAAGCCAAGGAACATGCGCATAGTTAAATACTGCAAATCTGTCAGGGCTTAGGGTAAGAGCAAGATTAAGTGTCTCTTTAAAAGTCTCCAATGTCTGAAAAGGAAGCCCATAAATAAGGTCAACATTAACCGAATGCATATTATATTTTCTTGCCAAATCCATTGCATCTTTTGTTATGTTGTATGGCTGAACTCTATGAACTGCGATTTGGACTTTTTCATTAAAATCTTGAATACCAAAACTCACACGATTAAATCCAGCTTCACTCATCACTTTCATCTGCTCTTCGTCGATATGTCGAGGGTCTATTTCACAGCTAACTTCTGCACCATGCACAAAGTTAGGAAAGTATGATTTAATTTCCTCAATAATCTCTTTTAACTGCAAGGCGCTAAAAAAGGTTGGAGTTCCACCTCCAAAGTGCATTTGAATCACTTCTCTATTACAGTCCAAATGAGCGGATAATATTTTCAACTCTCTTTTTAAGTATTCCATATATCGAAGCATCTTATCCTCTTTAGAGGTAAAAACAACGTTACAGCCGCAAAAGTAACAAGCATTTCTGCAAAAAGGCAAATGAAAATAAAGGCTTAAGGGACGCGAAGAATCCTGCGCGGCCAATTTTTGTATGTATACATCATATTTATAAGAGTCACTAAACTCCAATGCAGTCGGATAACTTGTATAACGGGGACCAGGTTTTGAGTACTTTGTAAATTTTGCAAAATCTAACATGTCAATCCAATCTTGTTTATTTTATTCTTAACTCTCATAAAAGTCGTTTTATGTAGCCTTAGGTGCTTGTAGGGGTATTTTATCCCTACCACTATAATGGGCTTTATTTTGTGCTTTTATATGGCACAGAACACACAAGTGCTCATTATAGTGCGTAACATCAATAATTACTGCGATTATCTCTAAAAAATGCTAATAAAGCGATTAATTTACTTTTCAAATTCTCCGGCTAATCTCTGATAAACTTCCGAAGTCTCTAACAACTCCTGATGACTTCCAGAAGCCACTATACAACCCTTTTGCATTACCAGAATTTTATCCGCATGTTCTATGGTGCTTAATCTATGTGCAACCGTTATGGTTATTTTATCTTTTGTATATTTGTCTAAAGAGGCTTGTATTCTCTTTTCGCTCTCATTATCCAGTGCACTTGTTGCCTCATCAAAAAGTAAGAGCGAAGAGTGCTTATATATTGCTCTTGCGATGGCAACTCTTTGTCTTTGTCCACCTGAAAGGTTTGCACCAAATTCTTCCATTTTAGTGTATATGCCATTCTCAAGAGAATCAACAAATTCAGTTGCATCAGCAAGAGAGAGCGCTTTGTTTACTCTTGTCTCATCAATCTCTTGTCCATAAGCAACATTAGCGGCTAAAGTGTCTTGAAAGATATAAATTCTCTGAGTAACCAAAGAGATATGATGCTTAAGTGAATCATTTTCAAAGTTTTTTATCTTTTTACCATTTATTGTGATTTCACCACTATCTGGGTCATAAAAACGTAGAAGCATGTTAATAAATGTACTTTTACCACCCCCGCTATCACCTACAAGGGCTATTTTTTCACCTTTATTTATTTTGATACTGACATCATCTAAAGCATGGTAGTCTTTGTATTTCAGTATTACATTCTTAAATGTAACCTGCTCTATATTTTCTTTTAAAATTTCTTTTCCGTCTTCTATCAAATTTTTTGTATCTAAAACTTCAAAAACTCTCTCACTAGCTGCAACAGCATCCTGAATTCTTCGATAAATCGAACTGATACGTCGAACCGGCTGAAAAACAAGTCCAACAGCCGTCAAAAATGCCGTAAATTCACCAACACTCATCCGATCTGCATAGACCTCTTTACCACCAATAAAAATGACCGCGGCTAAACCAACTGCTCCAATAATCTCCATCATGGGAGAAACAAGTTCTCCAACATAAGCTGATTTCATATTGATCTTAAAAAATTTCCAGTTTTCAATACCAAAACGTCTCAATTCATAATCCTCAGTAGCATTCGCCTTGATTATTTCACCATTATTGAAAACCTCAGTTAAGCGAGTCACAACATCTGCACTTTTTTCTTGTGAACGGTGTGAATATTTTTTTAATTTTCTGGCAATAAGGATAAGGGGATAGATAACAAGTGGGACTAAAATCAAAGAATAAAAGGCAAGCATAGGGTTGAGATATATGACATACCCGATAAGTGCTACAATAGTTATACTCTCACGAAAGAGCTCTGGGAGCATATTTGAAACAAAATATTCTATCCGTCCTATATCATTTACAACCCTTGAGATAAGCTCACCGCTTCTGTTCTTATATAAAAAACTCATATCCAAAGTTATTATTTTATAAAGCAGTATCTCTCTGAGTCTTGACATAATATGCTGACCAATATAGTTCATAAAAACCGTTTGTATATAACGGCCTACAGACTTTGCAAAATATATGGCAATCAAACTAATTGGAATAATATAGAGCATCTCCTCTTTTTTACTTATAAACATATCGTCCATGAGCGGCTTCATTATCTGTGCAGTAGCCGTGGTTGCAGCAACAGTTAAGATAATGCCGAATAAAACAAATAAATATTGTAATTTATACTCTTTTATATATGGCCAAAAACGTTTTAAAACTTTTTTCAAATACCAGTTCCTATTTTTGTGATTTAATTAAATATTCTGTAACAGCCAAAGAAGCTTTATAATAATTGACACATGTTGTTTGTTCTTCACCTATGGCTTTAGAATCTTTAAAACCGCCATGCTTGGACATAATAACACCATCATCATTAAAGCCGCAATGAAGAATGTTTTTATTAAGTAGGTTTGTTCCGATAGCTGTATACTTTGTGTCTGACAATGTCAAATTATACAGAGTTGGAAATATATCCTTATGTGAAGAAGCTAAAGCAGTGTCTATAATCTCTTTTGGTTTTAAATACTCTGGCAAATAGATATAAAAGGGGATTTTTTTCGTTTGAGTATAGTAATTATCATACTTCATAATCCCCTCTATAGTATTATTGTCGGCAGTTATGGATACAACTGTATTTTGAGAGAGTGGTGAACTTTTTATTGCATCCATAAAACCACCAAGACTGTCAAGTGCATAAGCATAGTCTCTAAACCTTAGTTTTGAGAGTTCCATATCACCGGTAATATGCTCTTTAAGCTTATCTGAAATCACTAATGAATTTGATTTGTAATCAGGAGGAATAGTATAAGGTGGATGATTATTTGTAGTGAGCATAAATATAAACTGCGGTTTTTTTGCATTTGTAAGTTTTTGCTGTGCAAACTGATAAAGATACTGATCAAAAACACCCCAATCATGTGAGATAGATTTTGTATCTGCACCTAAAGCTTTTACAATAGCAGCCCTTCCCTCAACATGTTCAAAACCTTGTTTTGACATAAAGTTTCCAACATTTCTCCACGACAGATCTCCACCATATACAAAGCTTGTCTCATATCCTGCGTCTTGGTAAACTTTTGCACTCGCTTGAGTAAAAGCGGTATTTAGGTAGGAGCTTTGGGCAAATGCCGTTGAGTTTGGACGAGCTGTAATGTTCAAAAGTAATGGCTCTAGTGAAACAATAGTTCCATTGGAGCTTGATATAAAGTTTGTAAAAAGTGTACCTTGCTCGAAATGTTTTTTTAACCTTCCCATTATGTTAAAACTATCACTTTGATAGTCCAAAATAGGCGTTCCAAAACTCTCAACCATGACAACAACAACATTAGGCTTTTTGTCTTCAATCAACTCATTTTTTGCTGTCTTGTGGATGAGATTATTTAAAAGGTTAGTTTTATCAATGGTATCGCTTTGTTTATAAACCTCAAATGCCTTTTCTATATTTCCTGCATATCCGACTTTTTTTATCAAATCATAATTTCCGGATTTGCTTTTGTTGTACTGTTCATAAGAGTTCAGCATAGCGTATCCGGCAGTTTGGGGAAGTTTGTTTATAAACGAGTCTGCACTTACATCCGGGACATCTTTTGCCAATGGAAAAAGACCAACAGAACCTCTGGCTAACAATCCTGTTACAGCTATAAGAGACACAAAGAAAAGTATTTGTTTAGGCATCTTCCAAATTACAGTAAATTTATCTTGTTTTTTAATTGTTTTAAAAATAACAGTATACAAAAAAGTAAAAAATAAGACTGCCGATAATAAGACCAAGGGTATGTTGTAATTTGTCAAAGCTGTTTGCATAAGGGCATGGGTGTCATCATCAAAAACACCAAAAATCATAAGCGTTGAATGTTCACCGAAAAATGAAAAATATGCCAAGTCCGAGAATGTTATAGATGCTAAAATAGTTAAAAATACAATAAAATAGGCTTTAAAAAAACCATAAAGATATTTTTGCAAGAACTTTAAATGAAACAGCCAAATAAGAATAAGCAACAAGATTGGAACACTGTAAATGTATGCTAGTATACTTGCGTCAAGCCTCAAACCCAACCAAAAGGTATTTAATAATTCCATAGTATTGTATGTCGAATGGGAACCGTAATTAAAAAACATGTAAAATCTTGACAGAGACATCAGGGCTAAAACAAAAAGAAATAACTTTAAAAATGAAAAGAGTATATTTAGTAAAAATGGGAAATGATTATTTTTTTGCATTCGGGATTATACTATTTTTAATCATTTTTTTAGTAACATATTAAACTTTTTATACAAAGGAACATCTTGAAAAAACGAATTTTAGTAACTGGAGGAGCTGGTTTTTTAGGCTCACATCTATGTGAACGACTCCTAAATGAAGGCAACGAAGTAATATGTTTAGATAATTTTTTTACAGGTAATAAAAAAAATATTGAACATCTTTTAGATGACAAATACTTTGAATTGATTCGCCATGATGTTACTTTTTCTATCTCTCTTGAAGTCGATGAAATTTATAACCTTGCATGCCCGGCTTCACCTCCCCACTACCAGTTTGACCCGGTTCAAACTACAAAAACATCAGTAATCGGTGCTATTAACATGCTTGATTTAGCTAAAAAATGTAAGGCTAAAATACTTCAAGCAAGCACAAGCGAAGTGTATGGCGATCCTGAAGTTCATCCTCAGCCTGAGAGCTATAGAGGTTCAGTCAGCACAACCGGAATCAGAGCCTGTTATGATGAGGGAAAACGATGTGCCGAGACACTTTTTTTTGACTATTACCGTCAACATGACGTGCAAATAAAAGTGATGAGAATTTTCAATACTTATGGCCCAAACATGAACCCATATGACGGTAGAGTTGTAAGCAATTTTATTGTTCAGGCTTTAAAAGGGGAAAATATCACCATGTACGGAGACGGAACACAAAGCAGAAGTTTTTGTTATGTTGATGACCTCATTGACGGTATGATAAGACTTATGAACTCCCGTGAAGGTTTTACTGGACCGGTCAATATAGGAAATCCCGTTGAGTTTACAATGCTTGAACTAGCGCAAAAAGTGATAGCCCTCACTGGAAGTAAAAGTGAAATAACTTTTCAACCGCTACCTCAGGATGACCCCTTACAAAGACAACCCATTATCGACTTGGCTAAAAAAGAGTTGGATTGGGAGCCACATGTCAAGCTCGAAGAGGGTTTGAAGAAAAGTATTGAGTACTTTAGAGGTGCTATATCTTGAAGGGGATCATCCTTGCTGGAGGTACTGGGACTAGACTTTATCCTATTACTAAAGGTGTTTCTAAACAGCTGATGCCCATCTATGATAAGCCTATGATTTATTATCCGCTTTCAGTTCTTATGCTCGCAGGAATAACCGAAGTGTTAATCATCTCAACCCCACATGACTTGCCAAGGTTTGAAGATTTATTAGGCAACGGCTCTGATATTGGGATGAAATTCTCCTATGTGGTTCAACCATCTCCAGATGGACTTGCCCAAGCTTTCATCTTAGGTAAAGAATTTATAGCAGATGATGACATTTGTTTAATTCTAGGTGACAATATATTTTATGGTCAAGGACTCACAAAACTTCTTTCTCATAGTATTAAAAATGTGACTGAGGAAAATAAAGCTACCGTCTTTGGCTATTATGTAAGTGATCCTGAGCGTTATGGTGTTGCAGAATTTGATAAAGATGACAATGTGACCTCCATAGAAGAAAAACCTGAAAATCCTAAAAGCAACTATGCTGTTGTAGGACTTTATTT
>Ga0316206_1002872_pt1 | contig 10598 bp, 9 predicted proteins | sample 6monthpyrite_MG_FD_204942 | JGI IMG/M metagenome (GOLD analysis project Ga0316206, IMG submission 204942) | Microbial mat bacterial communities from mineral coupon in-situ incubated in ocean water Damariscotta River, Maine, United States -... | ecosystem: Environmental > Aquatic > Marine >...
CAGACGAGGCCGATAGCAGTTCAGCTTTGATGTTTTTTAGATTGTTAAGTTGCTTTTTTAGTGATTCCGCAGTTGATATTTTGTCTAAGACCAGTTGTATTTCCAGCTTTTGATTATGAAAATTGATACCCTGAATGGTGGTATTTGCTGAGTTCTTAATAACCGGTGCTATATCAATAAGAATGTCAGCAAAAGAATAATCAGCTTTACCGTTACTCTTACGTAATTTCTTCAGTTTATTTTCCATTTGCACACGTGCATTGACTATTCTTTTGCTGCCAGGAAAAGTCTGCTTATAAAGTTTGATAATTTCTGAATCAATAGCTGCATTTTGCTTTTCAAGTTTGTTCAGGCTGATACTGCCGCTTACAAGTTCCAGAATAATGGCTGCAGCTGCAAGAGAGGCTGCCAGACGCCAGGGCTTCCACCATTGTTTTGACTGATTAACAACCTGATAAGCACCCTGAAGCAAGTTAACAAGCTGTTCGCTTTGCAGGTTTGAGCAAAACAGAGAAAGTGGAGAATGCTGATAAGTGACTTGTTTTAATTCGGTATTATCTGGAAGTTCAAGTTCTGCTGGCGTGTCTGATTCATCTGTCCAAAAATTTATATGCTCCGGGTGGCTTTCTTCAGTGTCCTGCTTCTTTAAACTCTGCAGGATGACAGGCAGGGTGTCTTTGTCGGTATGTATCAGGTCGCCACTATTGAGGTGCAGGCCAATGGTATTGTTATGCTGGAGAATGTTCCAGCTTTTATCAGGGCGCGGCAAACACAAAATATCAGGATATAACTGATCAGGTTTAATGCCGGCATCTTCAAGCGTCTGTAAAATTGTTTTTAGTGTGTCGTGCTTGATTGATGCGACAGGGTAAATATTCTGACTGGCTTTGCCAATTGCAAAGTGCATCAGCTCAATGTCATCTGCTAACAGGTCTTCAAGTGCGAATGGAATGGCCTGTAACGCACGTTGTTTATTTTTTGCGGGAATATCCAAGTAACTAAAATGAATTAAGTCTGCTTTGATAATGCAGATAATATGACTGGCATCACTGATTGCGTGTTTGTTTTTCTCTGCAAGGTCTGAAATAGAACCCGTGTCTGCCACGGTGACTAGCTCGCCATTAGCCTGAGTAAAAACCCAGTCTGCATTGAAGGTGTTGATATCTTTGAGATAAATGACTAACTGGTTTGCCATTAATAAACTCCCTGGCTGCGACTAATGACAGTGCTAATGCCCTTGTCGTTTCTTTTAAGCTGACTGTATAAATTCATCTGTGTCTGGCCAATTGTGGTTTTAGCATTCAGTAAAAAATATTGAGTAGATACAGCGAGGGACTCAGTATTTACATTTTTGATCGAAATGCTTTCGAGGTATTTTTTAAAATCATCTGCCGATTCAAACGGGGTAACATCACCGCCATCAAGCACCGCGCCGTCTCTTCGGGTAATAATTTGCTGTGCAACTTCATCTGTTATTTTTATATCGAGTGATTTTAACACTTCGGCAGGAGCCGTATTGATATTAATATCTGTATATTCGGGTAACACTGTAAATACGGTTGCAAGTGCTTCTCCTGTTTCCGTGTCGATCGATGGTAAAATTCGCATTTTCAGTAAGACTTCATTAGTAAAGCCTTTAATTAAACGAAGCTCAGATAAATGCGATAGCAATTGGTTTGCTGCTAGATATGGACGCTGAGGCTCTGACAGTCCCTGATAATAATCATCTTCCGCACCATAAGCCAGCTCACTGGTCTGATCTGCATCCATCCAGTCGAGTAATGAGGCAGTAACCTGCTGGCTCTCTTCACTGGTTAGTTCCAGGCTTTTAAGCAGGCGTGTAAAACGTTCTTTATCTAAGGCTTTTTTATTGGCCAGATTATTTAAGTTAAAGAGCCCCTGAAGGTCATCAAGTTTTCCTTCAAGTGTGCCGCCTTCAATGTCCTCTGCAACAGGAATGATATGCCAGAGCTCGTTGAGGTGATCAATTTTACTGGCATCATGGTCCAGCTTAAGACCGTAGCGTGCAAAATCTTCAGCAGCTAATGCATAAACATAGGCCTGGTCGTGATGAATTATATTTCCATTGCGTCGTATTTCTATCTGCAGTTCGGAGGTGATAGCAATGGCTGCTGTTGTTGCCAGCGTTACAATCAGCAATGCAGTAATCAGAGCGATTCCGTTTTGTCGTTTAGGCATCATGTGTTGATCCTGAACAGTCGTGTAATTTTTCCCCAGTCTTTTAACTCGAGTGTAATTTCAATTGCTCTGGGTAAAGGTGTTGTTACATCATTCTGATCAACACCCAGTTTGGGCCAGGTATCTGACCAGTCTTTATCAAGGTAACGGATCTTAATGCTCTCAACATCCGTCAGTAAAACACGCTGGACTGATTCGTCTGTTTGTAAATGATCGAGGTGGTACCAGTAAAGTCTGATTAGCTGATTGTCTTCAAAGCTGTAAGCAACGCGCTGCAATTGTGAGCGTTGTTGCTGAGCAGGATTGCGCCAGCCACTTCGTGTTAGTTCGATGATTGTGCTGTCAATGTTCTGGCCGCCAGTTAAAGCGGTTTTTTTGCCGCCAAGCTCATCACGAATAGAACGTAGAGATGCTTGCTCAATATCACGGGCAAGGTTGAGCATACTGCGCTGAATATCACTAAGTCGATGTAGTTCTTTATCAACAATTTCTTTATTAAACAAAACATGATTAAGGCCGGAAAAAGACATGATAGAAATCAGGCTGAAAATCGCCATGGCGATCAGCAATTCTAATAATGTGAATCCATTTGATTTAACCGTTATCAATTTGTTGCGCTCGCTTCAAAAAAACGAGGGTCAGTCACATAACCAATAAGAATGGTTACCTGATCTTGTAATTCGCTGTCACTAAAAACCCGATAAATAATTTTTCGGCTGTCTGGTGACAGGGTTTTTTCAACCTCGCGTTGCCAGTGCCATTCATGTCTTGCCATTGAGGCACTGTCGGTTGATTTTCCAAGAGATGGCCATTTTTTTTCAAGTAGTAACTGGTTTAAGGCGTTGACTGCAACCCAGTGCCCGATTGCTTTTTGTTTCAGGTAAGTGGTGCTGGCCGTCTGGTCTGAGGTGGTTTTTATGACGGCCCCCAGCGTGATTGCAATAATAGTTAGTGCAACCAGAACTTCCAGCAGGGTGAATGCTTTTGACTGTTTACGATGAATGAAATTTGATTTTAACTGAACCATCTTCAACGCCCTGAACGGAAAAACTTACGTCAGAATCCGGGATTAAAAATTGCAGCCGGAAGCTGGGAATGATTTCACCTGAAGATAACAGGTAAATTTGAGGTTTGTATTTTTTGCTTTCACTGTCTTCAAATTTATCTACATCATCAACTTTAGATACTTTTCCGATTTTGGTGACTGAACTTTCTAAATCGGCCTGCTGGTAATCCAGGTCCAGTTCAAGTTCCATGTCCTCGGGTATATTCCTTTCGCGCAAGATATTGTTATTGCTTATCGGTTGCCAGCGCTGATCAGTTAAAATAACAAACTGATAAGTGTTTTTAGTTAATGTAATGCCCAGTTCAGTGGCATTAAGCAAAGAGTCATCTTGAGCGAGTTTTAGTAAAGCGGTGAAGCGCTCCGCTTCAGTTCTCAACCGGTCTTTTGGTGAGCCGGTTGTTATCGCCAGTGTCGCCATCGATAAGATGATGGAGATAAGTACAATAACGACCAGCAATTCAATTAAGGTAAAACCGGAACCCCGTTTTCCAGATCCTGTTTTTATGGCATTAAAACCTGAGGCCATTATTCAATGGTCCAGTTACCTATATCCGCCGCCACACTTGATCCACCAGGAGCGCCATCAGAGCCAAGCGAATAAATATCAATCTCGCTGTGTTCACCCGGGCTCAGGTAGAGATAGGGAGAGCCCCATGGATCTTTAGGAAGCTTACGAATATAGCCTCCTTGCTTGTAATTGGCAGAAGATGAAAGTTCGCCTGGTGGTGTGATCAGTGCCTCAAGTCCCTGATCAGTGCTTGGGTAAGCAAAGTTATCCAGTCGGTATAAATTCAGAGCGCTTTCAATAGCACGAATATCCTGTTTGGCTTTGGTGATACGTGCTTTGTCGGGATTATCCATGATACGAGGTACAACTACCGCTGCTAAGATGCCGAGAATAACGACCACGACCATGACTTCAATCAGTGTAAATCCATGATGTTTATTAAAGTTTTTCTTCATTTGAATTGGATCCATTTAAATCATTCGGTTAATTAACCCGGTAAATTACTATTGGGTATAAAAGCATGGCAATGTTATCAAAATTTCCACTATTGAGCTCATTCTTGATAATTAAACGCCTTATTTATTAAATGGGTCTAAATAAAGCTCAAAAAAAGCCGGGTTTAATAATCTTTAAAAAGAAAATAAAGTCGCTATTTAGCAGCGTTTTCGTGATAGAAGCAGGCTAAATTGACGCATTTGTTTACTAATGGTTGAATGGGCTCACTATAAACGATAAATACCAAGATGATGCCAAAGCTGAATTTCACAAAAAAATGGCTCCTCCAACACGGGCTCTTATGGCTTTTGCTGATATTGCTCTGCGCAATATTTCAGTGGAGCGGATTCGTCACCGAGCTGCGCTACGACCGACAGCTGATAGCCTCAGGTCAATGGTACCGGATGATTAGCGCTAATTTTGTCCATCTGAATAATAGTCACTTATTGATGAATGCTTTAGGTGTGGTGTTGGTGATGGCATTTTTTTCCGGGCATCTTAAAAAAATGCAGTGGATTGGCTTAATTGTGATTTCATCATTGTTTGTCACTATCGGGCTTACATTGTTTAATCCAGAAATACACCGTTATGTTGGTTTATCCGGTGTACTACATGGCTTATTTATTGCCGGAGCGATGACTGAGATAAAGCGCTTTCCATTGTCTGGCTGGTTATTGCTGGTGGTGCTGGTGGGCAAACTGGCCTGGGAGCAGCTAGTTGGTGCTATGCCGGGTTCGGAATCAATGATTAACGGGCGAGTTGTCGTTGATTCGCATTTATACGGGGCGATAGCTGGCGCTGTCTTTAGCGGATTGTATTGGGTTAAAAAAAGGGCAATATAGCGCTTAAAATGAAAATTCGTAGCGTATTCTGCAGTGATTTCTTCTGGAATAGGCGTTGAGAAAAAAGTAAATCCGAAGTCTATACTATTAAATAATAATAATAATAACTTACCCATTAAATATTTAAGGAAACATTGGTGAAGCTAAGGCTCATTCTTATCTTTTTTTTACTGTATTCAGGCGCAGCTCACGCAGGCTTGATCAAGATCGGTATCAGGGCTCACAGTGGCGTTACCAAAGGTCTGGAGCAATGGCAAAAAACAGCGGACTATTTAACAGCAGCTATTCCTGAACACGAATTTATTATTATTCCCATTGTTGCTATAGAAGACATGATTACAGCAGTCAACAGAGATGAGTTTGATTTTGTGCTGACCAATCCTTCGATGGCTGTTGAGCTAGAAATGCGCTCTGGTGTGTCGCAACTCGTGACCTTAATAAATAAAAGACAGAATAAGCCATTCACCAAGTTCGGTTCGGTGATATTTACCAGAGCTGATCGTGATGATATTAATGAAATAAACGACCTGAAAGGAAAGAAGTTTATAGCGGTATCTCCAAAAGGTTTTGGTGGCTGGCTGGTTGCATTAAGAGAGCTTTTGCAAAAGGGGATAAATCCTGAAAAAGATTTTAGTAAAATGTCATTCAGTAACAGTATTCAGGAGGATGTTGTTTATTCAATACGAAATAAAGAAAATGATGCCGGTGTTGTAAGAACAGATATGCTTGAGAGAATGGCAGCTGATGGCATGATTAAGTTTGAAGATTTTAAAATTATTAATCAGAAAAAAACAAAAGATTTTCCTTTTGCGCATAGTACAGCTTTATATCCGGAATGGCCTTTCTCAAAGCTCAAAAACACGTCTAATAATTTGGCGCAAAAAGTATCACTTGCGCTGTTAACCATGCCAAAAACTCATAAGGCAGCTAAGGCCGGTAAATATATAGGCTGGACTGTGGTAGAAGATTATCAGCCAGTACGTGAGCTCTTAAAAGAACTGAAAATTGGTCCCTATAAAGATTATGGAAAAATTGAAATAAAGACTCTGCTCAGTGAATACTTTAACTGGGTTATTGTCGCCATTATTGCAATGTTTGTTGTACTGGGTGTGTCTGTTTATGTCATAAGCCTGAACAGAAAGCTTGGGAATGAGAAACAAAAACAGGAACTAAATAACAAACAGTTATCAGAAAAAATGGTTGAGCTGAATTGTTTGTATCAGGTTTCAAGTGTTCTGGAAAAGGAGAATAGTCCGGAACAGTGTTTTGATCAGGTGATTTCGGTGCTGCATAGTGTACTGAATAAACGTACTGATGTTGAATTAAGGGTGGTGTACAAGCATGAAGAATACCTGTCAAAAGACTTCAAGCACAGCGACCACAAAATTTCATCGGAGATTCGTGAAAACAAAGTTCTGGTAGGCTTAATCGAACTATATTACAACAGTTTTGATATGGAGCTTGAGTCAGACTTTGTTTCAGAAGTAACCGCGTTATTAAAAGAGATCGGAATTAGATTAAGTCACTATCTCGATAACAGACATGCGGAAAGCGAGTTACAAAATTTAAATGTTGAGTTAGAAAAAAGGGTTATGGAACGAACCAATGAATTATTGAGCGCGAAAGAAACTGCTGAATCAGCTAATCAGGCCAAGTCTGAATTTATGTCAAAAATGAGTCATGAATTGAGGACGCCGTTAAATGCCATCAATGGTTTTTCACAATTATTGATGTTAAATTCCTGTTGTCGTGAAGACGAAAAGACAATGGAGCAGTTACAGGAAATTAAAAAAGCAGGAGATCACTTGCTGTCGCTTATCAGTGATGTGCTGGATCTGGCAAAAATCGAATCAGGGAATTATGACGTCAGTTATGATTATGTTGAAATTTCAGAATTAGTAGACGACAGTTTTTCATTGCTAAAACCGCTGGCAGATAAAAATAGTATTGGCCTGAAAAATTCCGTTGCTAATAATGTGCATTCAATCAAGACGGATAAAAGAGCCTTAAAACAAATAATTATTAATCTCGCCACGAATGCGATCAAGTACAATCGTGATCATGGTCAGGTTGAATTAGATATTACAGCGGGTGATAACAATACCACTGTATTCAGCGTAACGGATACGGGCTATGGTTTTTCAAGTGAGAAAAAAGAGCTGCTGTTTAATGAATTTGAGCGACTGGGCAGAGATCCTTCCGAAGAAGGTACTGGTATCGGCCTGACGATTGTAAAAAATCTTGTCGAATTTTTAGGTGGCAGCATACAGGTTGAAAGCATTGAAGGTAAAGGTGCTCGTTTCTGGTTCAGTGTCCCTAATGCCCCCGTCTATAAACATATCAGTGAGTAAAATATAAATACAGGCTCAGTATATTTGTAATCAACAAGATTGCAGAAATAATTTGCCAGACTTTTACTGGGTTTGATTTTAGTAACGGAACATGTTCCTGAGAAATAAGTTTGGAATCGGGATTGTTAATGGCATATTCAAATTCTGAAAGTATCCCAAACCGCTGTTCCGGATTGATGCTGACTGATTTTTGAATGGCTTTATCCACCCAGTACGGCATCTCAGGAATATAATGCTTGACCGGAATGTAGCTAACTTTTCGTAAGTTTTTTTGGGTCAGTGCTTTGCCATAAGGCAGATGACCTGTCAGTAATTCATAAGCCACCACACCCAGTGAGTATATGTCAGCACGATTGGTTGCCCTTTCTCCCATATGATATTCTGGTGCGGTGTAATCTTCAGTTCCCTGTAAACTGTGAGCTTCAATCGGGATATGTATTTCTTCTATGCCCGGAATTTTTGTCGAACCAAAATCGATAATTTTTAATGTGCCGTGTTTATCGACAATAATATTTTCCGGCTTTATGTCCTGATGAATCATTTCAAGTCGGTGGAAGGCACGCAAACCCTGTGCTATCTGCCGTATAAAATTACGAGTAGTACTCAATGTGGGTCGTGGATTGTCATCCATCCATTGACGTAATGTTGTGCCCTGTAGATATTCAGTAATGTAATACAGTGCCGTTCGTTTTCGAGGCATATCCAGAACATTTAAAACATGGTTGTTGCTAATGCGTCGACCTGCCCATTCTTCCAATAAAAAGCTGTTGATGTACTGTGGGTCATCAGAATAATTAACCGAGGGTGCTTTTATCACAACGTGGGTATCAAGCTCTCGGTCATGAGCGAGATATAACTCTGTGCGCTTGTTGGAAAATAAATGTCGAATAATTTTATAACCATCGAGAGTCATTCCGGATTCCAGTGGTGGTGGAAATGGTAAAGCGGTTAGTTTTTTATAAAACTCGTCTTCATTTTCGCTGGGCAGTGATTCAATTTTAACGATCAGTACGGTGAGGTTGTCATTGCTCTCATTGGCAATCGCCATATCAACAATGTTTTTTGCGCGCTCGTTCAGTGGATTGTCTTCTGCCAAGAAAGTCTGAATGTTGCCATCAGTGATAAATTCATGAACACCGTCAGTTGAGAGCATATAAATATCACCGGTTTCTACCGGTACGGATTTATAATCAATATCAACATGAACATCAATACCCATGGCACGGGTTAAATAACTTTTTTCTTCACTGATTTCAATCCGATGATCTTTAGTAAGACATTTAAGTTCATTATTTCTTAAACGATAAATTCGCGTGTCACCAACATGAAAAATATAACCGGTATTGGATTTAAAAACGATGGTACTGAAGGTGGTAACCATGCCTTTATGGCTACCGTATTCGCGTTGCCCCTGGCTATGAAGCCAGGTATTCAGCGAACCTAATACTTTCTGGGCAGAGGTTTTAGCTGTCCAGCTTTCTGGTGTGCTGTAATAGTCTCTTAAAAAACCGCTAACGCAAGCTTCACTCGCTTCTTTACCTGCATCGCTGCCGCTCATGCCATCAGCAATCGCCGCACTAATACCCTTTGTTGTTAACATAGGCTCAACGGGTACGTGTACACCACACTTGTCTTCGTTCTGTGGTTTGATACCGGCCGTGCTGTATTCGCCAGATGTTATGGATAATGATGCAGACATGTAGAGACTCTAATTATTTTTATATAGTTGTACGTGTTTTTTGAAATGCTATCAACAAAAAAAAGCAGTGTTGCATTAACAACACTGCCTAAAAAGAAGAGGAATGAGGGGGACTATTCCACTTCTATCATTTGTACGGTGCCATCAGGCATGACTTCGGCCATATGACCTTTTGGCTCTTCGAGGAAAAAGGCCACGGCTACCAGCACAGCCAGAGCTGCAGTACCGATGACCATAAAGAAAACCTGCGGTGAAACAAATGACAACACAGTCAGGAAAGTAACTGCACCGACATTACCATAAGCACCAGCCATACCAGCAACCTGACCAGTCAGGCGACGTTTAACTAAAGGCACGATAGAGAAAACCGCCCCCTCACCAGCCTGTACGAAGAAAGAGCAGGCCATGGTAGCAACAACGGCCAGCCAGATAGGCCAGCTTGAAGTAATGTTTCCTAAAACGAAATAACCAACTGATAAGCCAGCAATTAAAATCATTAACGTTTTACGGCGACCGAATTTATCGCTTAATAAACCACCACCAGGTCGTGCGACAAGATTCATAAAGGCAAATCCAGAAGCGAGTAATGCAGCGATTGCAGGTGTGAGATCAAATGTATCCAGAAAAAATAGTGGCAGCATTGATACAACGGCCAGCTCTGAACCGAATGTAACCAGGTAAGAGACATTTAAAATGGCCACCTGTTTAAATTTATAACGATCAATTTCTGGTACTTCTTTATGGAATACATGACTGTTGATTTGATAAATGCGAACAGTCTGAAAAATATAAAGACCAGTAAGTGAGAGATAAATAACATTGGTAAGCGTACCGCCAAGCATTTTCAGATTGGCAGGACCTAATTTCCATGCCAGTACTGCTAAAGCTGCGTACATAGGAATGTTCATGATCAGGTAAAGGAAAAAGTCGCCTTTACTAGTGACTTCCATACCACCTGATTTTTTAGGTTTGAAATAAGTCGAGCCTTTTGGTGTATCAGACACACTGAAGAAATAAATGACTGAATAGATCAGTGCAAACACACCGGTAATAGTCACCGCATAACGCCAGCCATCATCGCCACCAAACATCAGAGCGACTGTTGGCAATATCATGGCAGCACCGGCAGAACCAAAATTACCCCAGCCACCGTAAATACCTTCAGCAACGCCAACCTGTTTAGCAGGGAACCATTCACTCACCATACGAATGCCGATAACGAAACCAGCACCAACAAAGCCAAGCAAGAAACGCATAATAGCGAGTTGCTCAAAAGTCTCTGCCCATGCAAAACCAAAACAAAGGAAAGCACCAATGACGAGTAATAAAGAATACATGCGACGTGGGCCGAAGTGATCAACCAGCATGCCGACAACGATACGTGCAGGAATTGTTAACGCAACATTTAAGATAAGCAGCATTTTGATTTCCTGGTCAG
>Ga0316206_1002874_pt1 | contig 10588 bp, 6 predicted proteins | sample 6monthpyrite_MG_FD_204942 | JGI IMG/M metagenome (GOLD analysis project Ga0316206, IMG submission 204942) | Microbial mat bacterial communities from mineral coupon in-situ incubated in ocean water Damariscotta River, Maine, United States -... | ecosystem: Environmental > Aquatic > Marine >...
ATATTTTAAAAACATCACCACCGGATGTCTTTAATCACAACCTGGAAACCGTGCCGCGTTTATATAAAGAGTGTCGCCCCGGTGCTGATTATCAGGGGTCATTAGATTTATTAAAATCATTTGGCGACATCTGCAAAAACGTCCCTACTAAATCCGGTTTAATGCTGGGTCTGGGTGAAGAAAAACAAGAAGTGCTAGAAGTGTTAAAAGATTTGCGCGCCCATGGTGTCAGCATGCTAACACTTGGCCAGTACCTGCAACCGACATTGCATCATCTACCGGTGAAAAAATTTGTCACTCCGGATGAGTTTGCAGAATATAAAACAATTGCAGAAGACATGGGTTTTGAACAGGTGGCCAGTGCGCCGATGGTGCGTTCCTCGTATCATGCTGACTTGCAGGCCGCGGGTGAGTTTGAGTAATCTATAAAGCCTGATTAGTTGTGTAGGAAAAATCGGATTAATAAAAATATGTGAAATGAATCACAGGTCTGTTTTTGGAATTTCAATATTATTTTCAGAAATTTAAAATGAAAATAATAAAGGGAGTTAATTGTGGGGAATATTCAAAAACTTATTTTAACTACGATCTATATGCTGCTAGTGGCCTGTGGTTCTTCAGACTCGGGTGATCCGGCTGACCCTGGTGGCAATCCACCATCCAACAATACCGGGGGTAATACCGGTGGTACATATAAATCAGATTATTGTGTTTCAGACGATGTTGCTGAAGCGGCAGATGATGTTTATGTTTTATTTGATGCTTTTGCATTAGCTCCGGATAGACCTGCCGTTGTAGAGAATGCAACTACGCTTGAAGAGTTAGCCGATGCTTTGCTTTATACTAATCTGGGGGTTTCTCTTGCCGCTGCTGACTTCGCCATTGCCTTTGGGCCAATATTTGCAACGGGCTTATGTGATGCAGAGTCTACGGCAAACAATCAATGTGATATTGTTATCCCCCCTTTTAATGGTGAAGGCGGTATAAATGCAGTGGGTAGCGTTACGCAGGGGACTTTAACGTTTGATGTGTTTATCAATACAGGTCAAAATGGAATAATTGATTTTAAGTCGAGTACTTTTTCCGGTGATGTTTTTCCGTATTGGGAAGGCTCTTACCAGTTATATCCGTCGGCGGGTGATCCACTCGATGAAGTAACGCTGATCACCTGGCGTAGAGATGCTTCAGCTGAGTATTATAGTCAGACCGCAGAAAATGGTGACTTTACAAATATAACCGAACAAAGTGATTGCTCTGGCACCATTTCCAGGCAAAAAACCAATCTGAATAATGGAGATATCACAACCTTTGATGGTTCATGGCAAATAAGTGGCACAACCACAACCGGCGAAGCAACACAGTGTATTAATAGTGTGTGTAATAGTTTGGTGTGGTAAGTGTTAAATATAAAAAAAGCAGTCAGTAATGACTGCTTTTTTTGTGTAGCAAGAAAGCTACAGTGAATAAGGTTTGACTTATAAAGAGTAAATAAATCTTTTTCGTTCAGAAAATTTGCTGTTTTCGATAGTGCTTTTGTGCCCAACGGTGTTCTGCGTGTTTATAGCACCTGCAGACTTTGGCCAGCCAACACAATACTTAAAAAGCTGTTTTTCCTGGGCGCCGCTTGCATTATAAGTGTCTAGCAGTTTCCAGCCCTGCTGTATGTGGGCATTTACATCCTGTGGATGTGCCAGCTCTTTTACTTGAATAATGTCTGATAACATCGGGTTTTTTGTCTGGTTCATTTTAATCATTTCCATGTTATAAATCGGCAGTGTGTCGAGCCGTTTGAAATAATTGTACCGCTATTGTGCAAAAAAATTGAGACGTAGTTCGTATATCAAATGATTTGACAGGCTACAGTGTGACACTGCAAATGAGGTAAATTGTGGCATGGAAAGACCTGCCCCTAATTTTGTATGTATTCAGATAGCGACCCCTATCTTGCAAACACTTCTTTACCGGTCATATTTTTTGTTTTATTAGAGAAACAGTAATACGAGGGCTTTTCGTCAATGAAAACCTGATGGTCGAATTCAAACTTTGAATTATCATCGAAAAGACCCGCAGTCATCATATGTTGTTTGCTGTCTTTTAAACGGTAAAATAGGTGACTACCACATTTGTTGCAATAACCACGTTCCGCCCATTCAGATGAGTTAAAAACGGATATGTATTCGTCTCCCTCAAATATAACATCGGGTCCGCAATCAACGGCCATCAATGGCCCGCCGCCCCATTTTCTACACATACTACAATGGCAGGCGCCAACACTTTTGCTTGTATTTTTTGCAGTGAAACTAACACTGCCACAAAGGCAGCTTCCTTTTCCATGAATAGTACTTGTCATTGATGTCTCCTTTTATTGGCGTTTATTTTAAAGGCCAAAACCATATTTCTTTAGATTGATAATAACAGCCTGAATTACAAACAGCATTTACAGTTGTTGATTCTATTAAATCAATATGGCCGCCGCCATATCCAGTAATCTTCCAAAATAATACTACTCCTTTTCTACCTTTAATCTTACTTTTAAACTGGGAGGGGTATAAATTTCTGGCATGCCAAAAGCATCCGGTCTTTTGAGCTGATCTGCTAAAAGCTTAGCGCCTGTTTCTATTTTCTTTCCAACATATTTACCTGATTTGACAGTCAATCTTCCATTAAATGATACACCAGGTTTAAATAAGGCTAAGCTTACACGAGCAGCACATGTATTAATCTATGCAGGGTTTTGACTCATTAATTTTTAATTTTTTCAGTTTTGACTGAATATCAACTGACGCGCGAAGAAATTAAAGGGGGTGGTGACAACTAAGAATTATTAGCGTTATCGTTTGTCGACCCCTTTTATAACTTTGAGGGGCTGAGTCATTAGCTGTTGTTTATCGTGGTTGAGTTTAAATGCTTTTATGAAGATGTATTTTCCCGCGTGTAGGAATAATCCTACAGAACAATCAGAATTTCCCACTGAACTTTTTCTTTAAATATATTGCTTAGGTAAGGTACTATTTAATCTGATAAGAAAAATAAATATAAATATAAATAATTAAAGGGTTGAAAATGTCAAAGTTGCTCCTGTCTATCACATCACAGCTATTAGTTTCTTTTGTTGCGTCTTTTACTTTTATTACAAGTATATATGCTAATGAGGTTGGGTCGCTCCCCGGTGAATTCAATGTGTCACCCAGTGGTGCAGCGACTTACACTATTCCCATTGAGGTGCCACCCGGCATTAACGGATTACAACCCAGTTTAGCGTTCATTTATAATAATCAATCAGGTAATGGCTTACTCGGACAGGGATGGGGGTTAAGTGGTCTTTCATCTATTGCACGCTGTACTCAAACGCTAGAACAAGATGATAATATTCATGGAGTTGACTTTACCACTGCCGACAGACTTTGCCTTGATGGTCAGCGACTATATCCAGTCAATGGGGCTAATACAGATAGTGGATATTGGAGTGCTTTTGAGTACCGTACAGAAATTGAGTCATTCTCTAAAGTAACACGTTATGGAACTGGCTTTAAAGTTGAAACGAAGGATGGACGTGTTGCGGAGTATGGAAATACTTATGACTCGGTGCAAAACTTATCTGGCATAGCACAACCATTAAGCTGGGCTGTAAATAAAATAAGAGATCAATTAAATAACTCGATTATATATACATATAATAAAAATGTAATAAATGGTGAACATAATATAAGCGAAATCGCTTATGCAAATAATGGCTTAGTTAAATTTAATTATAATAATAACAGGGCAGATCAAACCACGGAATATCTAAGTGGTTCACTAATAAAGAAAACTCAGATACTTACTAGTATTGAAACGCGCAAGAATAGCGATTTTGTTAAAAAATATAATTTGAATTATGAAAACTCTAGTAGTAGTGGTATTTCAACTCTCGTAGATATACAGGAATGCGCCGGATTAATAACTTCGAGCTGTAAGAAAAGCACAGAACTGATATGGCAAGGTGGAGGTAATGGTAGTTTCTTAGGTATGAAAAGCAAGTCGCATGCCGGTGGTGGTTGGGCATCGAGTTGGAAGCTGTTGTCTGGTGATTATGATGGTAATGGAATAAGTGATATCTGTGCAAGTTTTACTAATAGTTCTGGATGGAGAACACAGTGTGCATTAAGTGATGGAAATGGCGGTTTTAAAACCATGGCTACCGACTGGCATTCTACTGGGCGTTGGGGAACAACCTGGAAAATGATAACGGGTGATTACAATGGCGATGGAAAAACTGATATCTGTGCTTCTTATACGGGGTCTGGTTGGACTACACACTGCGTTTTGAGTAATGGTAATGGTTCTTTTGGTAATATAACTACTGACCTGCATGCATCAGGTAGTTGGGCAACAACTTGGGAAATGTTTCCAGGTGATTATGATGGTGATGGAAGAACCGATATATGCACAAGTTTTACAAATAGCTCAGGATGGCGAACGCATTGTGTTTTAAGTAATGGGAATGGAAGTTTTGGCAATATGAAAACTGACTGGCACTCGACTGGAAGCTGGGCGACATCGTGGAAAAAATTACCAGGTGATTATAACGGAGACGGATTAAATGACCTATGTGTCAGCTATACCGGTTCAGGCTGGACGACACATTGTGTTTTAAGTAATGGAGATGGCACTTTTGGTAATATGACGAGCGATACACACGCAACAGGTAGTTGGGCTACAACGTGGGAAATGTTACCAGGAGATTACAATGCTGATGGCTTGCTTGATATTTGTACTAGCTTCACAAGTAGTTCAGGCTGGAGAACGCATTGTGTATTAAGTGAAGGAAATGGAAGTTTTGCGAGTATGACAACTGACTGGCATTCAAGAGGAAGTTGGGCGACAACGTGGAAAAAATTGCCAGGTGATTATAATGGAGACGGGTTAATTGACCTGTGTGTTAGCTACACTGGCTCAGGTTGGACGACACATTGTGTTTTAAGTAATGGAGATGGCACTTTTGGTAATATGACCAGCGACACACTCGCAACAGGTAGTTGGGCAACTAGTTGGAAAATGTTGCCAGGTGATTACAATGGTGATGGTGTTAGTGATATCTGTACAAGTCTTACTTATAGTTCAGGCTGGTATTCTCATTGTGCTCTAAATGACAGCAATGGCACTGACTTAATGGTTAAAGTGAGTGATGGTTTTGAAAAAACAACAGATATTTCTTATTTACCAATCACAAATAACAGTATTTACACTAAAGACGCAACAGCAAAGTATCCTGTTATAGATATTCAGGCTGCAATAAATGTTGTTTCCTCTGTTAAATCAGATAATGGATTAGGTGGCAAAAATGAGACTAAATATAAATACGCAGGTCTGAAAGTGCACCAACGAGGACGAGGATTCCTTGGCTTCCGTCAAATGCAAATAACAAACCAGCAAACCGGCATAAAAAGTAAGACGGATTTTTCTCAGAAATTTCCCAATGTAGGCGCACCTGTAAAAACGGTTGTTAGTCAGGCTAATGGTTGGGTGCTAAGCTCATCGGCTAGCGATTTTACTTATAACGGATATACCTGCGTAAGATATCCAGTTGCGCAGTGGTCTTTACCTAATTGTGGTAATAACCAGCCGGGTATAGTTTTTCCTTATTCCACAGGCAGTACGTCAACTCAATACGACTTAAATCGAGCGTTAATTAAAACAGTTAAAACAAATAGTACACAAGGGGTTTTCAGTGATAATTTTGTAGACTCTACTACCACAACTGTTACTACTACAGGCTCAACAGGTGCGGTGTATAAACAGGTAGCTACCGATACATTTGGTAACAGTTATTCATCTGTTTATTCTAAGAAAGGTCAATTAACACAAACACAAAGTTACTCGGTTGTTAATGGAAATTATTCACCAACTGTCACTAAGGCGTTTACCTATAATACCAAAGGGAAATTATTTACAGATACCCTGGAACCAGGAACTGGTGATGAGCTCACTAAAACCTATGGCTATGATAATTTTGGAAATCGCACATCTGTTAAAGTGTCTGGTGCAGGCATAACAAATCGAACTTCATCAACTATCTATGACAATAATGGGCAGTTTCCAAAAACAGTGACCAACGCGCTTGAACATAGCGAAACACATGTTTATGACCCGCGCTTTGGTTCGCTGAAAAGCCGTACGGGGCCAAATGGATTAACAACATCTTATGAATTTGATCGCTTTGGACGTAAGACGGCAACGGTAAATGCCCGGCTTAATCGTAATGAAATTAGTCGTCAATGGTGTAATGTTAACCTTGGTCATGTTTGTACCATTCCGGCTATTAATACAGGCAATTCGGTACAAACGGCAAGCCAGTCAGTTAGTTACGTTATTACCTCACGCCAGAAAGGCAGTAATTTAGTTGAGTATGCACCACCGGCTAAAATTTATTACGATAAATTTAATCGTGAAGTCCGAAAAGAATCTACAGGCTTTGACGGTGTTGCTGTTTATGTTGATACCAACTATGACTCGCAAGGGCGTGTGTCAGCTAAAACACAACCCTATTTTAGTGATGGTACGTCAGACAAAAATCCTACAAGTTTTACATACGATGTCCTGGGACGAGTTACAAATCAATATTCACCAACGGGTACACGAAATCAGATTCTTTATAATGGTCTGGTTGTAACAACTAACTCATTTGTTACAAGCCCATCACGCACAGAAACAAAACTTGAAACCAGCAACCCGATTGGTCAACTAATATCAGTGCGGGATAATGCCTATCAAACAACTCGTTTTGGGTATAACCCGCAGGGTAAACGCACAACAACAACAGACCCTCTCGGTAATGTCATTACTATTGGCTATGACAAGTTTGGCAGAAAAATTTCCATGACAGATCCGGATATGGGGCAATGGTTTTATACCTATAATGTGCTGGGTGAGCTATTAACCCAAAAAGATGCAAAGCTACAGCTAACCAGCATGCAATATGACTTACTGGGAAGATTAACGCGACGTAATGACCATGACGGACTCACCAGCGCGTGGTATTACAATGACAACGGGGGTACATCCAGTAGAACTAAAGGCGTCGGTAAGCTTGATTATGTAACAAGCTCAAATGGTTATAGAAAAGACCTGTACTACAACAATTATGGTGAGCCAACAGCCAGTATTGTTGCTATTTCGGGGGCGGGTTCGTCTGCACGTACCGATACTAGCTATGATGCCTATGGTCGAATAAACGCTATCACCTACCCCGAGAGTATTGGTCGCTTTCAGGTTAAGCATGCTTATAAAAATGGTTTTCTTGAAAAAGTAACCAGCTCGAATAACGCCATAACTTACTGGCAGGCAGATTTAAGGCGAGCTAATGGCCAGGTTCAATATGATAGTTATGGCGCCAACCTGCAGGTAAGTCGAGACTTCGATAGCGGTGAGCGAATTAAATGGCTAAACATTAGCGCTAGCACCATGTTGTATGAAGCTTTTTATGGCTATGACAGCATAGGCAATATTACAACTCGCAGTTCACAGCGTAACCAGGGCAACAGAGTTGTATTTAATGAAAGTTATACCTACGATAATTTAAATCGTTTAACAGATGTCAACATGGCTGGCGTGGGTTCAATCACTCGTGGCTATGATGCATTAGGCAATATAGAACGTAAAAATAATAATTATTATACCTATTATGCTAATCGGCCACATGCAGTTAAAACGGCACTGGGCAATACGTATAATTATGATGCCAATGGTAATATGAGTAACGGTGCAGGGCGAAGCATGACCTGGACTAGCCATAATAAGCCTTCACGTATAGTTAAAGGTACATCAAATTCCAACTTTTTATATGGCCCTTCGCGTAAACGTTTTTATCATCAACAAACCAATGGTACGGCAAGTCAAAATAAAACAACGTACTACATAGGCACATTGTTTGAAAAAGAAATTAAAGGTGGTGTAACGGAATATAAACATTATATTCGCGGTGGTGGTAAAACTATTGCGGTGCATACGCGTAAATCAGGGGTAGCGAATAAAACAGATTATTTATTAAGAGATTATCAGGGCACTGTCGTAGCCATTGCAGATGAAGCGGGCATAATAAAAGGCCATATGGATTACGATGCCTTTGGTGCTAGAAGACCGGTACAAGGCTTAAGTCAAATAGACCAAATCATTCAATCATTCCCAAGGGGCTACACAGGCCACGAACACTTAGATAACGTCGGGTTAATTCATATGAATGGCCGGGTTTATGATGCAGTGTTGGGTCGTTTTTTGAGTGCAGACCCATTGGTGCAAGCACCTAATAACTTGCAGAGTTTGAATCGTTATTCCTATGTGTTTAATAACCCGATGAGCTATACGGATCCTAGTGGGTTTAGGAGTTTGAGAAAACATATTAGGAGATTAGGTAAAAACGTATTAAAAGTAATAGGTGCTTTATCAAGTTTTGGGTTAAGAACAAACCTTGTAACAGGGCAGGGTTATCTTAGGCCTGTGCGAAAATTTATGAAGAGAAGCAAAGTAGCTAGAATAGCAGGGAGTATATTGTCAGGTATAACAGGTGGGCCAGGTGGTGCATTACTATATTCGTCATACCTTGCAGATATAAGCGGGGCTTCAAATGAGGATATTGGGAAGGCAGGCTTAATTTCATATGGCAGTACTGTTTTATTTGAGGCAGTTAATGCGCCTTATGGTAATGCTTGGAATTTAGGCAGGGTTATAGATAATGGCTTGGCTGGTGGTATTGTTAGTGAGCTTAGCGGTGGTAAGTTTGGTGATGGATTTAAGGTAGCTGGCTTGATGTCATTAGCTAAATGGGCATTTTTTGGAATAGCAAATTCAGTAAATGATTCTTCAGTTAGGAGTGGGAATACATTACGGGACCCAAGAACGGGTGAGCTTTTTACGTATGGTGGTCGTGGCACTGTGACAATTACGGGTGAAGGTACATTTGATAAGTCTTTACTTGCAGGGCTAAATATGACTCAGGAGGTTAATGGTGAATCTAACTGGTGGTGGGGTAGTGATTGGATACGAGGTTCTTTTAATGCTATATCAAAACCGCATGATTGGGGAAATAGCTGGGCATATAATAGTGTAGGTCAATGGGTTTCTCATGGTGTAACTAGAGACACACTATTTAATATTTATAGTATTTCAACAATGCTTCCAGCAGCTGTATTTACAGCGTATGCAAGTACACCTATTAGTCCAGTTATAAGCTATAGAGCTAACAGGTAAAGATTAAATATGTTATTAGAAATTATGATGGTTTGTCTAAAAATATAATGAGTCGGCATTATGAAAGCGTACTTAATAGTAATGTTTATGATTTCTATATTTGTAGTTAGTTGCTCCTTTTCAAGTGGTGATTTTATGATTGCCTCACCTTCAGGTTTAGGTAAGGAGGAAAGGATTAAAATAGGCAAAGAGTGTTTGGTTGAAGCTAAAGAAAAATCAAGAATTGAGCTAACGGATGATGAAAAAATTCGTGTTAAAGGTATTGAAACGGCTAGATATTTTGAAGGTGGACGCGGCCATAATAGGTTTAGTGATAGATATATATTATGTTTTCTAAATAGAGGTTTTAAAAAAATAAGAAAGTAAATAAATATAGATAACAAGTATATACTGAGTAGGTATTGAAATTAATTAATTGTTTTATCTATTAATTTATTAAGTCACACAATATTTGACTTCGGCATCAAATAAAATAGTGTGTGGCTCATTTGAAGCTCAAACTTAGATATGATGATTGAGTAAGATATGAGAAAGCCCGGCTCTTTCCCTTGAGCTTGCCTTTAATATTTAATTACAAATATATAGAATAATTATGAAACTAATTATAACTTACTTATTCTTTCTGCTAATAAGCTCTTGTTGTTACCCGCTAACAACAGTTCCATCCAATAAGGAACATAAAGTAGTATTAGTTGATAGTTACAAAGATAGTTCGCATGAAATAGTTAAATATTCAATAAATTCTGAAATTATACCACCAGACCAAAGCAAAACTGCCTTAGGAAAGGGTGATTTGGAATCAATCTTACCAGGCGATTTATGGGGTGAAGTTTATAACTTTGAAGGCCTGCATCTTATTTATTCTAAATCATACAATGATAGGCAGTGCAGATATGAAGATAAAAAGTATGCTGCATTTCTTGGAGGCAACCCAAGAGGTGGCTTTGTAAATCTGTTTGGTAGTTGTTTGCCGAGGTATGATTACGCTTTAGTGATTGATGATAACGGCAGTATTAAAGGCTGGCATGGTTTGAATTACTATACTGATACAGAAAATAGTTGTAAAAGAAAATACATTATACTCGATGAGTATGAGGCTGAAAAATGGCCTGATGTCAGGTTTAAAGAAATAAATTCAAGCATTTCAAAGTAGAATAAACTGGATGCCCAGAATATCTAAAAAATGATTTTATCTAAGTTATTGTCTTTAATATTTCCTTACGTTGAATGCCATTAGGGTCAGAGCAGAATGGCACTAAGTTAAGGGGCTTTAGCATGAGATAATAGCACACAATATTAAGCCTAAATGGTGCTCTATTTCATGCTGAATTCTACACCCCTGTTTCCTGGTTTCCACTTACAA
>Ga0316206_1002875_pt1 | contig 10588 bp, 11 predicted proteins | sample 6monthpyrite_MG_FD_204942 | JGI IMG/M metagenome (GOLD analysis project Ga0316206, IMG submission 204942) | Microbial mat bacterial communities from mineral coupon in-situ incubated in ocean water Damariscotta River, Maine, United States -... | ecosystem: Environmental > Aquatic > Marine >...
TGAACTCGACGCCTTAACCTCGGATGATTTTGTAAGAATCTTAACCGAACCTGACGCATCACTAACCGAACAATACAGCGCGCTACTTGATACAGAAGACGTGCAACTTATTTTTACTGCCGATGGCGTTAAGCGCCTGGCCGAAATGGCATGGCAGGTAAATGAACGCACTGAAAATATTGGCGCTCGCAGATTGCATACCATATTGGAACGCTTGCTCGAGGATATTTCTTTTTCAGCCTCGGATAGAGCCGGTGAAACCTTAAAAGTAACCGCTGAATATGTTAACGAAAATATTGCCGACCTCGCTGAAGATGAAGACTTAAGCCGTTACATACTTTAATGATACGACACCATTGCGAAAGAACAAGCAACCACGGCAATCTAAAAATTTATAGTCGTACCAAACAACATATAATACAGGATTAATATTATGCCCAAACCAACCGAAATAAATTTACACCAAGCGTCGCATGTTTTAGAAATCACTTTTGATGATGGCGAACATTATGAGCTACCCACAGAATACTTGCGCGTAAACTCACCGTCTGCCGAAGTACAAGGACACGGCCCAGGTCAGGGTACATTACAAATTGGCAAACAGGACGTTAACATTACTAAAATTGAACAGGTCGGAAACTACGCAATTCAATTATTTTTTGATGACAACCACGACTCCGGCATTTTCTCCTGGGATACTTTGTATAATCTGGGAAAAAACAAAGAACAAAACTGGAAAGATTATTTAGCAGAAATGAAAGAAGCCGGACATACGCGTCCAGAGCCTGAACATATTAAATAATTTATTATTTTCTTTAGAGATTCCCGCTTAAGCGGGAATCACTCAAAATATACTTTTTTATCAATACGCTTGCAAATACTACCTCAAGAAATACTCTACTAACAATTTGCCCCCTTAAACTTTCCCGTTAACCTACGCTAAGAAGAGCAGAAAAAATCGAGGTCATAGCGAGCACTGTCTGGGCGAAAATAATGCGGAGCATTGCGCGAGTTGCACAGCGCTCGATTTTTCTAAACGACGCAGGAATCTGACGATAGTCAGTCGAAGGGTTTGGGTGTCCTTTCTTTTCGTCTATTTTCTTTGGACAAGCAAAGAAAATAGACTCGCAGTGTGGGCGCGAAAGCCCACTTAAAATCAAGTCGTCAAGCGCAGATAAGCATCCAAAACCTTCAACGGCAATTCTCTAAGAGTAATCAAGATGCGCTTTTTTACTTCTATGTTTAACAACTTTTGGCTTACAGGCTCACTAATCAAATCAATTAGTATACATTGTTAAAAATTCAGCGCTTAACCGGGTTGATTATCAAGTCTAGGTTTAGAAAGAATTGGGAAATAGACAATGATAAAAATTAAAAAGGCCACAATCCAAAGTATTTGCGAGATACCCAGCCATAAAACATAATGAGACGGTTCGAGTAATGGCAAAAGCACTCTAGCGAAACCGGCCATTACGAGTATCCCAAGAGCATAATTAATCACTTTTGCAGGGCGGGAAATATCCCGGCCGGTGTGCCCGAGTGCCACTCGAGACATCATCCCCATCGTTATCAAGCCAATACCGCCGACAGAAAAAGCATGGATAGCCAACAATATTGATGTGCCGAAAAAATAGCGCGCGGCCAGTAATAAAAATCCAAAATTGATAAACCAGCAAGCAACATAAATACTCCACAACATGCTCTTTGTCCAAATCCCCCTGGTGTGCCAACCCAATAATCGTACTGAATTAGCCATAAACAAAATTAGCGCAATAGTTGCAGATATCTGTGGCTGACTTATGAAAATTTCCGATATAAAAAATACTGCCAATAACAAAATGATAGCAATATCCAACCACTTTGAATTGAATAATTTCACTTCGTAGCCAACGCCGCGTTCAATAAAAAACGGGATAACCCGTCGCGCCATTATCAACACTAAACCAATAATTAAATACAATCCTCCATAGTTGCCCCAATCAAGCCCTTTATTAATTATGCCAAGCCCACCAAGATAAAATAAACTATTAAAGACGACCATCAAGAGTAAGATAACAATTATTCCACTCTGCTTCCATTGTCGTGCTTTATACACAGGGTAAATTACTGCAAACAGTAACGCGACTAAAAATAAAATATCAAACACTGCTGCTATAGCCAAATATTGTGAACCAAATAAAAACAATAGACGCGCGACTACCCACAAACCAAAAATAAAACCAAGGGACTTACCAGTTACTGTTTCTTCGCCAGTCCAGTTTTTTACCGCAGTTAATAGAAAACCGGCGATAACCGCTAAACTGTAACCATAAATCATTTCATGTGCATGCCATTGCGAACTCGACAGTAAGCCAAAGGGAAGTGGTAGTTTAAACTGAATGATTACTGTCCACATCGTCATTGCCACAACGGCAAAAATTCCCGCTGCCAGAAAAAATATGCGGAAACCTAAATTAAATAAAGAGAATGTGTTGACATTATGATTTATATTACTTGCTTCGTTGATCTGCATATTGACGATTCCATTATGTTGCTTAATTAAAAAAACTCGTACTGTAGAATTACCTGTTATTTGTAAACTCTTTTTTTAAACATCCAGAATTTTTCTTAGCCTGTGTTTCCGTGGCACGCAGATAAACAAAAATTATTAATCTTTAACTTAACATTTAAATTGTTATCTTGCCATTGTACTTACATACTATCCTCATGCGATAGGGACGTTAATAATTTTAAAAATGCCTCTACTGAATCAATCGATGCCGACTCTTCCATAGTGTGATATCCCGTTGTGGGAATTTGAATCGTTGTACCTTCTACAAGACCATTTGAAGCTGCTATGATTCTACCCATTTCGGTGCTACCAAGTGAGCGTGGCGTTTCACCCACTTTGATGAGTTTTTCATTTTCTTTTTCAACATATTGGTCTTTGTATAAATAACTAATACTATTTTTTTGACATAGCTTTTCCAGGAGCATGGAGGATTCTTTATTAAACATAGCATTGGCATCTTTACCTCTCAGCACCAGGAGTTGCTCATTAGCCACTTCCACACTTGGGAACGGGCTCGTATCCACCACAAATAACCTATTCGTTGATTCACCAAAACGCCTGAACCACTCCAGCAAATAACGCCAGCTTTTACCAGCTTCCTCCTGTGCTGTAAAAAATGCCGTGCCTTCAAAACCAAGACTAAATAAATGCACTAACGCGGCTGCGGACAACACATTATCGAGTTGTCCTTCTAGCCTGCCATTATTAATTTTAAGCTTATCTTTAAAAGCTATAGGCGTGCCCGCAACGACATCGTCCAGCCCATCGATTTCAAAAATCAGGTTATTCCTGAATTCACAGACATAGGCATTTTTAATCACACCATTGCCACGGTACACACCTGACCAGGGCTCATAGGCAAACACTTTTTCTGATTGAAAACGTTCCGTTACTTTCGACATTAACTCTTCCGAAACAGAATTACTTAACAAATCTGTTCTGTTGCCAGAAATAAACGCGGCATACTGAAACTCACCTGGTCCGGTGCAAATTAGACCATGCCGGTCAATATGAGCTGAAAACATAGTCGATAACGGTTTACTACCTTGTGCGACTAGCAGCCCCTCATACCAGGTAACTTTAGCCCCACGTTCTTCAAGTTCTCGCTGCAGCACTCGAAAAAATGAATGCTCTGCACCAACCACACTGGGATGGCGTATAATGGCTTTTAGTAAATCAATAAATTCATGACTTAACATCGATTAATCCTACACTTCTTATAAAATATACCGGACGATAATGTAACCACATTGCTGAATGTTGTACTAATTGTTTCTTTCTTTTGGAGTGATATTTTTTGACGCAAGTATATCGCCAGAAAATGAATTAGCAATATAAAAAGACTTTTGGAATGAAACACTAATATTTAATTACGTAACTTTATTCAGGGGGTAATATAAGAAGCAGACTAGCTTTACACCTTCACCAAATTACAGCGCATATTTTGCGCTGTATACTCAAAAAGTGACCTTACTCTAAATCTACAGGCTTTTTAGCTGCTACTTTTTTGCCACTAAACATAGCCGATACCAAACCGTTATTTTCTCTTACTTCAGCCACAACAACACCTGCTATATGTAAAATAATAGCAATAAGAAGTAGATAAAACGTATACACATGCGTTGTGATAACCGGCTTTCTAAAGCTACGCATTTGTGCATAGGCCTCCGTATCAATGTTGTCTTTTGAACCCGGCTTAAGATTTACTATTTTATTGTGCTCTTCACCTTCACCTGTCACCCACTCTGCAATTTCATGGCCAAACGGCGGAAGATATAAATCGGTACCCGCCAGGATTAAACCTGTACTGGCCTGGATAGTAATAAGCAAAAACAGGCCTGTGATCATCAATTTCCCAAGCGGGTTATGGCCTAAATACGTTATCGTCTTGCCTGACTTTACTGCACTTATATACTCTTTAAGAGACTGCCAGGAACCTCTGCCAAAGGGCGAAATAGCTTTCCAACGCGCGAATTTATTGCCTATAAATCCCCAAATCAGTCGCCAGACTAGATTCACTGCAAACACATACCCGATATATGCATGGACACTTTTAAGTAAAAATTTTCCATCTTTACTTATGCCTAAAGCATCATCATTAAGGAGAGCAGTCCCCGCACCAATAAGACCGATAATACAAAGTACATTTATCCAGTGAAACAACCGCGTAGTGCGATCCCAGACTGCATAAGATTTTAATTCAGTATTAATGACTACATTATCGGACATGACCTTTTCCTTTTACGAATCAACCAAACACGGTTGCTATATTTATTCTAACCTGGCATCCCCATAAGCTCGGACACCTCAAGTGAACAACCAATATCAAGTAACGGACACGCTTTTGCAATCGTTAATGCCACATCCATAGAAGCAGCTTTTATTATTGTATAACCAGACATAGATGTTGTGCTTCCATTCGTCACCGTGCCATCCGGGTTGATTGTGTTGGTATTCTTAAGCGGATTAGCGGACTTCCAACTGCCTCACCTAATGAACCCAACCATTGTCTATATCTGGCAAAATGTTGCTTGCCTTCCTCATGACTCGATGGCGTGTTACCGCCGAGATAAGTAATGAGGTACTATTCCATGTTTCTCGCTCCTAATGTAAATAATCAGCTTCCAATGTACTATAAATAAACATAATCTTTCAACAAAAATACTCCTTTTCATGTCGACTTTTAATGGCTTCATTACACGCCAAATTTCACGATAGAGCCAACAACAGGAACTGATTCATTCGTTCTTTTCCAGGTATTATTGGCGTTCATGGTTTCATAGTCGTTGAAAACAAAAGGGAGAATTTTTGCTTTATAAGGGTCTTCAATTTGATTAAAAACATTAATATGCAGGTGTGGAGCAGTTGAGTTACCTGAATTTCCTACCATACCAAGTTGCTCGCCAACTTTGACTCGCTGTCCTTCGTTGACTAAAACCGACCCATTTTTAAGGTGCGCCAAAAATACAACATAGTCTTCATCACTTTCTATCATTACATGATTGCCTGCATTTGGACGTATATCTAGACGCCCATTTTTTTCTTGCGGACGAAATCTATATGTAGCGTTATACCATATAACAATTGTTTGCCATAAACTTGTATAGCGATGGTCTCGCCAATCGCCATACGCACGTACTACCTTTCCAGCTACCGGTGCTAGAACCGATTCACCCCAACAATAATAGTCGCTGGAATCGATGTGACTGAATAAAAAGTTAATTGTTCGTTTTCGGTGAAGACTTCTGCAATTAGATGATGTTTTAACGAAATCGAAAGCATTCGGGTGGTGTCCAGGAGGACACAACACCTTCCACTCACCTTGTAGCGGTGATTCAATGGAAATAGCCTTATCTACTTCATTCTGCATGATTCAACACAAAGCTGAAAACGCTTATGACCCCCGTGAGTGACAGTATTTAACTTAATATGAAAGTTAGACTTTTTATTCACGAGGTACCCGAAATCCTTAAACCCGTTAACTTTGTTATTACTTTTTCTGTATACATAACCTGTAGCCCACCATGCTTAATGTCAAAACGTACACCCTTGCCATTTAGCAGCTACAGTTTTGTTGTATGAAGCTGCTGCATTATCAGATTAGGTTCCGTGTAAAATTAAGTGTTTTGTTATTTTTTTGTAGAAACAAACCGAATATACAAAACACCAAGAATTGCAGAGATAACGGAGGCGAACAATATTGATGTTTTAGCGCTATTAAGATGCATTGGTTGCGAGTCGAAGCCCAATGTGGCTATAAATGTAGACATGGTAAAGCCTATACCGGCGATAAGTGAAACGCCTATTACGTGCTGAAGGTTAATCCCATCCGGTAGACAGCCAATATTGTATCGCAGGCCAAGCCAGCAAGCGCCTGATATGCCCATAAATTTACCGACTACCAGCCCAGAAACAATTCCCAGTCCAGTCGGATGTTGAAGGCTTTCAATAAATGAGCTCAGGCTAAATACCACGCCGGCATTAACCAGGACAAATAGTGGCAAAATGAAGAGTGCAACGGGTAAGTCCAATGCATCTTCCCAACGGCGTAGGGGTGTGCTGGCACGTTCCGCAACATTACGTATCTCTATTACTTGCTCATGATCCTGCCGGCTACCGAGAACATCAACGTCACCTTCATTTTTTTGTAATGAGCTAATTTTAGCTTTCACTTTATCGAGTAATTTGCCAGGCGCTTGTTTGGGGCGCGCGGGTATAGTCAAAGCGATCGCTACGCCAGCAAAAGTGGGATGAACGCCGGATTTAAGCATCGTCCACCAAGCTGCAACACCTACAATGATATAAAAAATTGGCTTTCGGACACCGGCATAATTAGCTAATGCCAAAAAAGCAATCAGCGCAAATGAGATTAACAAAAAAGTTACCGATATATCCTGCGTATAAAATAATGCAATAACTAAGATAGCACCGACATCGTCGACTATGGCGAGGCCAACAATAAAAGCTAATAGACTAGTGGGAATGTGTTTTCTAACCAGGGTGAGCACACCTAACGCAAATGCCGTATCTGTTGCCATCGGAATACCCCAGCCTATTTGTGAATCCAATGACCAGTTAAACAAGGAATAAATTACAGCCGGGCATACCATTCCACCGACAGCACAAAGAATCAACATGCGCCGATTTTCTGAAAAGGCAAGGTCACCAGCGAGCACTTCACGTTTAATCTCAAGTCCGATAAGAAAGAAAAATATAACCATCAAACCATCATTAATAATATGTTTAAGTGAGGCTTGCAGCTCAAAATCACCCAGAAAAAAACCAATCGGCGTGTGCGTTAAATTCTGGTAAGTAGAAGAATAATCTGAATTTGCCCACCACAAAGCCACGACAGTAGCGATTAGAAGAAACAGGCTCGATGTTGTCTGTGCACGGATAAAGTTTGAAAAGGGAGGGTGAATATTTTTCAGACCCCGCTGTAATAAATTATTTGTATCGTCAGTCATTTAAATAAACCTTAATTGTATTACTTTACTGCGAAGATAGTAGTTTAGAAGTTAATGCCGCTAATTGTAAATTAGCACAGAAAGTCTGTAGTAGTTTACATTAAACATAACAAACTAAAAATTAATCCAGTTCAGCACATTGGGTTGCCATTTTTTGTTTCGCTTGAACGCCTGTATTAAAGCCCAATGCCCAAAAAATTCCTGTATTATCAAAGCGAAAAAAATCCATTGCCACGTATTGTTTATTACCGGCCATATCTGTTGCGTGTGCAGCGCGACCAAATCACTTTCCGCTGCTGCTCTTATAAATTCGATTTTTTTCCAGAGTAGTCACTCGCCATTTCATCGAAGTAATCGATAAATACCTGCTTACCATCTGCAACTGGCGGGTTATGCTGCATGTATTCATCTCCTTAATAACTATGGTAATGACATTGCCTCATGCTCGGTCGTATTCAAAACTATTTTGGTTAGTACAAAAGCAGCATACCTTAGGGCATCGACTGTAATATATTATTATACTATTTGAATAGCTATTTTATTTATATCCCTGTGGTTCAATTATTGCCGGAATGACCTTCCCATCCATTAACACTACATAAATATTATACTTTGTTTTCATTGCATCATTAGAAATTTTAATTAGGTAGTGCCAGTGTTTATCATGCTTTGGCACTCGTCTTAGTTCAATTTTTTTAATAACACCAGGCGTTATTGAATCTTTACTGAAATCAATGACAGCTTGAATAGCCCTGTCAACAGTTAAAGGTATCAAAGATGAATCAGGGTTCCATTCAGGACTGTTATTAATATCATTTTCATCAATGAACGTAATCATTCTTAAATTATCGAATTGCTCATATATTTCAACTTTAGGTTGGAATGCATTGGCATTTGATGAAAAGATAAAAATGGCAATAAATAGATAACGATAATATTTCATTTGAAAATCCTCCTCATATTTTTGTAAGAAATAATTTTATCAATCGGATTGCATATACGATGTAAACGAATAAAGATATTGAAACCATTCAATAGCTGGCATCCACCACTATGAGATATTATCACCAGAGAATAATCACCTTTCGCAAACTTACCATCAGGACAAGCATCAATACTATAAGATCCAAATCTTGAATGGGTGGTCTGATTGCGTTAAATTATTAAGCTATTGATGCCTCTCTATCTTTTTTTAACTTTATCAGGAAACTTCCCCCAAACGTTCTTGAGCCATTTTATATCCGAGTTCTATCATTTCGGAAGCACGGTCAAACTCTAAAATCCCACATGCATTTCGAGCGATTTCTATAAAATGATCAGCAGGGTAAGCTGCTAGCTTCTGTCTTGCGATAGTGCTTTGCATTACATCAAATGCCTGGTTCGCTATATCGTATGCACCCCAACCTTCACTATTATGACTTGTTGTTGAATCTTTTAAACTTTCTACAAATTCAATAAATTTCCTGGTAAATGAGGATTTATTTTCGTTTTCTGAATCATTATTTGTCGATACTTTCTCTTTATTATCCAACTTACCACCAAGATTAACTGCAACGGTAAAATCTGTTTCATCATTAAAGGTAGGTGCTATCGGAACGGGGTTTAAAACACCACCATCAATTAGATCGACATTTTTATATCTAAATGGAGTAAACAAAAGTGGTAACGAAATAGATGCTCTAATTGCATCAAAAAGCTTTCCTGAATTCATCCATACTTCTTTCTCATTAAGAATATCAACTGCAACAGCAGTATATGCTATAGGTAAATCTTCAATTACAACATCACCCACAAGTTCTGTCAGTGTATTTATAATTTTATCACCTTTAACTAGACCACTTTTCTTCCATGAAAGGTCAAGCGAAGTGACGATATCAACTTTTGTTAATGACCGTACCCAACTTTCAAAATCATCTAGCTTTCCAGCGGCATAAATACCACCAATAAGTGCACCCACTGAACAACCGGAAATGGATTTTATTTTGAAACCATTTTTCTCAAGCCAGTGAATTACCCCAATGTGAGCTAAACCACGTGCACCACCACTCCCTAAAACGAGGGATACCGTTTTATGATTCTTTGTTGTCATAATTTCTTTAACATTTCCTTGGGCCCCTAACATTAAGGTTTAACGACAAGCAACCGACGTCAAAGTAAGCGGTTGTTTACGCAACGGTTTATTATATTTTTTATTTATAATGTTATAACCTGATCTGGCATATTCCCTGATAGGGCCGTATATAAATTAGGGAAACAACCTATAACCGCGCCCTCAACAAGCTTTTTATCTATTTGTCTTTCATAGCAACATTTATCGCAACCCATTAGCAGCATACCTTTTTCTTTTGCTACTTTTGCAAGACGTTCTCCTATTGGATCACCGTTTACTAATACATAATTGTTATCTTCAAAAAAGAACATACCAACGACTTCCACGCCATGTGCATCATCTTCTAATTGAGGCAGAATCATTTGACCAAGTTTATACGATACAGAATGACCTTGAGTTGAAAAAATATAAGCTACTCTCATGTTATTTCCTTTTAGGTTGATTTTTACTTTTTTTCAGCAATGTTTAAAAATAAGTATGGAGCGTTTTACGAGTGAAGAAAAATATTTTTCAATACTGATACGGAAATCTGTTGTAAATATATATTGTTATTCAGACTGCTGCACTCACTTTATTCGCTCGAATAAGGCATATTTTTTCTGAATATTTTTTATAAATGATTGTTTTTTATCGTTTTTACTTTTATGGGAGGCCCAGGCTATGACTTCTGGTTTTGGATTCCAGTTTTCGCTTATCTACGTGTATGAAACAGTGGGTGGAATTTTCTAATCAACCGAATCTTTTAATTAGTATTTCTAATACTCTACTTATTGAACTATAACGGTAGCGGGCTTAGGTGCGATATATTTTAAGCCAATATAACGATTGCCCTTGGCATCAACATTATTTGGTGTATCACTGGTAATAACTACATCATCAATATAACACGATTGTGTTTTTGGAGCGTTACCATTCCAGTAAGTATAAAAATAGATAAAATCAGAAACAGAATCTTTTGTT
>Ga0316206_1002876_pt1 | contig 10588 bp, 9 predicted proteins | sample 6monthpyrite_MG_FD_204942 | JGI IMG/M metagenome (GOLD analysis project Ga0316206, IMG submission 204942) | Microbial mat bacterial communities from mineral coupon in-situ incubated in ocean water Damariscotta River, Maine, United States -... | ecosystem: Environmental > Aquatic > Marine >...
TAGCTATCAAGCCATTAAGCATAAAATTTATCAACATACGCAAACGGTAGTGGTAAATAGAGATGATCCTTTAACTCAAGGCGTATCGTTAACAAGTGAACAGCGGCTGTGCAGTTTTGGCTTAGATAAACCACAAAATCAACAATTTGGTTTGGCCATGGTAGCTGGCGAGCAAACCCTAGTGTTTGCTAAACAGCATCTATTGCAGCCATTACTAGCGACTAGCAAAATTCCATTAACCGGCAAGCATAATTATGCCAATTGTTTAGCAGCATTTGCATTAGGTTATGCCGCAGGTTGGCCACTAGTTGAAATGGCGCAAGCAATTACCAGTTTTACTGGTTTAGCGCATCGTTGTCAAAAGGTTCCCAGTGTTGATGGAATTACTTGGTTGAACGATTCTAAAGCAACCAATGTAGGTGCAACTATTGCGGCTATCAATGGTATCTCTGCGACACTTACAACCCAGCAGCAACTAATTCTGATCGCAGGTGGTGATGGCAAAGGTGCCGATTTTTCACCATTGAAAACTGTACTAACACAACAGGTAGCCCAACTAATCTTAATTGGTAAAGACGCGCTGCAATTAGCAGAGCAATATGACCATGCCATTATGGCAACCACGATGGTTGATGCAGTACATAAAGCCAAAGCAATGGCACAGTGTGGTGATGTTGTATTGCTTTCGCCTGCCTGTGCTAGTTTAGATATGTTCAACAATTATATTGACCGAGGGCAGCAATTTATTGCTGCTATAGGGGAACATACTGATGTTTAATGTATCAGCGCTACCTCACCCGGCAATTAAACAATGGTTTACGGTTGAAACTAATACCGCCGTTACTTTTGATCGCTCTTATGTTGTGTTGGCATTTAGTATGTATGCTATTGGTTTAGTGATGGTTGCAAGTTCTTCAATGCCAGTAGCTGAGCACATGTATCATGAGCCATTTCACTTTTTGATCCGCCACGCTATTTATGTCGGTTTGAGTATTGTTATTGCGATCGGCGCATTACAAATTCCTATGTCGTGGTGGCATAAATCCAGTACACCATTGTTAATTTTGGCATTGTTAATGTTACTGTCGGTATTAGTGATTGGCCGCTCGGTGAATGGTTCTACTCGCTGGTTAGTGTTGGGGCCGATCACTATTCAAGCAGCAGAGCCAGCTAAATTATTCTTTTTTTGTTATTTGTCGGCGTATTTAGTGCGACGACACGATGAAGTAAGGGCTCATTTTAAAGGCTTTATTAAACCGTTGGTGGTGTTTTTCTTTTTAGCGTTACTGCTGTTACGCCAACCAGATTTAGGCACCATTATTGTGATGTTTGTGACCACCTTTGGGTTACTCTTTTTAGCGGGTGCCAAATTATGGCAATTTATAAGTATTGCAGGCGTTGGTGTTGCTGCGATTTCGTTATTAGCAGTGTTTGAACCGTATCGGTGGCGGCGAGTGACAAGTTTTCTTGACCCGTGGCAAGACCCTTTTGGAAGTGGTTATCAGTTAACCCAATCGCTAATGGCTTATGGTCGCGGTGAAATATTTGGTCAAGGGTTAGGTAACAGTATTCAAAAGTTAGAGTATTTACCAGAAGCACATACGGATTTTGTTATGGCGGTAGTGGCAGAAGAGTTTGGTTTTATTGGTATTTGTACCATATTGTTATTGAGTTTTATCTTAGTTGCAAAAGCGATCAAGTTAGGACGAACAGCAATTGAAAAAGAATGCTATTTCGAAGGTTTTTTTGCTTATGCCATTGGCATTTGGTTTTGCTTTCAAGCAGCCGTTAATATTGGCGCTAGTGCTGGTATGGTGCCAACTAAAGGGTTAACCATGCCGCTGATCAGTTACGGTGGTAGTTCGATGATTATTATGACCCTTGCGGTAGTTATTCTAATGCGTATTGATCATGAATTACGGTTGCAAAGTATTCAAGCTACTCAATCACGAGGTAGTAAACCCAAAGCATTATCGAAGACAACTAAAGGAGGGCGAGAATGAGTGTAGTACGCCCGAAATTATTAGTGATGGCAGGTGGCACAGGTGGTCACATTTTTCCAGGTTTAGCGGTAGCAACTTTGTTACAGCAACAAGGTTGGCAAATACATTGGTTAGGTACCGCTAAACGAATGGAAGCGGACCTAGTACCAAAATACGGTTTTGACATTTCATTTGTGAATATTGCTGGATTACGCAATAAAAATTGGCAAACGTGGTTAAAAACACCGTTCAAGTTAATGCAATCGGTTTGGCAGTCAATGCGTATTATTCGCGCCGTGCAGCCAGATGTGGTGTTAGGTATGGGCGGATATGCCAGTGCGCCGGGCGGCGTGGCAGCTTGGCTATTGGGTAAACCACTGGTATTGCATGAACAAAATGCGGTTGCTGGTTTAAGTAATCGCTATTTAGCACGGTTGGCAAATCGGGTATTAAGCGCATTTCCGGGGGCATTTTCTACCTCAATAAATTATACCGTAGTGGGTAATCCACTGCGTGAAGATATTATTTCCCTTGAACAGAAAATTTTAGAAAATCCTAGCACGAGTAAAAAAGTATTAGTGGTTGGCGGCAGTTTAGGGGCGAAAATATTGAACGATACAGTGCCACAGGCGATGAACCAAATTAAGGTACAGAATATTGATGTGTGGCATCAAACGGGTAGTGGTCATCAGCAAGCAGTGGTGGATTATTACCGTTGTTATGGTTTGCCTGAAGATAAAGTTAAAGTAACCGATTTTATTGAAAATATGGCAGAGGCTTATGAATGGGCGGATGTGGTTATTTGCAGAGCCGGCGCATTAACCGTATCTGAATTAGCTATGGCTGGTAAACCTGCTATTTTCATACCATTACCGCATGCGGTTGATAATCATCAATTGAAAAATGCTCAGTATCTAGTGGACCGAGGTGCCGCCCGTTTAATTGAACAAAAAAACTTTAATGGTACTACCTTGGCACAAATGTTAAATAGCCTATTTATATCTGATAGTGTTTTACAGTCAATGGCGAAAGCGGCGCATGATGCCGCTCATGCTGATGCTACCGTTAATGTAGCTGAAGTGTGTAAATCGTTAGTTAAACGGAAGGTTAGCTAATGAAGCAATTAACGTCAACACGCAACGACCAAGCGATGCCAGAAATGCGCCGAGTAACACGAATTCATTTTGTTGGTATTGGTGGCGCTGGTATGGGCGGAATTGCAGAAGTATTACTCAATGAAGGCTATCAAATTACAGGCTCTGATTTAAGTGAAAACCAAGTAGTGCAACGATTAACTGCGTTGGGCGTTAAGATCACCTTAGGTCATCATGCGGATACTGTTGCTGGCGCTAGTGTATTGGTGGTATCTACCGCTATTCATGCTGATAATCCAGAATTACAAGCAGCACAAGCACAACGGATACCGGTGGTGCGCCGGGCTGAAATGCTCGCAGAGTTAATGCGATTTCGCCATGGCATCGCAATTGCCGGTACACATGGTAAAACGACGACCACTAGCTTAATTGCGAGTATTTTTGGTGAAGCCAATTTAGATCCAACGTTTGTCATTGGCGGCTTACTTAACAGTGCTGGTACTAATGCTAGATTAGGTAAAAGCCGTTACTTAATTGCCGAAGCGGATGAATCCGACGCATCATTTTTGCATTTACAGCCAATGGTTGCGGTGATCACTAACATTGATGCTGATCATATGGATACTTATCAAGGTGATTTTGAAAAATTAAAAGACACCTACATTGAATTTTTGCATAATTTACCGTTTTATGGATTGGCAGTCGTCTGTATTGATAATCCAGCGGTACGCGCTATTATCCCGCGTATCGGGCGACCCGTTATCACTTATGGTTTTGCCGAAGATGCTGATTATCGGGCAATTAACTATCAACAACATGAAGGTGTTAGTCGTTTTGGCGTGAGTTGTGGTAGCGAGTGTACCATGCAGTTATCTCTGAATTTACCCGGCGAGCACAATGTGCTTAATGCTTTGGCCGCTATCGTAGTTGCTGAAGATGAGGGGGTGAGTAAGCGGGCTATTTGTAATGCATTAAAAGGCTTTGCAGGAATTGGTAGGCGTTTCGAACATATCGACACATTACATACTGACACTGCTAGCATAATGCTGGTTGATGATTATGGTCATCATCCCAGTGAAGTGAAAGCAACGATTACTGCGATGCGTACAGGCTGGCCAGATAAACGGTTAGTGATGATTTTTCAACCGCATCGTTATTCTCGAACGCGAGATTTATATGAAGACTTCGTTGAAGTGTTATCTATGGTTGATCAATTGTATTTATTAGATGTTTATGCTGCGGGTGAAACCATAATTGCAACGGCGGATAGTAAAAGCTTAGCACGAAGTATTCGCCAACGTGGGCAAATTGAACCTGTGTATGTTAGTGATGCCAGCATGTTGCCTGAGTTACTAGCTAAGCAATGTGCAAATGGTGACATGGTGATTACACAAGGCGCTGGCAGTATTGGTCAAGTAGCTAAACAGCTAATGACTTCATCATTATTACATGTTGAGGTACACCAATGAAACAATCATTAAAAAGCTTATTAACTAATCAAGCTACACAACTTACTCAACTTAAACGTGAAAAAATTGCAGTCTTGTATGGAGGCGATTCAGCTGAGCGCGAAGTGTCACTTAGATCGGGACAAGCCATTGAACAAGCGTTGCAGCAAGCCGGTTTTTCAGTGCAATTGTTTGACCCACATGTACAACCTTTATGGTTATTAGTAGAGCAACAAATTGACCGAGCATTTATTGCGCTGCATGGTCGAGGTGGTGAAGATGGTTGTGTGCAAGGTGCATTGGAATATTTAGGCATTCCCTATACTGGTTCTGGTGTGTTGGGCTCTGCGTTGTCGATGGATAAAGTGAGAAGCAAACAAATCTGGCAAGCGTTGGGTTTGCCAACAGCAGCATTTTTGGTAGTTGATAAGCAACATTTTAACGCAAATCATGCGCCCCAAATATTGGCAACATTGAATCATCAAGTGATGGTTAAACCGGTACATGAAGGCTCAAGTATTGGCATGGCAAAGGCTCAAACACCAGAAGAATTAAATAGTGCGTTAGAAAACGCCTTTCAGTTTGATCATCAGGTGTTGGTGGAAGCATGGATTGATGGACCAGAATATACGGTAGCAATTTTAGGTGAACAAGCTTTGCCTGCTATTCATATGGCTACACCGCGTCAATTTTATGATTATGAAGCGAAATATCAAGCTAATACCACACAATATCATTGCCCGTCTGGTTTGTCAGTTGAGGATGAACAAGCATTACAACAGTTAGCGTTAGCTGCATTTAAAGCAACTAATGCTCAAGGTTGGGGACGCGTAGATATTATGCGCAACGCCCAACAACAATGGCAAATATTAGAAGTGAATACCGTGCCGGGGATGACTGCAACCTCGTTAGTACCAAAAGCCGCGAATGTGTATGGTTTATCGTTTGCAGAATTGGTGACCGTGATAGTGCTGTTAAGTGTTAATAATCAACAACAAGGACATAGCGTTGGGTAAAATGAAGGGTGCATTAACTAAACCATCAACAACTAATGAGCGTCAGTCGCTGCATTGGACTTTCTGGTTTGGCGTTAGCTTCTTCGTGTTGGTTATTGTCAGCATTTTAGGTAGCGCTTATGTACTTCTTCATCGATTACAACAAGATGAGGCAGCACCATTAACGCATATTGTAATTGATGGTCATAATCCTTATACCCAGCGCGCTGAAGTATTAAAAGCAATTGATGCGGTTAATCTTAATAACTTTTTTAACGTTGATGTTAATCAAGTGCAGCAGCATCTTGCTACGTTGCCGTGGGTATATTCAGTATCGGTACGTAAACAATGGCCAAACGAGTTGAAAATCTATTTAGTTGATCAAACACCAGTGGCGATATGGAATGGTGATTTTATTTTGAATCAATATGGACAAACATTTCAGGCGGATCAACAAAAATTGAAAAGCCCATTGCCGCAATTATTTGGTCCGGGTGGTAGTGAACAATTAGCGTTAAAAAATTATCAGCAAATGGATAAGTTATTAAGTTATGGTCAACTGTCTATTAGTGAATTGATTTTGTCAGAGCGCTTTGCATGGCAGTTAACGTTAACCAATGGCGTTATTTTGAACTTAGGGCGCGAAGACAGGTTTGCACGGGTGCAACGCTTTTTAGATGTATTTCAAGAAATAAAGAAAACAGAACCGGCAAATCAAACGATTGATACAATTGATTTGCGTTATGATACCGGGCTGGCTGTTGCGTGGAAGCCTATAAACAATAAACAAAGAGTTTAACTTTGATGTCAAAAATTACAGAACGAAACTTAGTTGTTGGCTTAGATATTGGAACGTCGAAGATCACCGTTGTTGTTGGTGAAATTACTCCCGATCAAAAATTAAGTATTGTTGGTGTGGGTAATCAACCAGCCAGAGGTATGGATAAAGGGGGCGTGAACGATTTAAATTTGGTGATTCAGTCAATTCAGCGAGCAGTAAATGAAGCTGAATTAATGGCAGATTGTCAAATTAGCTCGGTCTATTTAGGTATTTCAGGTAAACACATTCGTTGTCAAAATGAAAATGGCATGGTGCCAATTAATGACAAAGAAGTGATTCAAGAAGATGTTGATAATGTGATACATACCGCCCGCTCTGTACCTATTTCTGCAGAACGTCGCATGTTACATGTGTTACCGCAAGAGTTTAGCATCGATTGCCAAGACGGGATTAAAAGCCCCATTGGTATGTCAGGTGTGCGTATGGAAGCAAAAGTACACATAGTGACTTGTGCGAATGATATGGCAAAAAATATTGTTAAATGTGTTGAACGCTGCAATTTAAAGGCGGATCAGTTAATTTTTTCGGCATTAGCATCGAGTTATGCCGTGTTAACCGATGATGAAAAAGAATTAGGCATTTGTGTTGTTGACATTGGTGCAGGGACAATGGATATTGCCGTTTTTGCTGGTGGTGCATTGCGGCATACCGCAGTGATCCCCGTAGCAGGCAATCAAGTCACCAGTGATATCGCAAAAATATTTAGAACTCCGCTGAGTCATGCAGAAGACATCAAAGTGCAATATGCCTGCGCATTAAGGCAAATGGTGAGCATGGAAGAAAACATTGAAGTTCCGAGCGTAGGTGGCAGACCAGCACGAACTATGTCGCGCCATACGCTAGCAGAGGTGGTAGAACCACGTTATCAAGAATTATTTGAGTTGGTTCAAGAAGAATTACGTGAATGCGGTTTAGAAGATCAAATTGCTGCTGGTTATGTATTAACTGGTGGTACAGCAAAAATGGAAGGGGCAATAAAATTTGCTGAGGAAGTATTTCAAATGCCAGTAAGGCTTGGCAAACCACGAGAAATAAAAGGACTGGCAGAATATGTAAGTGATCCAACATACGCAACTGTGGTTGGCTTGTTGCATTATGGCTTAAGTGCTCAGCAACAAACGCAACATGTTAGTAAAGAATCGAATTCGGTGATGAGTTTATGGTCACGAGTTCACGCCTGGTTTAAGGGCGAATTTTAACAATAGCAAAACTATTGTTGGTTATACCTCAGCGTCAGTACAGCTTAGGTATAGATAGGTGGAATCGTTTTTATAACGGAGAGAGAAAAATGTTTGAATTGATGGAAGAGCATAATGAAGAAGCAATCATCAAAGTCATCGGTGTTGGTGGTGGTGGTGGTAATGCCGTAGAGCATATGGTGACGCAAACTATTGAAGGGGTAGAGTTTATTACCGCAAATACCGATTCGCAGGCGTTGCGAAATTCATCGGCAAATGTCACCTTACAATTAGGTTGTGATGTAACTAAAGGATTGGGGGCGGGTGCCAATCCAGAAATTGGTCGACGTAGTGCCGAAGAAGATCGCGAAACTATTCGACAAACCCTAAAAGGTGCCGATATGATTTTCATTGCTGCCGGCATGGGTGGTGGTACCGGTACCGGTGCAGCGCCAGTGGTAGCGGAAATTGCCAAAGAAATGGGTATTTTAACGGTTGCGGTAGTCACTAAACCGTTTCCATTTGAAGGTAAAAAACGAATGAATTATGCCGATCAAGGCATCGAGTTATTATCAAAACAAGTGGATTCATTAATTACCATTCCTAATGAAAAATTACTCAAAGTATTGGGGCCAGGGACCAGTTTATTAGATGCCTTTAAAGCTGCTAACAATGTGTTACTGGGTGCGGTACAAGGTATCGCGGAATTAATTACTCGCCCTGGCTTGATTAACGTTGACTTTGCCGACGTACGCACTGTGATGTCAGAAATGGGCACCGCGATGATGGGCTCGGGTACCGCATCAGGGCCTGATCGTGCAGAAGAAGCAGCAGAAGCAGCTATATCTAGTCCATTATTGGAAGATGTGGATTTAGCCGGTGCGCGCGGTATTTTGGTAAATATCACCGCTGGTATGGATATTAGTATCGATGAATTTGAAACGGTAGGTAATGCTGTAAAAGCGTTTGCTTCTGAAAATGCTACTGTCGTTGTTGGCGCGGTGATCGATCCTGATATGACTGATGAATTACGAGTAACGGTAGTTGCTACGGGCATTGGTGCTGAGCGTAAGCCAGATATAAAATTAGTGAATTCAGCACAACAAACCGTTGAACAACAAGTGGTGGGTGGTGAATTTTTTACTACGACACAAGCAGAGCCACAAGTGGTTACGGCGACCACCAACGAAGTAAACACGCGTACGATGAATACAAAATCAATGAATAACGATTTAGATGAGTACTTAAATATTCCTGCTTTTTTACGCAAACAAGCAGATTAGTTGAGATCTCCGTAGATATTTTGATTTGATTAGGTTTTTTTGTTATATTACTCGGCCGCTGTTTTTTGGTTAAGTAATATTGCATGTTAACGCGCGTTCATCATAGATGAATGTTGGTTTTTGGTGAGTAAAGCAAAATATGATTAAACAACGTACGATAAAGTCGAGCGTATCAGCCACTGGTGTTGGCTTACATAAAGGTGAAAAAGTGCAGATCACTCTCCGGCCTGCGCCCGCTAACACGGGTATTCTCTTTAAACGTGTCGATTTAGATCCCGTTGTGACCATTAAAGCTACGCCCGAAGCTGTGGGCGAAACTACGTTATGCACTTGCTTAGTTAATCCTCAAGGTGTTCAGATTTCCACCGTCGAACATCTTTTATCTGCGGTTGCAGGGTTAGGTATTGACAATTTAGTGATCGAAGTAGACTCACCAGAAGTGCCTATTATGGATGGCAGCGCGTTACCTTTTGTGTATTTATTGAATTCAGTTGGCATTGAAACTAGTAATGTGCCAAAACGGTTTTTGCGTATTACTCAGCCCATCAGGGTAGACGATGGCGATAAATGGGCTGAATTAGTCCCGTTTGAAGGATTTCGTGTTAATTTTTCAATTGATTTTGAACATCCTGTTATTGCCAAAACCGGCCAAAAAGTGACACTAGATTTATCAAGTAATTCTTTTATTAAAGAAATAAGCCGGGCGCGTACCTTTGGTTTTATGAAAGATATCGAATTTTTACGTTCTCACAATTTAGCACTAGGTGGCAGTTTAGAGAATGCTATTGTGTTAGATGAATATCGGATGTTAAATGATGATGAATTGCGCTACGACAATGAATTTGTGAAACATAAAATATTAGATGCGATTGGCGACCTATACATGGGCGGTGTGAGCATTTTAGGCGAATTGAATGCATTTAAATCAGGTCATGCATTGAATAATTTATTATTACGTGAAGTTTTCCAGCGCCAAGATTGCTGGGAGTGGGTTACTTATCCAGACGATAGTAAAGCTCCTATTGAATACCAAGAACTTAGCCAATCAGTATTTGGCTAATTATTAAAATGATTAAACGTCGACTAAGTTCGGCGTTTTTTTATGACTAATCGCGCTGACTTAATGCCGCTAAACGTAGTAATTTAATTTTTAATGATTCGGGTGCATTACTTGCTGCTTGTTTTATATGCTCGGCGGCGGCATCGGTAATTTTATGTTGGCGAATCGGTTGTACAGGTACATCGGACACGACGCTTTTAGCCCAAAAAGGATTAATTTTAATCTCTATTTTTGTGAATTGTTGGTCGCTAGCCATTGCAATAGCTTGAGTGAGTTTAGTACGTTCAAATTGCAGTCTTTGTCCCCATACTGATGTTATTACTTCAATAATGATAATATTTTGCTTAAAATTGGCGATATGCCAAGCATCTGCTGGTAGGTCAGGACAGTTTTGTCGTACAATGCTGGTTAGTTTTTTTAAAAAATTGGTTTTCATGCGGATATGCGCCAAGGTACCGGATGTTGAATCTAGCAAGGAAAACATATCAATTGGTTGTTTTTGTTTCGGCATTAGCATGGAATCGGTAGCATTAATATAATATGAGTTTAACACTACTTTATCGTGGAAAGAATGTCAGATTCACAATGAGACTAACTCAGTTTCATTGGTTATCTGCGTTAATCCTATTTGCATTGCTATCAGGTATAGTAGTGCATTTATTTTTGTCCACTGATGCAGTCCCTGAACAAGCCCGAACAATGGTACA
>Ga0316206_1002880_pt1 | contig 10570 bp, 9 predicted proteins | sample 6monthpyrite_MG_FD_204942 | JGI IMG/M metagenome (GOLD analysis project Ga0316206, IMG submission 204942) | Microbial mat bacterial communities from mineral coupon in-situ incubated in ocean water Damariscotta River, Maine, United States -... | ecosystem: Environmental > Aquatic > Marine >...
GCGAAGGCATGGCCCGGCTAGGACTGAATGATCAGACAGAGATCGGGATGATCGTCAGCCAGCCGGGCTTTGACCCTTATGAACGGGACGACGGCCTGCACCCGACGCCGTTGCTTCGCAAACGCGGTGGCAAGCTGCGTTACAACGACTGGCTGCGAGAGCAAGGCTATGAGGGCGAAAACCCGTGGAATGATTATACCAATGCGGCCGAGGGGCCGGGGGGTGAAATCCTGTCGGGATGGAACCTGAAACATTCAAACCTGCCCGCGCGGGTAAAGGAAGAGCATTCCGAGACCGCCTATATGACCATGCGCGCCAAGGATTTCATAGAGGACTCCGGCGACACTCCCTGGCTGTGTCACCTCAGCTATATCAAGCCGCACTGGCCCTATATGGCCCCGGCGCCCTACCATGACATGTACGGGCCACAGACCTTCTTGCCCGTGATCCGGGACGAGCAAGAACGTGTAGACCCCAACCCGGTTTTCGCCGCCTTCATGGGGATGGACGTCAGCGAGACATTCTCGACCCAGGGCGTGCGCGAGACGGTGTTGCCGGCCTATATGGGGCTGATCAAGCAGATCGACGATCATCTCGGGAAACTCTTCGATTGGCTCGAAGAAACCGGCAAAACGGACGAGACGATGATTGTCTTCACCTCAGATCATGGTGACTACCTGGGCGATCACTGGATGGGCGAAAAGGAACTGTTTCACGAGGTCTCGGTCCGCGTGCCGCTGATCATCTACGACCCGCGACCAGCGGCGGACGCGACGCGCGGCACGGCAAGCGATGCATTCGTCGAAGCCATCGACCTTGTGCCAACGTTCATCGAAGCAACCGGCGCACCGCCTGCCGAGCATCGTCTTGAGGGCCGTTCACTGATGCCGCTGCTGCACGGCGAGATGCCCGAGGATTGGCGCGACGCGGTTTTCTCTGAGATCGACTATGCGTTTTATGCCGCGCGTGAGACGCTGGGTGTCGGAGTGTCAGACGCGCGTGGTTACATGGTGCGCACGGAACGCTGGAAATATGTGCATTTCCGCAATTTCCCGCCACAGCTTTTTGATATGGAAAACGATCCTGACGAGTTCACCGACCTCGGCAGGCATCCGGACCACCAGACCACCCGTCAAGGCATGCACACCCGGCTTTTTGACCGGCTGACCGCCCGCAAGAACCGGGTAACGATGACCGATGCAGTGGTTCATGCAATGCGCGGGGACGAGGATGCGTCGGGAATTATGATCGGGAAATGGTAGGCAACCGATCACCGTAAATGCCGCCCCTGAAAAAGGATTCCGGGATCGATACCTCACCCAACAGGGTGAACCAACCAAGCGAAAAACAGAAAGCGGGCCATATCATGCTTGATCAATCCGGGACCAAAATTCACAAATCCGCCTGTCGCATGTGCCACGGGGGCTGCGGCGTTCTTGTTACTGTGACCGACGGCAAGATCGAGAAAATCGTCGGCGATCCGGACTCGCCGCTGAACCGTGGCAAGATTTGTATCAAAGCCCCGGCGTCGATTGAGTTGGTCAATCATCCCGACAGGCTGACCCACCCGTTGAAACGTGTGGGACCGCGTGGTGGCGGGGAATGGCAGCGGATCACCTGGGATGAGGCTTATGACATTCTGGCCGAACGCCTGGGGACGATTACCCGGGAAAGCGGGGCGCATTCGATTGCGATTGGCACCGGAACCGGTCGGCACCATTGCGATTTCGTCCCCCGGTTTGCCAATGCCCTGGGAACCCCGAACTGGTGTGAACCTGGGCATGCGCAATGCTTTTTTCCCCGCGTCAACGTCTCTAAAATGACCTTTGGCGATCTGCCGGTCTGCGACTATTACGGCGACACCGACCCAGATTGCGTGCTGGTTTGGGGGCATAACCCTGCAGTTTCCGGCCCGGATGGCGAGCTTTTGTTCCACTCGCGCGCGCTGACGAAAACCAATACCAAATTCATCGTTGTGGACCCGCGTCGCACTGTCATGGCTGATGCTGCCGACATCTGGTTGCAGTTGCGTCCGGGCACAGATGATGCGCTTGCGTTGGCGATGCTGCATGTAACGATCGAGGAAAATCTGTACGATGCCGATTTCGTCGCAAATTGGACCTATGGTTTCGACCAGCTAAAGGTCCATGTGGCGGCTTTCACGCCGGAATGGGCCGCAGAGATTACCTGGGTGCCTGCAGAAAAGATCCGGGCAGCTGCACGGTTGTTTGCAGCCAGCAAACCGTCGGTGGTCGAGTGGGGCTGCGCGATAGAACACACCCCGAATTCGATCCAGACCGCGCGCGCCATCGCCTGCCTGCCCGCCTTGACCGGAACCATCGATATCCCGGGCGGCTGGGTGTTTGGGCCGCATATCCTGGAGCCATTTCCGTTCCTTGGTGAAAACCTGAGCGAAGAGGCCAAAAAGAAACGTCTGGGCGCGGATGAGTTCCGGGTGCTGGGTCAAACCAACGTCATGCCGTCAGCCCACATACCGGCGGTGTTCAAGGCGATGCGCACCGGCGATCCCTATGACATCCGGGCGTTCCTGATTTTCGGAAACAACCCGCTTGCAACCTATGCAAACTCCAACCTGGTGCGTGAATCGCTGGAACAGGTCGAATTCCTGTCCGTCATGGATCTGTTCATGACCCCAAGCGCCGAAATGGCCGATCTGGTGTTGCCGGCCGCCAGTTGGCTAGAGCTTGATGCCCTGACCGCATTTCCCTATTTCGCCGAAACGACCGCGCTATCGCAGCACAAAATCGTTCAGGTCGGCGAATGCAAACAGGACGAGGTTGTTTTTGCCGAACTGGCACAGCGCATGGGGCTGAAGGTCGGAGGCGAGGATATCGTCAACGTCTTCAACGAACGGCTGAAATCCACCGGAAAAAGCTTTGATGACCTGACCCGTGAGGGGTTTGCGTTCGCCCCGATCACCTATCGCAAGCATGAAATCGACAACGCTGGCTTCAAGACCGAGTCCGGCAAAATCGAGCTTTACTCGCAGGCGCTTGAGAAGCTTGGGTACGATCCGCTGCCAACCTATCGCGAACCTCCCGAATCGCCGATATCAACTCCGGACGTGGCCAAGGAATATCCATATGTCCTGACCAGTGGCGCGCGCGTCCTGAATTTCTTCACTTCGGAACATCGACAACTGAATCGTCTGCGCCGGTCGCACCCTGATCCGCTGGTCGATATTCATCCCGATACCGCAGAAACCCTCGGGGTCGCCGAGGGGGACTGGGTCTGGGTCGAAACCCGGCGTGGGAAAATTCGGCAAAAAGCGAACATCACGGATGCGATTGATCCGCGGGTTGTGAATGTGGAATTCGGCTGGTGGTTTCCCGAACGCAAAGAACGCGACAAGGGCATTTGGCAGTCAAATGCGAATGTCCTCACCGATCAGGGTCCGCCATACGATCCGGCAATGGGTACATACCAGTTGCGCGCCTTGCTGTGCCGTTTGTCAAAAGCGCCCGCGCCAAATTGAGTCGACTGCAATGGGAATCAGGCGCCGGTTTATGCGCCCGTCTTTAATAGCGAAGGAGTCCCGCGCTGTAAGCGGTGCACCGCACTGATCTTCCTTGAGAGCCGCTGATCTTCCTGATGATACTGGAACCCTGAAGGCGTTGCTTGTTGCGTCCCAGGACCGCACCCTGCGCAAGCAGGATCGCGTCGATCAACCGGAGAAACTGGTTGCCAAGGAACGTCTGATCAATGCCTCGGCTTCGCCGTTTTGGTCTGATTTCAACGTGGTGCACCCGGTTTCACCTTCGTTCTGGCGATTTGGCTGCTGTTTTTGCTATTGCACGCCTGTTTTGGGGCGGACTCCGCCTGTCACACCGTTAGCCGCTTTCGGACCAGATACAGATTACCGAGGGCAAACAAACTGAACAACTGCGCCCGGTTCTTTGCCAGACCACGGTACCCGGGTTTTGATGTAGCCGAACTGACGTTTCAGCACCCGGAACGGATGCTCGACCCGTGCCCTGACCTTGGCGATCAGGCGGTTGATGCATTCGTCATCGGGATGCAGGTCACCGCTTTTGGGCGCTTTGCGCATTACTCCCCAGAACATGCCGGCCCCGGCGAAGGCTTCCGCCCGCTCGGCGCTGACATGGGCCTTATCCGCCCAGACGGATGCCTTAGCTCCGTGCAAAAGATCCTTCCAGATACGACTGTCATGCACCTTTGCCGTGGTGGTATCCAGATTGTGCACGATACCGCTGTCGGCATCGACGCCAATGTGCGCTTTCATGCCAAAATACCAGTCGTTGCCCTTCTTGGTGCTACTCATATCTGGGTTGCGCTTGCCTGCCTTGTTCTTCGTAGAGGACGGCGCGTCGATGATCGTTGCATCGACCAGCGTGCCCGAGCGCTGCGTGACGCCCTTCTCGGTCAGATACGCCTTCACCTCTGCAAAGATTGCCTCACTCAGAGCATGACGTTCCAGATAGTGGCGGAAGTTCAGGATCGTGGTTTCATCGGGAATACGGTCATCGCCGAGTTCCAGACCGGCGAAGCGGCGCATGGCGTCGCTGTCGCAGAGGCTTTCCTCGGCCATCGGATCGCTCAGCGCATACCATTGTTGCAGGCAGTAGATGCGCAGCATTACCTCCAGCGCCATCGCCAGGCGACCGCCCTTGCTGCTCATCCTCGGGTCGTGAGGTTCGATCAGCCTCAGCAGCCGCGACCACGGCACAACCACTTCCATCTCGGCAGGGAATCTCTCACGCTTGTCACCTTCTTCTTGGAAGTATGCGCCAGAGAGGCGAATGTCATCTGCTTGGGCATCAGTTGGCTCCTGGGATGCTCAATCCGAGCCTATCAGATCACGCCACCATGCCGAAGTTTCAGAGATTCCCTGACTTTAAACGCGCCCCGTTCGGCGCTCGGTCCGAAAAGCCCGACCCAGAGCATTATGAGTTGGCTCTTGAAGACATCGAAACTGCGATGGCGGCTTTTCACGCCGAAGACGCAGCACTTGATGCCCCGCAACGCGCATCACAAAGCCTCGCGACGTCAATCGCGGATCTCTGCCCAAGCACCTGTTGCGTAACGAAGAAATGATTACCCCCCGAAAGCACGACCTGCAGCCGCGGCGCTCGGGCCAATAACCCTGCTTATGTTCACCAAGAACGCCTATGGCGAAAGTTTCCGGTCGTTCTATACCTTCTATCGGATCGAACGGTTCGGCCTTTCCATCCCTTCATCGCAGATGATGCTCTTCATCTTTTTGTTGGCCGCGGCGGTGGGCGTCCTGATCGGCGGAATCCTCGGTGATCGGATCGGTCGCTACCGGATCATCTGGATCTCGGTGCTAGAACCATTGCCCCTGACGCTGATCCTGCCTTACGCGGATCCGTTATGGACGGGCGTCCTGACAGTGATGATCAATCTCATCATGGCCAGTGATTTCGCCGCGATCTTGATTTATGCAATGGACCTTCTGCCCAATCGGATCGGATTGATCGGCGGGCTGTTCTATGGGCTGAACTTCGGACTTGGCGGTATAGCGGCGGCGATCCTTGGTGTACTGGCTGACAGCTATGGCGTCGAAACAGTCTATCGCATTTTCTCATTCCTGCCTCGCGCAGGTTTCCGGATTAGTGCTGCCGCACGAAGCAGCCGCGGCTGGCTGTATGGAATCAGGCAGGTATGGGTTGGCGCATTTAAGGAAGCGCACGGCAGATGTGGGCCGAACGTTCTGTCAAGGCCGACTGCGCGCGCCTCTCGCTTGGTCTTCCGGACTGTCCTTGGGCCCGGCGGTCTGCTCCGCCGGGCCCAAGGGGGAGACCCCGTTCCTCAGAACGGGATCTCGTCGTACCGGTCGACCAACTCGGCCTTCTCGGCGATGATCTCGCAGCCGTAGCGGTCATTGTCGGCGGCGGCGGTCCACTTGTTATAATGGATGCGGCCGTGGACGAGGACCTTCATGCCCTTTTCGCAATGCTCCGCCACGGTCTTGCCGAGACTGTTGAAGCAGGTGATCCGGTGCCATTCGGTGTCCAAGATCCGGCCCTCTGCGCACCCGTGAACAGGCGATGTAAATCGCCCCGGTTTCACCAGGTGCCGTTAGCTTCATTTCACGCGACCATACCGAACACGTCACGAGGTGCTTCTCTACACCATGATAACAAAACCCTCATCGCAAAATTTCTGGTTATGCAAGCAAGGAGACCGTATGGTATTTTGGTTGTGCGCAGTCGCTTTGTGCCAGTGAATCGAAAACTGCGGAAGCAAGGCTGATAGAATGGGTTTTACACCGATATTTATGATGGGCAGCACACTCGGATTGCTGGCTTTGTATCTCATTGTGCTCCTTCCCTCACCAATTATTTTTATCAATGAATGGCGCTTGGCATCCTAGATGCCTTGCAGTTTCTGCGCATTTTGCATTTCAAAGCCTGTTGATGCCTTCGCGCGCGCCGGTTCATGGTTCTCTCTGCGGTCGACTCATTCCAGAGCCAAACAGCAAGAGAGCCTGTCTCAAGGCCAACACCCAAAAGGTCTGGTGCCGCTTTGGTCAGAAAACGTGCGATCATTTCCGGACAAGTAGCGACTGTCTTCTCTGCAATAATGGTGCCTTGGCTAGTCAATTTCTGTTTGACCAGTTTGAAACAGCCGCCCTTGGTCGAAAAGAAGCACCACCCGCGATTACGCTAAGTGGCCCGTCTCTCTGCGGCTGCATTGCCCATTGCCCGGCAGTACAGCCCGAACCGCGATAGTTTTGTCTGGAAATCCCCGGAATCTGGAACCCGCCTAGAACTGGCACTCCAAGATGAACAATCCGGCATTGTAGTCGTTGGCATAGACCAGACCTTCGGCCGAAACCCATACATCGCAAGACTGGATAATCCGAGGACGGTCGGGACGGTGGTCCATCAGCCGGTTTGGGGCGGGCGGCACGAAGGCTGCGAGCTCCTCTGGCCGATAAGGGTTGCGGATATCGGTCACCCGAATACCGGCGTTCTGGTAGGTAGAGTAAATCGTATCCGAGCTGACCATGCCATCTGGCCGGTTCTCGTAGATATTGTGTGGCCCAAAATGGGCGCCCTTGTTTTTATAGTCCGCTTCGTCCGGTGTCGGGAATGTCGAAATGCTGACTGGATTTGACGGCTCTCGTATGTCGAACATCCATATGTATTTGGTGCCGTCTTCGCAATTGTCGAGAACCGCCTCGTCTGCAACGACCAAAAGATCGCGATCAGGCAACGGAAGACAATTGTGTGTTCCGCCGCCGTAAGGGGGCGACCAGTTCCGATGGGTAATCAGGCTGGGTGCTGTGCGGTCGGAAATGTCCATCATCACAAGGCCAGCATCGCGCCAGGCACCATAAGCAGTATCGCCGTGAATGATCGCATGATGCAACCCGCCACGCTGATCTTCCTGGGTCGGAACCTCGCCGCCTGCGGCGTGCATTCCGGGTAGCCAATACCGCCCTGCCTCTTTGGGGTTGGTCGGATCGGCCATATCAATTGTCATGAAAATGTAATCTGTGTAGCCGTCCAGCAGCACCGACGCATAGGCCCAGCGGCCCCCCACATACCACAAGCGGTGAATACCGCCCCCTTCGACCGACATAAAGCCAATCTTGCGCGGCTCTGCCGGGTTGGCGATGTCGTAGACCGCCATACCCGGGGTCCAGTCACGGGGCGCCGCCGAAGATGCGTTGGCGGTGCCTACCTTTTTGCCCAATGCACCTTTGTAATATTCCTTTTCATCCTGAAACTCGGCAGAGGCGAACATGTCCTTTGCGTTGATCACAAGCAAAAGGTCGCCGTGGGTCTGCAGGTGAATATTCCAGGTATTCGCCGGAGCAGGAATGTAGTTGACCGGTTTGGGGTCGCGTGGGTCGCGCACATCAATCACGCTGAACCCTTTTGAAAACATATGGCCAACAAATGCAAAACCCTTGTTGACCATCAACTGGACGCCATCCGGACGGCCGCCTTGATCGGAATGGCCAATCAGTTTCATGTTCTTGGCATAGTCTGGCTTTGGCAGATCTTGGCTGGCCATGTCGCGGTCTCCCTTGTTCACATTTTTCGTCCCGATCCGGCTTTGGGTCGGGTCAGTTTGGTAGTGCGTTGGGCGGGCCCATGCCCGTCGTCACCAAAGTGGCACGTTACCGGGGCGCCTTTAGCACACGCCGCACATTAACCGCAGCCACCTCGGCAATCCGTCGGTTCGATTCCAATGTTACGCCCGCGATATGCGGGGTCAGAATCAAGTTATCGATCCCTGCAAACAAGGCACAGGCCGTCGCATCTATCGGTTCGATGTTCAGCGTGTCCAAGGCGGCGCCACGCAGTTTTCCGGACCGCAACGCAGCAGCACAGGCAGCTTCGTTCACGATGCCACCCCGCGCAGAGTTTACCAAAACGGACCCCTGCTTCATCTGCGCAAACTGCGCCGTATCGATCAGGTTACGGGTTTGCGGCAGCAGCGGGCAGTGCAACGAGATGACATCAGCGTCGGCGATAAGCGTATCCAGCGTGACCCGCTGTGCGCCGCCCCATGCCGGTGCGTCTGCGGGCATGATCGCGTCATAGGCGATCACCTCCATGCCCATGGCCTGGGCTTTCGCGCCGACGACCTGACCGATCGATCCAAATCCGACCACACCCATTGTACGTCCAGCAAGTTCAACGCCGCTGGCGAATTTCGGGCGATCCCAGGCCCCCCCCACCACATCCGGCGTGGCAAAATAGGCCGGCCCCCGCAATAGGATCATTGCCGTGGTAATCACATACTCGGCCACTGACGCGGCGTTTGCGCCGATCGAGGGACATACCTCGACCCCCCGCGACTTGCAGGCCGCGACGTCTATATTATCTAGACCGACACCCATGCGGGCGACGATTTCCAGTTTCGGGGCCGCGTCCAACAACTCGACATTCACTTGGGTTGCATTGCGCACGATGATCGCCCGCGCATCCGAAACCTGCGCCAACAACTCGTCACGATTTCCCCAAAGATTGGGGTCCCAGTGGACGTCGAATTCGGCAATCAACCCTTCGGCCGTCGGCTTGTCCATGAATTCACTGATAAGTACGTCGGCCATGCGCAGCTCCTTTTCTTGCTGGCGATCCAAAGGCTGGGGAATCCCGGCCTACAGGAACTCGCGCTCTTTGTTGTATGGATGCTCAATCCCGTAGCCGTGAACCGCGCGATACCCGTCATAACGGTGCTCAATGAATTCCAGCCAAACCCAGGCGGCGAGAAAGCCGAACGGAACCACAAAGACAAGCCCGGTCAGAACCGGCATCGGATATTGCATCAGCCCCGCACCGATTGCGCCCACCGCGCAGAACACAGTGAAGTAGCCTGCGGTCTTGTGATAGGCCTCGAATATCCGTCGCCGCGTGGTGCGGCCGTAGTGATCGCCATGCCATGTCGTTGGATCGTTCGGATCGGCCTTGTTGTAATACTTGCCGCCATGGGTGCCGCGTAGCATGCCTGCGGTGACCTGGATGATGCCCATGACTATGGTGAGCGTGCCAAGGATCGAATGAACCGAGCCGCTGAAACCGCCGCTGACCACCAGCGCCACCAGCGCCCCGATCAGCGCCAGCAGCGCGGCCGCCCACAGCCCGTATTTGTGGGTGGTGAACCACCACCATTCGATGTGCTTGATATGGACCTGGCGGCGCAGCCCGAATTCGGTGGGGCGCGGTTTTCCATAGCGGATGATGGTGATGCAGATAGGCACCCAGATCAGCCAGATGCCGACCATCAACAGCGCATGATAATTCCAGTGAATGTCGATTGTGCCCAGAATGGGCAGCGTCGCTTCGGTGGGGATATGAGATTGCAGTTCGCTCATTCTTGGATCCTCGCTCGCATTCAAACTAGTCCGGCTGTTTTGCAATTACAGAGTATGTGGCCAATGCCACCGCCGTTTGGTTGGCCGACACGTCATGGCATCGGAATCTCGGTCGCCCGCTTCGGAATATGATAGCCGCGCTCTGTCGCCGGGCGATTTGCGATGCGGACGTACCAGTCACGGACATTCGGAAAATCGTTCAGGTCGATCTGCTGCCAATCGTGGCGCGCGATCCAAGGGAACATCGACATGTCGGCAATCGTATATTCGCCGGCGTCCTCGCCTGCGACATAGTCCCGACCTTCAAGTCGTGTGTTCAGGACATTGTAAAGCCGCCGCGCCTCGGTCGAATACCGCTCTTCCGCATAAGCGGATTTTCCGGCGTTGTATTTGACGAAGTGGTGAACCTGTCCCAGCATCGGACCCAGACCGCCCATCTGCCACATCAGCCATTCAACCATGCGCCAGTGCTCTGGCCCCTTCACATGAAACCTGTCATATTTGTCGGCAAGGTAAAGCATGATGGCACCGGATTCCATCAACTGCATACCGGTGTCGTGGTCGACAATTGCGGGAATGCGGTTGTTCGGCGCGATCTTGAGAAAGTCGGGCGCGAATTGCTCTCCCTTTGAGATATCGATGGGAAAGACGTTGTAGTCTACACCCAATTCCTCGAGCAGCATCGAAACCTTGCGTCCGTTGGGTGTTGTCCAGGTATAGAGATCGATCATTTGG
>Ga0316206_1002881_pt1 | contig 10568 bp, 8 predicted proteins | sample 6monthpyrite_MG_FD_204942 | JGI IMG/M metagenome (GOLD analysis project Ga0316206, IMG submission 204942) | Microbial mat bacterial communities from mineral coupon in-situ incubated in ocean water Damariscotta River, Maine, United States -... | ecosystem: Environmental > Aquatic > Marine >...
GGGCTACCTAAACGTTCATAGGTGTGCCAGGCATTTAGTGAAACTTCCAAACCTCTTGGATCTGCATTACCAATATCTTCTGAGGCCATACGAACAACCCTGCGCGCCAGGTAAACAGGGTCACATCCACCATCAAGCATTCTGCACATCCAGTATAAAGCCGCATCAGGGTTACTACCTCTTACAGATTTATGCATAGCTGAAATTTGCTCATAAAATAGATCGCCACCCTTGTCGAAACGTCGCAAAGTTTGCGAAGTAACTTCATGAATAATGTTTTCATTGACAGTTAACTGGCCGTTTTCTTCTGTCGCCAGATCGACAGCGATTTCCAGGAAGTTTAGCGCTCGTCTGGCATCACCATCAGCCTGGGCTGCTATAAGCTGCAACATGTCATCTTTGATATTGACATTTCTATCACCCAGACCTACTTCATTATTACCAAGCGCGCGTTTTAATAAATGCGTCATTTCATCTGTTTTTATAGATTTTAATACATAGGTTTTGCAACGAGATAAAAGCGCATTATTTAATTCAAAAGAAGGGTTTTCAGTGGTTGCTCCTATAAAACTAACTGTTCCATCTTCTACAAATGGTAAAAAGGCATCCTGTTGCGACTTATTAAACCGGTGCACCTCGTCTACAAATAAAATACTGGGCTTTTTATAAATATCATAGAATTGATGGGCTTTTTCAATAGCAGCCCGTATATCTTTGACACCGGAAAGCACGGCTGATACAGATAAAAACTGTGCATTAGAATAATTTGAAATCAATCTGGCAAGCGTTGTCTTTCCGGTGCCCGGTGGCCCCCAGAAAATCATTGAGTGGAGCCTGCCTGTTTCTATAGCGACTCTAAGAGGTTTACCTTCACCGAGAATATGGCTCTGTCCCAAATAATCTTGCAGGTTATCTGGTCTAATTCGATCGGCTAAAGGGCGATAATCATTATCAGACATTATTCAGTGGCTCTAGATTCTGTGACTTCAGGATAAAACCTGTGATTATTGATAAGTGATATCTTTGTATATTAATAAATAGAATAACTTTAACGAGTATTATTTAAAGTCACCAATTACATCTGTACCTTGAGGCACGATAAACTCAAACTTTGATTCTTCAAACACTGGATTAACAACTAACTGTTCAAATTCTATTTGTGTTAACTGTTCAAAATTATCAATAAAACGCATTGTTTTAATATTTCCGTTTAACAAACCTACCTGCATTTCCTTAAAGTCACTTTCCGGGTTTCTGGGTTTAAGCTTGACCCAGGTTTGGCCATCCTTTTCTGGCATATCGGTAACGACAAATTCAATATCAAGTTTTTGATTGTTATCTAGTAGATTAACCGGTGATGAAGCTAGCACCTGGTCATATGGACGAACATTCACCTGCTCCAGCTCCGAATCATACATCCATATTTTTTTACCATTGGAAATAATATTTTGTGGATAAGGCAATATATAGTCCCAGCTAAATTTACCCGGGCGTTGCATAGTTAAACTGCCTGCAGATTGCTGCAATAAGTAACCATACTTATCGACCAGCTTTTGTTGAAAACGTGCTGAGAGACTACTGGTATTTTCCAAAAACTTCTCTAACTTTATTTGTGAAGGCTTCAGCTCTGCATGTATATTAAAACTACATAACAATAGTGTTATTGATAATATTTTCTTTAGCATTCTTAAATAAACCTAATATGATTTTTTTGTTTGATTGAATTTAATACTTAAAGTTCAGGAGGTGGTGGCGCTAAAACCTGACGCTGCCCATTTGATTGCATCGCAGTAACAACCCCCGATGCTTCCATTTGTTCCACCATACGTGCTGCACGGTTATAACCAATTTTTAATCTGCGTTGCACATATGAAATAGACGCCTTACCAGACTCTGTAACTATTTGAACAGCCTCATCATAGAGCACATCACTTTCTGCATCAGATTCTGCTTGTGAAGGGCCTTCACCGGGAAGTTTTATTATGTCGCTATTATCAGCAATCAGGTTTTCAATGTAATTTGGTTTAGCCTGTTGTCGAACGTGCTCACATACAGCATGCACTTCATGGTCATCAACAAAAGCGCCATGCACGCGTTCAGGAATACTGCTACCTGCATTCATAAATAACATATCACCGTGGCCGAGCAATTGCTCTGCACCCATTTGATCCAGTATGGTTCTTGAATCAACTTTTGAAGAAACCTGAAATGCAATTCTACTCGGGATATTAGATTTAATTAAACCCGTAATAACATCAACTGAAGGTCTCTGAGTTGCCAGAATCAGGTGTATGCCTGATGCTCGTGCTTTTTGAGCCAGGCGTGCAATTAACTGCTCTATTGGTTTACCCACAACCATAATAAGATCAGCAAATTCATCAACTACAACAACAATAAAAGGTAAGGCTTTTAAATCCTGCGCTTCTTCGTCCACACCCAGTAATTCATCTCTAACAAATAACGGATCTTTAATGGGCTCCCCTGCTTCTATTGCATCAGTAACTTTACGGTTGTAACCGGTAATATTTCTTACCCCAAGGGATGCCATTAATTTATAACGGTTTTCCATTTCACCTACTGCCCAACGTAAAGCATTAGCCGCTTCACTCATATCAGTTACAACCGGCGTTAGAAGGTGGGGGATATCATCATATACATTTAGCTCTAACATCTTAGGGTCAATTAATATCAGCCGCACATCTTCGGGGGTGCTTTTATATAACAGACTAATCAGCATGGTATTAATACCCACCGATTTACCTGAACCTGTAGTACCTGCAACTAATAAATGTGGCATTTTACCCAGATCAGCAACCATAGGATTTCCGGAAATATCTTTACCCAATGCTACAGTTAATGGTGAACTAGTTTTGTCGTAAGCTTTAGACATTAATATTTCGCTTAATGAAACAATCTCTTTATGTTCATTTGGTATTTCCAGACCAACATAGGTTTTACCTGGAATAACTTCTACAACACGAACAGATTGCACAGATAACGAACGCGCCAGATCTTTAGATAGCGCGGTGATTTTACTCGCTTTAATACCGGGAGCGGGCTGCATTTCAAAACGTGTGATAACAGGCCCTGGATGTACAGCGACCACTTCAACTTCGATATTAAAATCTTTAAGTTTTATCTCAACCAGTCTGGACAAAGCCTCCAGTGATTCGGTTGATAACCCCTTTCCCGAACGTATTGCTTCATCGAGCAATCTTAACGGTGGTAACTCAGTGTCACCACCAGAGGCATCATCAAATAACGAAATCTGACTTTCTCTAGAATGCCTCTCGCTGACTTCAACTTTATTAATAACAGGTTCTATGCGAACCGGTTTCTTACGAGCCTCTTTCTTCTTAGTCTCTGCTTTAACTGATTTTTCACGTGTTTCTCTGGCAATTTCACCTTCTTTTTTCTCTTCACGTAGTTCTCTGTACTCAGCTATTTTTAATTGTAACCATTCAAAAGTACTTAATAATTTATCACCAATAACATCCATCAAACTTAACCAGGATAAACCGGTAAAAACGGTTATACCGGCCAAAAATACGGCCAGTAATATGAGTGTTGAACCCAGCACGCCTAAAGCTGATGCCATAGCATCACCGATCCAGCGACCAAGAATACCGCCGCCATCCACTGGTAATGCATCTACAGGTATCACAAAGTGTAAACTGGTCAAAGCACAACCAGTGGACAGTGTCATAAAAAAGCCCAACCAGCGTATGCCCAGCACCTGAAAATTAATATCACCCTCATCAGTGCGTTCGCGTAATACCAGCCAGCCACTGTAAGCGATCATGATCGGGAATAGATAACTCAGGTAACCAAACAGAGAATACAGAACATCGGAGAACCAGGCACCAACAACCCCCGCCATATTATTGATACTGGTTGACGGGCCAGTATAAGACCAGCCCGGGTCCTGACTATTATGGGTTATTAATGCTGTGAGTATAAATAATGAAATTGCCAGTAGTATAAATAAGGCCGCTTCACGTAACCCACGACTAATGTGGATAGTGAGGCCTGATTTCTGATTATCATCTTTTTTACGGCGCGCCTGTGCCAATGTTTTGAGCCCTTGTGCTAATGATGCAATTACTTGATTAAAATAGTTATTTTTATAATAACAGGATTATACCAGCTTAATTCCATCCGATGCTTTATTGTTTTAACGCTTGCTCAATCAACGGGTTGTCAATCTCACCGTCACGCACATTTATACCATTTTGCAGGTTTACATCCTCTTGCCAGCCTTTTTCCGATAAGCGCTGCACATAGGGCAAAATGACAGCTGACAATGCCTGTGAGGCCGTTCTGGGTACTGCTCCCGGCATATTCGTCACCCCAAAATGAAGAATGTCATATTTAAGATACGTCGGCTCACTATAATTAGTCGGCCTGATGGTTTCAATACAGCCCCCCTGATCTACCGATATATCAATAACCACGCCTCCCGGTTGCATGCATTTCACCTGTGAATCTGATACCAGCCTCGGTGCATGCAGGCCTGGCAACAAAACAGCACCAATAAGTAAATCAGCCTCATTGACAGCCTTTGCAATACTAATATCTGATGAAAGCTCACCATTTATATTTGGGTATAACTGACTTAAATCCTCAAAGCGTGATTCATCTCGATCAATCAGGGTCACCCTTGCGCCTATTGCTGCTGCCTGACGAGCAGCTGCACTACCGGCTACGCCAGCCCCCAACACCACAACATGCCCAGGTTCAGTTGTAGCTAACCCACCTAACATTAAACCTTTACCGCCCTCTGGCTGATGCAGCAAATGTGTGCCAATTTGAACAGACAGGGTGCCTGCAATCTCACTCATCGGTTTTAACAAGGGCAAACGCCCTGCTTCATCGGTTACGGTTTCAAACGCTATAGCGGTTAAACCAATGTCACACAGCCGTTGGGTTAAAGAAAGATTAGCCGCAAGATGCAAATAGCAGAATAAAATATGATCTTCACGCAAGTACTGTAAATCATCAGCAATGGGTTCTTTTACTTTAACGATCAAACAGGCTTCAGCGTATAACTCTGCAGCAGTTTCTTTAATAACCACACCATGAGCACTGTATTGCTCATCTTTATAACCACTCAATTCACCCGCGCCAGATTCTATATAAACCTCATTGCCCTGACGGATTAAGGCAGCACAGGCATCGGGAATTAACGCGACTCGACCTTCGAGAACTTTTCTCTCTTTGGGTGTTCCTATCTTCATAAGGTATTCCTATCTACAATATGTAGATTATAGTCATAAGTCTTAAGACTATTTGTTTGGTTAAAGATTCCTTAAGAAAGATTTGCTAGAATACCGTCCAATATTAAATAACCTGCTATATCCGGAGAAGTACATGAGTGACAAAAAGCATTGCAAACTACTGATTTTGGGCTCTGGCCCCGCGGGCTACTCAGCCGCTGTTTACGCTGCACGTGCTAACCTTAACCCGGTTATCGTCACCGGTATGGAGATGGGTGGTCAATTAACCACTACCACAGATGTAGATAACTGGCCCGGTGATAATGAAGGCGTGCAGGGCCCTGAGTTAATGGAGCGTATGAAAGCGCATGCTGAAAGATTCGGTACAGAAATTATTTTCGACCACATCCATACGACTGATTTAAAATCTCGCCCGTTTAAGTTAACTGGTGACTCACATGAATACACCTGTGATGCTTTAATTATCGCAACCGGTGCCAGCGCTATGTACCTGGGCATGGAATCTGAAGAAGCATTTAAAGGCAAAGGCGTTTCCGCATGTGCCACCTGTGATGGTTTTTTCTATCGCGGACAAAATGTGGCGGTAATTGGTGGTGGTAATACAGCTGTTGAAGAAGCATTATATTTAGCGAACATTGCCGAGCATGTAACCATTGTTCATAGACGTGACCAGTTCCGTTCTGAAAAAATTCTCGCTGATCGCCTTAAAGATCGCGCTGAAAATGGCAACGTAACCATTGCCTGGGACAGTACACTTGATGAAGTTTTAGGTGATAAAACAGGTGTTACTGGTATTCGTATCAAAAGCACAAAAGATGACAGCACAAAAGACATTGATTTAGCCGGTGTATTTATTGCTATTGGACACAAACCCAATACCAGTATATTTGAAGGTCAACTAGAGATGGATAATGGTTATCTTACAGTAGGCGCTGGCACCAAAGGCAATGCGACTGCTACCTCTATTCCAGGGGTATTTGCAGCAGGTGATGTAGCTGACCAGATATACAAACAGGCTGTAACTTCTGCAGGTGCTGGTTGCATGGCGGCATTAGATGCAGAAAAATATCTGGACGAACAGGAAGCTTAATAAATACTTAGCTAATTCCCTCTGCAATTAAAGTTTTATTGCAGAGGGGTTTTAACAGGTGGCATCTCCCCCCATGCAACTTAGCGTATGTGAATCACTTAAAGATATTCCAGCAGAACAATGGAATGCACTTACTGATAATAACAATCCCTTCATTCAACATGAATTTCTACTCGCCTTTGAAACAGGGCAATGTCTGGAAAAATTTGGCTGGTTTCCAAAATACTTTTTAATTCACTCAAATGATAATGAATTGATTGGTGCTATGCCCGCCTATGAAAAACATAATTCATATGGCGAATTCGTTTTTGACTGGGCATGGGCCGATGCCTATCAACGAGCCGGGATTAATTATTATCCCAAATTAGTTATCTCAATCCCCTATTCCCCCTGCCAGGGGCCAAGAATTCTGGCTAAAGACAATGATAGTCAATTAAAAAAAACACTAATTAAATTCGCCATAGATTTTTCTGAAAAGAATAATTATTCAGGTACTCACTGGTTATTTAATTTAAAAGATGACTTTGAACTGCTTAAACAACACACTGAATTACAAAGATTTGATTATCAGTTTCACTGGAAAAACAATAACTATGAAAATTTTGATGATTTTCTAAACGAGTTAAAACCCAAAAAACGCAAAAACATTAAACAGGAAAGACGCAAAGTTCGTGATCAGGGTATTGATATAAAAACATTCAATGGCACCGAATTGAGTGATGAACAATGGGATAAAATTTATTATTTTTATCAAATAACATTCATGAAAAAATCTGGCTCACCCACACTCAGTCTTAATTTTTTCAAATCTATTGCTGATAAATTATTAGTAATTTTTGCATACAATAAAACTGAAATAGTCGCCGGTGCTATCTGTATTTTAGGTAAAAACACTTTATACGGCAGACACTGGGGTTGTTATGATGAGTACGACAGTTTACATTTTGAAGTGTGTTATTACACAGGTATAGAATATTGCATCAAACATGGCCTGCAGACATTTGAGCCGGGGGCACAGGGTGAACATAAGATTTCTCGCGGTTTTTTACCTGTAAAAACCTGGTCGGCTCACTGGATAAGCCATCCAGAATTTAACCGTATATTAGTGCAACACCTGGAAAGAGAATCAGCTGCTTTAGAGAGTTATGGAAAAGATCTTATCAGCACATCACCTTTTAAAGTCATTTAGACAAGGCTAAAGCACATATCCCTCGGGGAAAGGTCGGCGCTTTTTGGCGCCCTGCCCCCTTAACCCCTACCACCAAAAGCTGACAGTGTAGTTCTCGACTCTGCAATACTCTCGATGGCATCAATCAGGGGACGGAGCTCAAAAAGCGAGGTCCATCCCCGAGTTTGATGTTCCATAACCATGAAAACTTTCAGAGCTGTGAATTAACTCACATTCACGCTGACACAACGTAATGTATATTGAATTGTCGTATTTATGTGTGAAAGAAGCGTTATGAAAAAAATCAGCACCCTGCTTGCCAGTTTACCTTTAATTACAACAGCCTGCGGTGGTGGTAGCTCAGGAAGCAGCTCAACTACTCAAACCTCTGTAGCATCAATTAATCTAACACCTTTAAAAGGTATCTGGTCTGAAACAGGTACACAATCTTATACCTCAGCATCTGGCAAGGTCACCACGTTTCAGGCGCCTACTGCCTTAATCACCAGTCAGGAAGACATGATTATTCTTACCGGTAGTTCAGAGCTTTACATTATAAAAGCCGGTACCAATACTGCTCATTATTTTATTAGCTTCGCTTACTCAACAAAAATAACCCCGGAAACCAGTTTAGCCAATAACGTATTTAGTTTTAATTATTACAACCCGAAACGCGAAGCAAATGGCAGTGTAAATATTACTGGTGATGGCCATTATGATGTTGCTTTGGTTTTAAACTCCATGGTCGATACATGGACTGACGAATACAGTGCTGACGGCTGGTCATTTGATATACAGGCCGACGGTGCATTTATTGCAACAAAATCGGGCGGCTGTGAAGGTATTGGAACACTTACTCATATTGATTCATCAAAAAGTGAACTCGCTGTTAGCATAACCTTTAATAATAGCTGTGGTGCTAATTTGAAAAACACCCATACTGGATTTGCATGGCCAGATGAAGGCGAACCGAATAATGTTTTAAATATGGCTGTGTATAGCTCTTTAGATGTAAGCGGCAAAGCTATTGGCTGGAAACTAAGAAGACCATAAGCTAAATTGAGAAGACTATAACGCTAGTAGTTTTCAATGATCAGCACTCTTGAAATATTTATCTTCATGACTATCGATCTTTAATATAATTTATTAACTCAGCTTCAATATCAACTGGCTTGTGAACAATATCATGAACCAGTGCAAATAAAGCGTAATCTTCTTTTTTAAAAAGATTAAACTTATCGACCATTTCAAGGGTATGTACACCCTCACCTGTAACATGAGTTCTATCATCCCTGGCCAGTTTTCTACCCAGGCTATGATGATGTGAGCTTTCACTGGTAGCGGTAGTAATCAAGTCACCCAGACCCGCCAGATGATAAGGGCTGCCAGCTTCCCCGCCCATATTTCTAACGATTTTATCCAGCTCTCGAAGTGCCTCAACAGTAAGAAAACCTCGCATATTATCACCAAGTTTTAATTCATCAGCCACACCAAAAAGTATTGCATAGACATTTTTAAGAATTACCGACCAACTTATACCGCTAATATCAGACGTGTATTCATGATGTAGATACGTGTTTCTGAAAAGCTCGGTGATCATTTCATATGAATCTCTGTACTCACAACCAAACTGTGCGAAGGCATAACGACCCGCACGTATTTCTTCTGAAATCATCGGCCCATATAACAACCCATATCGATGCCTGTCTTGCAGACACTCATTAAATATCTGTGCAGCGGTATGTCCTCTCTCATCCAGCCCTTTGGCTATACTTAAACAGATGCTACCGTATTTTAATAAGGGCTCGATTTGCATCATTATTTCTCTATGAGGATTCACTGGCAAACAGAACAGTACAAAATCGGCCTGTGGAATGATATCTTCAAGCACAGTTGACTCGAAATCTGGCTGAGGAAATTTGTCCCATATCGAGACATCGTGTCCTGTACGCAACAATTGCTCAAGTGCGTGGCCCATTTCACCGTATCCAAGAACAGCAACTTTATATTTTTTATTCATCACTTATACTCTGAGAAAATGATTTACCTTAATGAAACCTTATACATGAACTATATTAGATATAGATGAATAAAAAACATATTATTTTTGTTCCGGGTAAAAACCCCAAGCCCCCGGCCGAACAACACAGGGATATGCTATGGCGTACACTACTAGAAGGCATACGCAGGGCTGAACCTGATATAGCCATTAATATTGAACAATACAAAGATAATTTTCATCTTGTTGCGTGGAACCATGCCTTTTACCAGAAAAGTCGCGACACTGCCCAGGACCTTCCCTGGATAGACGCACTACTTAACCAACACGGCCCAACACAACAGGACATGCGTGAAGCTTCGTCGTGGTTACTCAATTTAAGCCGCGGTTTATATAACCTGGCAGATCACCTGCCCTGGCTGATTCACTGGTTACCAGAAGCAACAAGAAAAACCATTGAAGAAACCAATCACTATTTTGAAAACAGTAATAATATCGGTTATGTAATTCGTGGTATCTTGAAAAACATCTTACGTCCAATACTTAAAAATAATGAATCTGTATTAATAATCGGCCACAGTCTTGGCTCAGTTATTATCTACGATACTCTGTGGGAGCTTTCACATAACGAAACACACTCAGGTAAAGTAGACTTTTTTAGTCTGGGCAGCCCACTGGGTCTGAAATTTGTACAGAATAAACTACAGGGAAGACAGTTTAAAAAAGAGAAAAAATTTCCAGATAATATTCGTCACTGGACAAATCTTTCATCCGTTGGCGATATCACAGCCGTTGACAGATGCATTAAAGACGATTTCTCAGATATGCTGAAGTACGAATTAATTGACTCCATCGAAGATCATTGTGAAGGCATTTATAACTTTTACCGTGATGATAAAGGTCTCAACTGTCACCGCTCTTATGGTTACCTGGTCAATCCGGCTGTCGGAGAAATTATTGCTGAATGGTGGAAAGAAAATACACCTTCGGCTGAAATCAATGGAGAGCCTGATAAATAGTCATACAAAATAATTTTAAGTTTTTACTGATATTGGGGTCGGAGTCAATCTATCC
>Ga0316206_1002882_pt1 | contig 10567 bp, 10 predicted proteins | sample 6monthpyrite_MG_FD_204942 | JGI IMG/M metagenome (GOLD analysis project Ga0316206, IMG submission 204942) | Microbial mat bacterial communities from mineral coupon in-situ incubated in ocean water Damariscotta River, Maine, United States -... | ecosystem: Environmental > Aquatic > Marine >...
TAAGCCCGCTGCAAAACCAGTGGCTAGTACAGCAAGTAAAGGCAGTGTTTTAAGCGGTGTTAAAATAGTCATGTTGATTCTCCAGAGTGAGTAAAAAAATCAGGCTATGCCTAATGATTAAACGATACCCCGGGGTGGCTGAATGAAAGCTGAACGAAAACGGCGGTGTGAATGAATAAAGGAGGGTAGAAATTACTGAGTCATAATCAGTAATTTCTGTAAAGGCATACGTATGAGCCGAATAGAGGCCATTATTCGGCTCATGTGCGCAAATTAATCTTTCAACTCAAGCGTAAAGTAATCTCCCAGCGAGCGCCTAACCTCATTAATGCTCAAGTACTCAACAGACACCGGGTCGCTCCACTGTATGCACTCCAGCGAGCGCACATCCCCTGCATCGGCGGAGCGTAAGTAGTAGTAGCTGGCATAACCCACAATAGTCGGGCCATCCGACTGGCTAATAAAGTTAGCAGCATATTGTATATATCGCTGCGCCAACTCCTCATCATCAAGTACCTTAATAATTTCAAAACTTGTTGGCTGCAGGGTGCGCTCACTACTCACCAGAGTATTCATTAACAGGCTGCAATGCGGGTAGTAAATATTAATGTCTTTTTCTAACACGGCCTTACCCGCCTGAAAATAACGCCGCGCCAGGTTGGCGGGAATAGTAATGGCTTTGTTCAGCCTAAGCGTTGAGCCCACCGGCACAGAGTACAGGTAGGAATTTTGGTCTTTAACAACAGGCGCCGAGCAAGCGCTTAAAGCAAGGGCAGTACACAGGGTAAAAACGAGTAGGTAAGTTTTCATAAAAACTCCGAGCTGAAGCACGCTGAAATAAGCCAATGGACTGGTATATATCATCACCCAATAAATGGCTTTAGTCACTCATTTTAACTCATCGCCAATGAGCGGATTAATGCGTACAGAATAGCTAACAGGCAGGCATTAGTGGTAAATTGAGAGACCATTATTATCCTGCTTAACTATACGCTATGGTAAAGCCTGGTTCTGGCAACAACGCCAGCCCAGCGTTTTGCGAACCGTTAAAAACAGTGTACCCGGCCTAATGCAAGGTGGTGCGCCCTTATCTGCTTCATCGGACAGCTATGAACGAAAAAATTAAAAGTTTACTCGACCAGATAACCCTACTTGAAGATGAACTACGCGCAACACTGCATGAGCAGCAGAGCGGCGTGCTGTTCAAAATTAAGGGTAAACGCATCGAGTTTGAACAGAACATTAGGCAAAAACACCGCGAACTCAAAATGGGTATATTCCGCTGGATAATCACCAATCGTCCGCAAAACCTGATTACCGGGCCGATTATTTACGGCATGTTTATACCGCTACTGGTCATGGATTTTTTCGTTAGCGTCTATCAGCTAAGCTGTTTTCCAATATACGGCATACCCAGAGTAAAGCGTTCAGATTTCATCGTATACGATCGCCAGCACCTGGAATACCTCAATTTTATCGAAAAATTTCACTGCACCTACTGCGCCTATGGCACTGGCCTTGTGGCCTACATGAGTGAAATACTCGCGCGCACCGAACAATATTTTTGCCCGATAAAGCACGCGCGTAAATTAACCGGCACCCACCCACGCTATAAACACTTTTTAAGCTACGGAGAAGCGCACGACTACGAAACACGGCTAGAAGAATACCGCAGAGCGCTGGGTAAGGTGAGGTGAGGGGGTTGCGTAGCAAGGCATGAGGGTTAAGTATAAACATAGATAAAGCCAGGGTAAATGTCAGGGTAAATGCCAAAAAATAGACGAATCTAGATGAGTGATGCAGGTAAGCAAAAGGCAAGCTCTTCTTATTTTCTTATGGCGTATTCTTTTAATGAAAAAACGGACGGCCCCTACTGATGATGCGCAGTCTTTATAGGCCAGCTTGTCTATAACAGTTACAGAATAAATATACTTGTGTATCATTTATATTGATATTTGATACGCAACGTGGCATTGTGTCTACGCACTGATACACAAATAAATAACAAAGATGAAACCCTATACACCTGAATCCCTACCACTTGCAGATATTGATCAAAGTCAATTGATCTCACAGGTCGGTGAAGCCAATGCCGCATTGGCTCGTTACGATGGTTTATTAATGGGCATGATCAATCCGGCCGTTATGCTCTCCCCACTTACCAATCAGGAAGCGGTACTCTCATCTAAAATTGAAGGCACCCAGGCCACCGTTGAAGAAGTACTGGAACACGAAGCCGGGCAGGAATACGACGAACATAAAAGCAACGATATTCACGAAGTGCAGAATTACCGCAAGGCATTAATACTGGCCAAGGAAAGCATCAGCGACAGACCAATCCGGCTATTACTTGTTCGTGAACTTCACCGTACTCTCATGGACAGCGTTCGAGGGCAAGACAAAACACCGGGTGAATTTCGCCAAGAGCAAAACTGGATTGGTGCTTATGGCTGCAAAATGGAACAGGCGACATTTGTACCGCCCAGCCCCTTACAGCTAATGGACCATCTACAGGCCTGGGAAAATTATCTCGATATAGACGACATCGACCCCATCATACAAACCGCAATTGTACATGCGCAATTTGAGCTTATTCACCCCTTTAAAGATGGCAATGGCCGCATTGGTCGATTACTGATTCCGTTATTCCTATATAGCAAAGGCAGGCTCACAAGCCCAATGTTTTATCTATCACAATACTTAGAGCAGCATCGTGATGAATACTATGTTCGTCTGCGAGCCATCTCACAAAACAAAGAATGGACAGCCTGGATAGACTTCTTCCTGCGAGCCGTCATCGAACAAGCAAAGCAAAACACCGAAACCTTAAAACAGATCATGAGCTTATACGAAGCCACCAAAAAACAAATCAGCGAACTCACCCGCTCGCCGCATTCAGCGCAACTGGTAGACGCCTTATTTGATAAGCCCATATTTACCACGGCGAATATCGCGCAACGCGCCAACATACCAAAGCCCACCGTGCACAAATTGATTAATGCATTAATAGAAGAAGGCGTGCTGGAAACAATACGAGAAGCAGCAGGTAGAAGACCCGCGATACTCACCTTTGCTGAATTACTGAATACTCTAGAAAGAAAACAACTGGTTTGAAAATGGCCGGTTTATTAACAATAAAATTTAAGTGATATAAGAATTATGCCAACACTGGACTGGATAGGAAAACAAGCCGTCGTTAAACATCACAAAGACGTGCCGTATCGTTTATTGGAGCCTGTTAAAAAATTGTCTCATGGTGACCGCTGATAGCGGTAATCTGATTGTGCAGGGTGATAACCTACATGCACTCAAAGCATTGTTACCGCGTTATGCCGGTAAAGTGAAATGTATATATATTGACCCACCTTATAATACGGGTAATGAGGGTTGGGTCTACAATGACAACGTAAACAGTCCAGAAATTAAAAAATGGTTAGGCGAATTGGTTGGAAAAGAGGGGGAAACCTTAGATAGGCATGATCGATGGTTATGTATGATGTATCCTAGGCTAGTTATGCTTAGGCAATTCTTGAAAGACGATGGAGTTATCTTTGTTTCCATTGATAACGAAGAAATTGGTAATTTAAGAATTTTAATGGATGAAATATTTGGGGGAAACTGTTTTGTTGAATGTATTGCGTGGAATAAAAGAATCCCAAAAAATGACGCATTAATTGGTAATATTCACGAGTATATACTCATATATAAAAAATCAGTTACTGCGAACATTAAATTTACAATGAGGAAGGATGGGCTTGATGAAGTGTATGAGTTACTGGACAGGTGTAAATACAAAGATGTCACAATTGAAGATACAGAAAAAAAAATAAGGCAACTTTATAAAGAAAGAGGATTTGATAGAGGTGTCACGCTTTATAATAATTTAGATGAAAACTATAAGCTATGGGGGAAAATAAATGTTAGCTGGCCAAATGGTAATACTTTTGGGCCAATGTATGAAGTTCTCCACCCGATAACTGAAAAGCCAGTTAAAATCCCTGATAGAGGTTGGAGATGGAAGCAAGAAACATTTGACGAATTATTGAATGACGGTGGTACTCAGAATATTCAAGATGGCTCAATTATTTCTGGAAAAATATGGTTTAGTAAGGATGAAAGAACTCAACCTAGTTCTGTAAAATATTTAGAAGAAGTAGAAAATATTTTATTAAGATCAATTTTAAGTTTAAAAAGTAATGGTGGAATGGATTTAGAAGATGTTTTTTTGAAAAAAAATATATTTGCATATCCTAAACCTGTGGGTTTAATAAAGCTTCTAATTAATTCTATAGAAATGAATGATGGGGATATTGTCTTTGATTCTTTTGCAGGTAGTGGTACAACCGCGCTTGCGACGATGGAGTTGAATTCGGAAGATCAGACCAAACGAAGTTTTATTTGCATAGAAATGCTCGAAGATATAGCAAAAAATATTACTGCCGAGCGTTGCAGAAAGATTTGTACTGGTTACAAAAACTCAAAAGGAGAAGTAATTAAAGGTAATAACTTTAGTTTTCAATATTGCAAGTTATCTAAAGATCCTCTGTTTGATGCTAATGGTCAAATTTCCTCTGATGTAGGATTTTCACAACTCGCTGAGTTTGTCTGGTTCGCTGAAACTGGTTCAGGATTTACTGGCAAGGGTGATTCTCCACTGCTCGGTATTCATGAAGGCCGAGCAATCTATTTATTATATAATGGCATTCTTAAAGACAAATCAGTTGATGGCGGTAACGTATTAACTACACCAGTATTAAATGTGCTGCCTGAGTTTGATGGTTCTCGTGTTATTTATGCGGCAGCCTGTCGCCTGGGTGCATCACGTTTGAATAAGCTGGGCATTGTCTTTAAACAAACACCTTACGCGCTGGAGGTATAAACATGACAGCCTTCACACCTAAAAATTATCAGCAAGCAGTACTTGAAAGTATTGAATGCTACTTCCGTAATTGCCGTTTACGAGAAAATGCCAATACCGCTTTTTATGAAACCACTCTGGAGCTATGGGGGCAAGGCAGTCAATATCATCCGGTAGAAGGTTTTGCACCCGACATGCCTTATTTTTGTTTGCGAGTACCTACTGGTGGTGGCAAGACATGGTTAGCAGCCAAGTCGGTTTCTTTATTGAACACACATTTATTGCATACCGAGCACAGCTTGATTTTATGGCTGGTACCTTCTAATGCGATCCGTGAGCAAACATTAAAAGCATTAAAAAATCGACATCACCCTTATTACGAAGCTTTACGTGAAGCGGGATCCATTACAGTATTGGATCTGGATGAAGCCAAGAACGTCTCCCGTGCCACACTAGATACCTCAACCACGATTATTGTTACCACACGACAGGCTTTTCAGGTTGATAATACGGAAATTCGTAAAGTATACGAATCCAGTGGCACATTGATGCATCACTTTGATCATTTAAAAGCTGAGCAAAAATCACGGCTATTAGAAGAAAACGGTGTTATCCCATATTCACTAGCGAATGTATTACGTTTACGTCGCCCCTTTGTGATTGTGGACGAAGCACATAATAGCCGTACTAGTTTATCTTTTGAAACACTGCAACGCTTTAATCCCAGCGGTATTATGGAACTCACAGCAACACCAGATATAGTCACTCAACCCAGTAATGTGTTGCATAGTGTGTATGCTGCTGAATTAAAAGGCGAGCAGATGATTAAGTTGCCCATTCGCCTCGAAACTGAAGCTAACTGGCAGCAATGTCTGGCTGATGCGATTGCGCGACGTGAGGAATTACAAAGCCTTGCTACAAAAGAAATGCGTGGCGGTGAAAAATATTTACGGCCTATTATATTGATACAGGCTCAAGCACGAAATAAAAATAAGGACACTTTACATACCACCAGAGTTTTTGAAGAATTGACAACTAACCACTCGATACCTGAAGAAGAAATTATAGTTGCTACTGGTGAAGAGAAGGGATTAGAAAAAATAGAAGCAGAATATGAAGGCGGTATTTTATCTTCTGATTGTCCAGTTAAATTCGTCATCACCCAACAGGCGCTGGCTGAAGGCTGGGACTGTCCATTTGCATATATATTGGTAAGTATGGCAGAGGTACGCTCGGCAACAGCGGTTGAACAATTGCTGGGTCGTATACTACGACAGCCTAATGCAAAATTTCGTGCACATGAGGAATTGAACCGGTCATATGCTTTTGTCGTTTCACGCGATTTTAATGCGACTGCCGAGGGGCTACGTGACAAACTAGTGCAAGGTGCTGGTTTTGAACGTACGGAAGCGGCGGAATTCGTTTCTGCTTCAACGCCTGAACAGGCGGCTTTTGATTATCTTAATGAAGTTCGTAAAGCGATTGTTCGCCCGGTGATTGTGCAATTAAGCCAAACGCCTGAAATGAAGAAAATATCTTCGTCAGTCAAAAATAAATTGGTATGGGATAAAAAAACTTCGACATTAACTATTAACGAACCATTAACCGAAGAAGAAACTGAAGAACTTAAACTGGCTGTTACTGAACCAGATCAGATTCAGGCAGTTGAAAAAGCTGCGCATGAAAGTCGAACTACGGCGGTTGAGTTTTTTCAAACGCCAGCAGAAAAAGGTGTTCCCTTTGAAGTGCCTCAATTGGTTTTAATCATGCAAGGTGAACTCGAGCTATTTGATGATATTGAAGTATTAAATTATCCTTGGGATGTTTCTGGTTATGACGCTAAACCAAGTCATGATGAACTAGATAAATTGGATGCTCTTGGAAGGGTTTCTGGTGGTGGTGAACTAGATATTGATGAAGTATCGGGTAAGGTTAAATCTAAATTTATACCAGACTTGCAACGAGACCTTGGCCTGATATATACGCCTGAACATTGGGATGAAGTAAAGCTAGCTGCATGGTTATGCCGAAATCTGCCAGAAGAGAGTCTGACACATAATAGTAAATTAGCTTTTGTTACTCATTGGTTATCTTGGGTGCTCAATTCTGACAATATGGATCTTAGTAAAATTAATCAGCGAAAGTTTGAGATACGAAACATGTTAGATGTTCGTATTCGTGACCTTCATAAGCAGGCAGCTAAACAAGCCTATCAAGAAACCCTATTTTGCGATGATCCTTCTGAGAATGTCACTGTCAGTGATGAATATTTCTTTATATTTAACCCTTATGCGTATGCGCCAAGTCGTGATTATAAAAATGAATACGGCCCTTATGATTTCACTCATCATTACTATAGCCGTATAGGTAATTTTGACTCAAAAGAAGAGTTTGAGTGTGCAGTTTGGTTAGATCAGCAAGCACAAAAAGGACGTATTGATTTTTGGGTGCGTAATCTTGTGCGTAAAGAGGGTTGTTCATTTTTTCTACAAAAAGCAGATGGAAAATTTTATCCTGATTTTATTTGTAAATTACCTGATGGAAGTATTCTTATTGTTGAATACAAAGGCGCTGATAAGTGGGATGTGCCCAAGGTGAAAGAAGATCGAATGCTTGGCAAACTCTGGGCAAATATGAGTGAAGGTAAATGTAAGTTTATTATGGTGAAAAATCGTGATTGGGCTGTGATTGATAGTTGTTTATAAACAAAATATTAAAGTGTCGGAGGGATTAAAATTTAACCACTCAGTTAAATGCTAGGGACGATTAAGGTCTTACGTTCCACATATTAATGGTGTCGGAGGAGTTAAAATTTAAATATTGATGAATAATAACTATAAACCAGATTTCCTAAAAGATCTGAGGGATGTTTGTAAGCAAGATCAAAGATGTAGGCATAGTCTTGAGGATAGGCATAAGTCTATAGATATATATGCACTACATATAGGTGTTCCACTTAAAATACGAGAAGTTTATGATGTTGCTCGTAATATATATTTATATGGATGGTATGTTTACAGATTTAATAATGTTGCTGAGTCTCAAGCATTTGGCGCTTTAGAGTATTGTTTGAAAGAACGCATCGGTGATAGTGAGTTAAAGGTTTATATTAATGAAAGAAAGAAAGCATATAGAGAAGAAACGGGTAGGCGAATAAATTTGAATAAAGGCTTAAAGCTGTATATCGAGTACTGTCGAGATAAGCAGTTGGTTTGCAATGAAGGATTTAGAGCATGGCATGATAAGTCATATAATGATGCTTGTGAAAAATATAAACATCAAAAACTTAATGAAATGATTGATCAAGGTCTTGATGAAATTGAACTTGATTATACTAATGTCCAGGTGTCTGAAGAAGAATGTGAATATGATCATATACAACATTTGATAGACACTACGAATAAGGTGCGAAATATATATGCTCACGGGACATCAATGCTACATCCCAATGTCTTGTATACATTTGAAATGGTGTCGGAGTTTATTAATCAGTTATATCCTATTCAGGATAATCAATTAAATAATTAGAGTAAGAGTAAAAAATATCAATAAAAGTTATTGGAGGGTTTAAGGTTTTATCAATAAAATTAAAGGTGTTGGAAGGATTAAAATCTCATCAGTCAATTAGACAATAGAGGGCTGAGCTTTACCCAATCATCGTAATGCTGGATAATTGTATATAGTTATGAATCGAAAAAAGAAGATTGAAGGTTTGTTTAAAAAACGCCTGAAGCGTGCGCGTGCTAAGTTGAATTCTCGCCCGAAGGGTGAGCGATATGTATCGAAGGCCGATAGAGCGAAGCTAGAATCTGAAATGCCGATTGCTACAGAAAATACGGCGAACGAGTTTGATGCGGAGTAAAGTAAAGGCCTGAATAATAGGTGGCAGATTCCAATTAAGTCCCAATTAAATAAAAATAAAATATTCTAGTGTTTTTTTATCCTGAATATAAAAAGCTAATACTTGTTAATTTCTCTCTGCTGTTAAATAAATGATGAACAAGGAGTTCATAATGAAAATTATCATTTTTTCAATGTTATTACTTTCAGTTATTAGTGTTCAAGCGAATCAACCCAAACCTGTAACCAGTTATAAACAATCACTTGAAAGTTTTTTGGCAAATAGTGCGAAGGATAAATCGCCTTTTTCAGCGAGTGATAAACAAGTAATGAAAAATGCAGCCGATCAATTGGCTGACAGTATGCCCAGCCCAGGGTTAAAAGTTGGCGAGAAGGCTCCCGATTTTAAATTACCCAATGCTTTTGGAAAAACAGTCGTGTTATCTGAAGAATTGAAAAAAGGCCCGGTCGTGCTGGTGTTTTATCGCGGCGCCTGGTGTCCATTCTGCAATTTACATTTACATGCATTGCATCAAAACCTGGCTAACTTTGAGCAATACGGTGCGCAGCTTATTATGGTTACACCACAAAAGCCTGATAAGTCAGTTGAGCAAATTAAAAAAGATGGTTACCCGTTTGAAGTGCTTAGTGACCTCGATAGTCAGGTTATAAAAGATTACAAACTGTTTTTTAAATTAAATGCAGATTTGGTGGAGGTGTATAAAAAAGTTGGCCTGGATATAGAGTCTTATAATGGTGAAGGTCGAAATGAGTTGCCGGTGCCGGGTTCATTTGTCATCGATAAAAACGGCGTTGTTCGTGCCATGCATGCAAATGTTGATTATAAACAGCGTATGGAGCCGGCGGATATTATTCAGGCGTTAAGTGAGTTGTGAATATATAATTGCGACTGACGCTCCCATGATGAACTGAATGTTCTGTATAAAGCAGAGTCATATAGTGACCTTTTTTCCAAGAGTGCTGAACGTCCTCTTTTTTTTGCCAGTCGTATGTGCAACATCTCTATGAATAAAAAATTCAGTTATCGATGCAAAAATATGGCCGGTGAGTACGCCAACCAACACTGTAAAAACTGCCGGGACATACAAAGAAGCGAGCAGAGCCAAAAGATAGAAAATGTCTCTTCGTTTAGCAATATAGTCAGTCAAAATGATCCGCATTGAGCCCAGAATACCGTGGACTCCAGAGTGAAAAAGCGCTTGATGGAACAAAATCTCTTCTCGACTAGCTTTACGCAGCACCTTCTTTGGCAAGCGCCAGCTTTCATTGGCTTTTGCCGGTTGATGGCCAACAAGTTCTATAAAACCTTTTCTTCGAAAACTTTCTAAACGAGCGAGTAAGTCCAATGAAATCAGCTGTTTTCTTTCAAGTTGTTGTAGCCAATAAACAATAGCTGTGTATTCCATCACCGTCATCGGAATACCATTGAGCTGATGACTCTCAATCTGTGACAGCCACGAATTCAACTTTTTACTGGATTCTGAGTGTTCAATAACTTCCACAGCTTCAGACTCCCGACAAGTAGTATTACCTATAAAGCAGTTAACTTCAGTTGTTTCCAGACAGTTGATGGTTTTATTTTTACGGCGTGACGATATAGACATAATAGAAGCTTCCTTGCAAACTGTTGATGGGGTAACGCTTTAAATGAAATTTAGTTTAAGGTCATTGAATTGCGCTATTTAGTTAAATCTCGCTGGGTACTTGTTCTCCATTGCTTACTGTGGGGTAGCTCATGATGAAACTTTACCTTGTGTTTCAATATTTGGTTTCAGAACAAAATTTAGTGCTGCTGCAACAACATCTGGATTTATAAGTATTCTTCGATGTCCAAGCTGTTTTGTTTCA
>Ga0316206_1002883_pt1 | contig 10567 bp, 8 predicted proteins | sample 6monthpyrite_MG_FD_204942 | JGI IMG/M metagenome (GOLD analysis project Ga0316206, IMG submission 204942) | Microbial mat bacterial communities from mineral coupon in-situ incubated in ocean water Damariscotta River, Maine, United States -... | ecosystem: Environmental > Aquatic > Marine >...
TGAAACTCTCAAAAATCTCATTAGAATAGGTCTAGGTTGTACATTATTACCTTATTTGAGTACATTGAATTTAACTTTAAATGAAAAAAATAAAAACTTAAAGCCTTTCAGAAAACCAGTGCCAACACGGGAAGTTAGCCTTGTTCATAGTCGGTCATTTTTGAAAGAAGAAATAATTATGGCACTTGAAAAGGAAATTACTGCGGCAATTCCAGACGAATTAAAAAGTTTGAAGCGCGATAAGTTAAGCATCATTGATATATAAAAGTTGCGCTATTTGAGTTTACTTTTGAATTAGTTTCTTTGGCAATTAGGGAGTGGAGTGAAAGAGCGTTTCTTAATTTTGCCCACGTATTTTTTTTATCATAGTTAATAAAAAATGGTGATCTTGTTTGTTCAATAATATTGAGGCACAAATAATGAGACCAATAAAATAACAAGTTGCAGTGTTCGCTATTAAGCTAGTCCAAGTTAGACTGTCGAATATTTTGAGGTATTCGAGGAATGGGTAGAGAAGACTAAATATGAGAATAAGTATTGAAAATAAAATAAAAAATCGAGAGACATCCAATTTAAGTTCTTTTTTCATAATATAACTTAGGTGCCAAATAGAAAACCCATAGAAACTAATAAAAGTTCCTAGTACAGGACCTAATTCATTGAGATAATAAGTGAGAATGACACTTGCAAAAACATTGATGACTCCTGCTATGACTATAGTTTTAGTCTGCAGGTGTAGCTTTCCTAAGGCAAGAAAAATCCATCCCCAGAATGAAAAAATCCCGAAAAAAGCAAAATTCCCAAAAGCAATCCAGGTAAATAAATTGGAGATATAAAAATTTGGCCCTAACCATAAGGATATAAAATGATGATTGTTTGCGGCGAGCGCAAACAACGCAGGAAAAGCTATGAGTAAGAATAATTTATTAAAAAAATTAATCGCCCTTTGTAATTCCTTGGGATCATCCTTTAAAGTAGCAATAGACGCCCAACTGCTATTTCCAATATTTTTAAGAAGTGAATCTATAACTATAGCGAGTTTCTGATTTGTTACAAAATTAGTAACTATTGATGTCGGCATAAAAAATGAAAGGATTATGGTATCTGTAGCAAAACTAAGTTTTCCCAGTATGTTTTGTAATGATGAATGAAGGTTCTGTGACCAAATGGACTTTACTTTGATGTTAAATTCAATGTTTTTTATCGGAATCAGAGTGATCTTTCGAAATGCAATAAATAAAATAATTACCTGAAACAAAATAATTAAACTGGAAAATGAAATCGCCAGACCTATAATCCCAAAGCCGTTATAACTGAAATAAATATTTAGGCAGGTCATTATTAAGAGCTGGATACTCATCAGCTTAGATATAATATAGGAACGTTCACTCGCCAAAAGGAAATCTTTAAATACATTAAGCGGAATAAAAAATGATGTTAATGCCATAATAATGAAGGCGTACACGGCGTCTTCATCATAGTGCTTTAGTGAAAAATTAAGAAAAATATAAATAATCAGTGCTATTACTAAAATTAATAAAGGAATTGTTTTTAAATATTGCCTTAATAATATTTTTATAGTTCGAATAACATATTTACGATCTTGTGTATTCCAAGCTTGGCTTAAGAGAGCACAAGATGATGTAGATAATCCTAAATCACAGATTGTAAGATAGCCTAGATATTGAAGAATGAGCTGGTAACTTCCATATTGAGATTTTCCTATATATTTGATTATTATAGGGGTCGCTATGAAGCCTAAAATAGTCATGATGCTGATAGAAATAATGGAAAAATAATAATTTTTTAAACTCTTATTGAGTGCATTTTTTAGCTTCATGATATTAATACATTATACTGTAAAATTGTCTTTTAAAGTATAATTAGCATAATATAAGATGCTCATCTTTTTAAAAAAATTAGATGATCTCTTTATCTTAGGTTGAAAGGAAAATGAGTTTGACTGAAAAGAAATTAAAAATAGCGTTTAACGTGAGATGTCTAAGCAGTTCAAAAGTTCGAGGGATTAGTCGGTACACGATGGAAATTCTCAAGCATCTGAGTGATAAAGTTGATTTTTATTTTTTTTCAGATCGAGATATTGATGAAAGTTTATTAAAGGGCATTCAGTATAAAAACATTTTTATTACAAAAAAATACAATCACTTTTATTGGGAGCAAGTGATTGTACCATTTCAGTGCATGAAAGTTGGTATTGACGTCTATCATTGTCCTTCTAATTATGGAACTCCTTTATTGCTGATGGGTAAAACTGTTGTAACAATTCACGATGCCATTGATTTTAAGATTGGCAAACTACCACTATTAATAAATTTTTATTATTTTTTAACTAAAACTTTTAGTAAGCATTTTATAACTGTAAGCCATTTCTCTAAAGCTGATATTGTGAGTTGTTTCAGGATAAACCCTGAGAGGATTACTGTTACTTATGAAGCCTCTCAATTGAATTTGTTGAACCCAGTTGTCAGTGAACGCGAAACTCGTGAATTCAATCTTAGTGAGGATTATTTTTTTTATGTTGGAGGTTGGGAAAAAAGAAAAAATATAAAATTTTTAATCAATACAATAAGTCAGTTTTCCGCGGAGGAAAGGCCGACACTCGTTTTGGCGGGAGAAAAAAATGAATCAATCTATAAAGAGATACAGGAATATGTGAAAAATAAAAAATTAACAAAATCTATTGTTTTATATAAATGGATATCCGAAAATCAATTAGTCTCATTATATAGAGAGGCTTTTTGTTTTGTTTATCCAAGTCTCTATGAGGGTTTTGGACTACAAGTTTGTGAAGCCATGCAATTTAATTTACCAGTTATTACTTCAGATCGAACCGCTCTTCCAGAGATACTAGGGAATGATCTCGCTACCTTTTCTCCTATAGATCAAATGCAGTTAATGACATTAATGAAGAAAGTTATGCTAAACAAGATGTTTTATAATTCATTAGTTGACCATTCAAACAGGAGAAAAACTTTTTTTTCATGGGATAAGACAGCAGAATTAACTTTTGATGTTTATAAAAAAATGAAACCTTAGGAACGCAAACTTATTAACTTGCTTAAGGCTTTTGAAAATTTAAGTGAACAATATACTGATTAAAACTTTTTTCCGAATCCCTTTATAAACCCTTCTAATGGTTTTCGAAAGTTACCTTTTTTATATTTGACCTCGAACTCCTCTTTGATGGCCTTGAAATTAATCTCATTCTCCTTTTTGCCAATTATTTTTAAGGCATAATCTTCAGCTATAATAAAAATACACGATAGGGGAGAGACAGAATTCGGGGCCAGGCCACGAGGATATCCGTTGCCATCTGGTCTTTCATGATGTTGCGAAACTATGACATCAACGTCTGAATATAACTCTTTTGCTTGTCGTATTATTTCAGCAGATTTACTTGGGTGAGCGACGAGCGTCTTCATATCTTCTGTCGATAATTCTTGCGCCTCGGGGGATTCAATACCATCAATCTTTGCCAACTCAGGGTCGGTTAACCCAACATCGTGGAGTAAGCACGCCATAGATAATTTTTGCAAAGTTGTATCTGATTTCCAGGAAACCTTACTGCAGATTTGGCCACAAATATATGTTAGTAGCAGGCTGTGCTCAGAGATGAAATCATTTCCACGCATAATTTTTTGAAATAAGTCATGCAGGCTGGGGTCTGATTTCATTAATGTTATACTTGATTCAATGGCCTGCTTTGCTTGTTTTGCGACAACGGGTGAAATGCCTATTTCTTTAATTTGTTCATGAATATGTGTATAGGCTACGAGTTCTCCGAGTGAACGTTGGTCAGTGGTTAATTTCTTGCTCGCTAATTTTGAGAAGATTAATTGGCTGAACGTTTCTTGGAAAGCTTGATAATCTTCTCTTCTTACGTAAAGATATCTTTGCTTCTTTTTTATATATAGTTCTATTCTTTCTTTGTCGTAATGATCTTTTGCATGAAATAGTTTGAGGAATTTTTTTTTCGGTAACCTGATGAACACATCACAGCAAACACTATTGAAATTTAAAAATCTTTTCGTTTTGACTTTAACATAATTTTCATCGGATGAATCTTTTTCATCATCATCTTTGCTTTTACCTTGTTTTTTTTGCGTAGGTTTGTTTTTTTCTTTTTCTAGATTTTGTTCGGCGTTACTCGTTTGAATATTTTTTTTATTGTTTGCCTGAGATGAATCCGCATTATTTTCTGGATTTCCGCGATTACCTTTTTTCTTTTGTTCTAGGGACCAGTCGGCATTCTCTTCTGCATCGCCTTGGCCTTTTTTCTTTTTGCCTAGAGACCAGTCGGCATCCTCTTCTGCATCGCCTTGGCCTTTTTTCTTTTTTTCTAGGGACCAGTCGGCATCCTCTTCTGAGTTGCCTTGGCCTTTTTTCTTTTTGTCTAGAGACCAGTCGGCATCCTCTTCTGAGTTGCCTTGGCCTTTCTTCTCATTCTCTAGGGACCAGTCGGCATCCTCTTCTGAGTTGCCTTGGCCTTTCTTCTCATTCTCTAGGGACCAGTTGGCGTTCTCTTCTGAGTTGCCTTGGCCTTTCTTCTCATTCTCTAGGGACCAGTCGGCACTCTTTTCTGAGTTCTTTTCGCCGTTTTTTTTCATTTTGAGTGACCAATCGGCATCTGAATCGTTTGCAGCAGCATTTTTTTTGGTGTCTTGTTTTAAAACCCAGTCCGTTTTGATTTCTTGCCGGGTGCTTGTATCAGTTTTTTGATCTAGTCTCCATTTTGTATCAATATTCTTTTGTGAGCTGCCTTCTTCGTTATTCGAGCTTTCAATCAAGTCCTCTTGACCGGGGTCTTTAGTATTTTGAAATCCTTCCTTTTCGTCTTTATAAACATTTCCATCTTTGTCGACGATATCTTCAATTCTGTTTTCTACCTCTTCCATTGCCTTTTCAATGACAGGGAATATTTCTGAGTCCTTAAAAGGCTTTGGAATAAAACCGTTCGAGACAGAATCCTGTAGGACATTTTTTATAATTTTATTGTTAGAGTTAGCAGCGTCGGTGATCCAAATAAAAGGAATATTCAATTTTTTATCCTTAATATAATCATATATTGTATTTCCATTACCACCTTTCATATTTAATTCAGAAATAATCAAATTGATCTCTTCATCCATTTCAAAAATAGTTAAGGCTTCATTACCTGAGCTGACTTCAAAGAGTTCACAATCGAAACCTTCTTCAATGATCATTCCAAGATAATCTCGAAAGGCTTCATCTTCGTCAGCTAATAAAATATTCATATATTAAATACCAAAAATTAAGCTTCCTTATAATTAAGTTCAACAAAAATGTTACCATAGGGTGCCTTTAAAGGCGTAATAATTGTTGTCGTAGTAACTTCTGAGCCTATTTGATGGCCTTTTCCACGAATAGATGTTGGCGTAGACATGTCAATAAAATAACCTTTTGGGTTTAGGACTTTCTTAGCGTTACCCATCGTCATATTGGCAATCTCAAGACCAACATCAGCAATTTCATCAGTATATTCGGTAAAGTCTTCCATTAACATTTTACATGAAGACATTATATAGGTCTGCTCAGGCCATGAGATAACCAATGAACCTTTGAAGTTGCATTTTTCATTGCCGTTTTCAAAATGCCCGTTTATGCCCATAATGGCGGAATAGTCACCCTGTGAAGTATTTACAGTTTTGAGATAAGGGGTGCCAGTTTCTAATTCTGTTTCTAGCATGGTGGCATAGATTTCTTTAATCGCATCTATAAATGGTTTACACATAGCCAGGTATCTTTGGTTAAATTCATCAGTCATGTATGCTCTCCTTTTTGCTCTATCCTACAATTTTAAGTATTTTTTCTTTCAAAGCTGGTTTAGTGAAAGGTTTTATAACAAAATCAGAAACACCGGCTTTTATTGCAGCGATAAGATTCTCTTTCTCACCTTCGGCGGTCACCATTAGGAAAGGAAGCTTCTTAAATACATCTGATGTTCTTATTCTTTTTAGTAACTCAATGCCGGTACATTCAGGCATATTCCAGTCACTAATGACAAATTGAAAAGGTTCTTTCTCTTCTTGTGCAGCTTGGATCTTTTCAAAGGCGACGTTTCCATTTTCTGCCGTATCGATATTGGTGAATTCAAGTTCTCCTAAAATTTTTGATATCATCTTTCTCATCACTGCCATATCGTCGACAACGATAATTTTCATATTTTGATTTATAGCCATTTTTTCCTCCGAAGTATTTAATATTATTCTGTAAGGCTATCGCATAGCCAGTCTAAAAGATCCTTAACTGAAATGATTTTGTTTATCGTTTTATCCTGATTGGTGATAATAATATGGCGAAATTTGTTTAGGCGCATAATACCTAGTATCTTACCGATAGTTTGCTGCTCGTCTACACAAAAAGGGTTAGGGGTCATATGTTCTACTATGGCAATCTTTGAAGTGTCAGAGTTCTTGTTGGGCGCAATTTTTAATATATAATCTCTTTCAGTAAAAATACCTCTCACTTTATTCTCACTGTCGGTGATCGCTATACAACCAATATTATTTTCAGCGAAAATATCCATAACTTCGTTAACCGGTTTATCTTCTCGACATGTGATGGGATCAATGAGGAAAATTAAGAAATCGGAAACTTTTTTGTGTAATATTGGCAAACTCGACATGAAACATCTCCGTGGGATAGGGTTTTGTTTTAAATTAAAGAAAATAGAATCTAATAATACTTACCATCGTTTCACTTCTTGTTTTTGTCATTACTAAACATATATCAAAAATCAACTTTAAATTTGTCTAACAACTCTTGTTTTGAATAATGAAATATATTTGTTGTTATATCACGTATTGACATTAATGCGTAAGGTAGACCTTTTTCGTCTAAGATTGGTATATGTCTAATTCCTTTTGCGTACATTATATAGAAGGCTTGACCAATCTTGTTGTTTAGATTTAGAGTCGTTGGATGACTAGTCATGTATTCAGTAATACTATGACTTAAAAAATCCGTTTGTTTTTCATAGTTAAACCCATATATTTTAGCCAATAGATCTCGTTCAGTAAAAATGCCGACTAAAAAACTATTTTCTTGAATCATAACGGCACCCGTATTATGCCAATTGAGAAATTGAAGAATCTCTTTTACAGACGAGGAGGTGGGAAGTCCTCTATGAAGATGGAGCTTAATTGTGTCAATCGTATTGTTGAGAGAAAAAATTTGTTCAAGCTTTTGTTGAGTCATAAATTGTGTTCCTTGTGCTATTTATAACTGAAAAAAAATTACTATTAAAAGTTAAGTTTAACATAAAGTTGGTCGATGAGAATATGAAGAAATTATTTTAACGTATTTACAAAAATGAAAAAACAGTTATGCTGAAATATATATCAATCAATATCGTAACGACGGTTAGAATAAATATAAATTTCTCACAAAATGCGATCCTGATATGAGGATTGCTATAAGGATGAAATGACGAATGGATGATTCTAAAAATGAGATTTTGAATGAATTTCTGATTGAGTCTTTTGATAACCTTTCTACAATTGCCGAAGAAGTTACCGAGTACGAAAAGAATCCTGGTGATACAGAATTGTTAAATGGTATCTATCGTAAGGTGCATACCCTTAAGGGCTCGGCAAGTTTTTTGAAGTTTGAAAAACTTCAAAAAATTAATCATTCTTCAGAAAATATATTAGACTTGTTACGCTCCAATAGCATTAGAATATCTTCCGATATTATTGATATTCTTCTTGAGAGCTTTGATTGTTGTATCGATATATTAAAATTTATTGAAAATAATGGCAGAGAAAATGATGTCGACTATTCACAAGTTCAAAATAAATTATTAGCGGTTCTGGAAATCGCAGCCGACCCCGATGGAAAACTTGTAGGGGAAGGGTATAAGATACATGCAGAAATTTTTAATACGGAAGAACACTTAAATAAGCAACCCAGTCCCACTGAGGTTGTTAATAAAGAAGTTTGTGCCGAGCCTAGCTTAGAAAATAATATTGTAACAACAAAAGAAGATAAGATGATGAAGACAAAGATTGAAGAGACAAAGAGTAAACCCACAAGTGGTGAGAAAAGCAACCCTAAAAATAAGACAATCTCCGACACTGTGATTCGGGTCAATGTTAAGCTGCTCGATAAAATTATGAATGTGGTTGGAGAACTGGTACTCAATAGGAATCAAATATTGCAGTATGCAAATAACAAGGCATCTAGAGAGTTAACATTACTGTCTCAGCAATTAAATACTATTACAACAGAATTACAAACAGATATAATGACAACACGGATGCAGCCGGTAGGAAGTGTCCTTGGAAAGTTTGAACGAATTGTTCGTGATTTAGCGAGAGGACAGGAAAAAGATATCCAACTTATTATATCGGGAAAGGAGACGGAACTAGATAAAACATTATTGGATTCTATTAAAGATCCTATGACTCATTTGGTGAGAAATTCTGTCGATCATGGCATAGAAGCGCTGGCCATCAGGAAGGAAAGAGGTAAACCTGAGTTAGGGACGATTAAAGTAAAAGCCTATCACGAAGGTGGTCAAGTGACTATTGAGATAAGTGATGATGGCAAAGGTTTAGACCCGGAAGTAATTTTAAGTAAGGCTTTAGAAAAAGGTGTCGTCACTTCCGAGCAAGGAGCTGCCATGACTGATAAGCAAATCCTTAACTTAATATTTAAAGCCGGATTTTCCACCGCAGAAAAGGTCACTAATATTTCCGGCCGCGGCGTTGGAATGGATGTTGTAAAAACAAATATTGAAAAAATTGGTGGATCCGTTGATATTTCCTCTAAATTAGGAGAAGGCACAACTTTTAAGTTGAAAATACCTCTGACTTTGGCCATCGTTCCTGCCCTTGTTGTTAAAAGTCATGAAGAAATTTTTGCCATTCCCCAGATTAATCTAGTTGAGCTTATTCGTTTAGAGGATGAAGAAGTTAATAAGATCGAAGAGATTCATGGCTCAGAATTCCTACGATTAAGAGGAGAACTGATTCCGATTTTCCGCATAAATAAAAGTTTAGAACTAGAAAAAGTTAATAAACTAAAATTACTGAATGATGAAGATGAGCAGGAGTCTGTTAAAACTCGAAATGCTGATGAAAACACCCTCAATATCGTTGTCGTCAGGGCGGAAAATAAAGTTTATGGGTTAATTGTAGAAACAATCTTGGATACAGTTGAAATTGTGGTTAAACCTTTAAGTAAAAAACTTAAAGACTTATTTACATTCGCGGGGGCAACCATTATGGGAGATGGGCGAGTGGCGCTAATTATTGATACTTTAGGATTTTATAATACTGCAGATAAAGGGAACACTCATAAAATTGAAAAGGCTGAAGATAGTGTTTCCTCCACAGACCGAGTCAGCACAGAAGAAATTGAAGAAATTCTGCTATGCCGCTTAGGTGATAATCGACCTTATGGTATTCCTTTGTGTCTAGTCAATAGATTGGAAGAGTTTAAAGGATCAAATGTAGAGTGGAGTGGCAAGCAACCACTCATTCGTTATGGGGACATACCCATGCCTTTGGTAAACTTAGAAGAGAGTTTGAAACTCAATGGGCGTTCTATTTTAGAAAACATTGGGGAAGATCCTGATATGTTACTTCCATGTGTGGTGGTGAATATTAGAGGTCGCTATTTTGGGATGGTTGTCACTGAAATTCAAGACATTGCCACTGCTGATGGAAAAGTTAACGCAGAAACTGTTGATCGAGAGGGACTGCTAGGGACCATCTTTGTGGGCGAAAGGACTATTACTCTGACGGATGTCCATTCGCTAATAGAGATGCAAAATATAGGGCAAAAATTTCTTAATATAAAAGAAGGTAATAATATTTCTAGAGGTAAGTTATTATTGGTGGATGATTCACCACTTTATAGAAAGTTACAATCAGAAATCTTAATGGAAGATGGTTGGGAGGTAACCACGGCAAACGATGGAAGAGAGGGAATAAGAACCCTTGATAACGGTGGAAAATTTGATGTGGTGTTAACTGATATTGAAATGCCAAACCTTAATGGGTTTGAACTTGCTAGTAGCATAAGAAAAAGTAATAAGACTTTTTCAGACATTCCAATCGTTGCTATTTCTTCTAAGGTTAAGGAAAAAGACAAAGAAAAGGGTTTAAGAGCAGGGTTTAATAAATATATACCGAAGCAAAATAGAGAAGAAGTTTTACAGGCCGTAAACTTTTATTTAGTGGGGACATAATGGAACAAGCAATTAGAGAAGATCTCGAGTTTAGCGGTGATACCATTTCAGATGTGGCGAAGCAATTATGTGGCTTTAAAATTGCCGATGGCATTTATGCCATTTCGGTTTTAGACGTACAGGAAGTTATCCGGGCACAACGTGTGACTCCAGTTCCGTTAGCACCTAATTATGTTAAAGGCTTAATTAATCTCAGGGGTCAAATTGTTACAGCGATTAGTTTGCGAACTTTATTTGGCCTTGATACTCAGGAAAAAGATAATTATATGAATATAATTGTTCGTTCGGGGGAGTCTCTTTATTCATTAATCGTGGACGATATACTTGACA
>Ga0316206_1002884_pt1 | contig 10564 bp, 8 predicted proteins | sample 6monthpyrite_MG_FD_204942 | JGI IMG/M metagenome (GOLD analysis project Ga0316206, IMG submission 204942) | Microbial mat bacterial communities from mineral coupon in-situ incubated in ocean water Damariscotta River, Maine, United States -... | ecosystem: Environmental > Aquatic > Marine >...
TGTCTGTCGCATCAATTCGATAACCATTATCAGGCACATAAAGTCTTTTATCCCGCGATAAACACAAACTAATGATTTGAGAATGGTTGCTAATGACCGGTTTAATACCCGCTTCATATGTTACGTAATATTCAATCTGCTTGTTTAGTAAGCCTTTAAATACTTCCTCTACTTCGGCTATAAACTTATATGAGATATATCCTATAGAACCAGAGTCGCTTCTTATGTCGGCTACTGGCTCAACCGATACTGTTTTTATAAGAGCCGAATACTCAGTCTCTTTTATGTTATTGCTTATTAAATTTTCAAAAAATATATCGTCATCTGCAAACGTTTTTCCCGAGAATATAAAAATCAATAATAATATAGTCAGTTTTAATATTCTGTGATGCATTTTTTTTCCTAAATTAACAGGCTTATTTCCAGCGACCGGTAATTGTTTCAGCACTTTCTGCTATAGAGCGATAATCACTTGAGCGAATGCAGTCCATATTTCTAACTGACCATAAAGGTATCAAACCATTGTTACTTATGATTTCACCGCCTTTTTCAGTTAACATAATTTCCGCTAGCGGTTTATTAACAGTTTCTCCCTCATCATCGTAATAATGTACAGGTAAATTATCTGTTTGAAATACCTGATTTAATTGCATGCTCCAGCCATTGTCATTAAAGTTTCTTGCCATGCATTCTGCTTTTATAAATGCAGGGTTACCCCATAAATAACTATCATGATTATTGTTATCGATAATTTCTTCAAATGAAAAAGCATCTATAGGTTTACTCTTTTTGCCATAGGGCAGTCTGAGCAAAAAGCGCGGCAGTGCCAGGCCAATATATCTGGCAACCGGTGATTGCCTTAACATTAACCAGGCCTTGCTAACCCCTTCACTTACCGTGTGGTTCCAGTCTTCATAATCGGGTGTTTTAGAAAATGCATCACAACCTGTTAGTGTTTCATGAGCAGCAGCAATAAAGGGGGCTTTTGCCTGTTGGGCAATTTCACCAATACTGGCCAGTGATAATATGTCATCTATGCTATCGTTAAAGCTGTAGTTACCTAGCAATAAACTCCAGGGCCTGTCACCTTCAGACGGGTCGCAGAATAGTTTATATATTGATGATGCTGTAATATCATCTACCGCAAGGTCTTGCTGTAGTTCTTGTTTGGTTAAATCCAGTAAAAATATTTTTAACCTGGCACCGGTTTCAATTCGTTTAATTAAAAAGTAGACCGATTGCCACGTTGCTTCCATCGCCTGAAAATCAGTATGATGCAAAATATCACGCATATGTGACTCGGTCGCACTGTCAACCATACCTAACATTTCATTCTGCCGAGGGTCTGTAGCAGGTTCAACGTAGGGCGCTATAATGCTTTTAATTAACTTGTCGATATGAGTTGCTTCGTTTGCTGCGCTGTCAGCTGTCTGTGACTGTTGTGAACCGAGAATACTGTCTAATAGATTATCTGTTGGTATATCAGCCTGCAGGTTTTTATTAGAATCTGGCTGTAAGGAGTTGCTGTTATTTATGCTATCACTTTCAGGTAACCAGCCTTGTATTTCAGCCGCCGCTTGCGCAAAACCTGACTTGCTTTTTAATCGTCGGTGTAAGCTTCTTAGTTCGCTAAATGACTCCAGTTTGTCATATAACTCATCAGGGTGAAAATCATCGAGTTCGTTTATTTTTACATGAATATTTTCATTATCAGATAAATTCAGGCTTAAGTTAATTTTAAAGCTAGCCATGACATCTTCAAAATTATCTCGATCAATTTCAATTAGGCGAGCTTTTGGTTGTTGGCCAGTCTGAGGCTCACTATGATTTAACTTGCCACTGAAATCTCCCAATATAGTAATACAAAAAGGGCTGTCAGTCTGAGTCTCGGGGGCGTTTGATTTAGGTGTGCTTAATTTAGCAGTTTCTGAATTAGAAGCTTTAGAGCGTATATTAACTTCTACACCCATTGTAGGTTTATCTGACATATCTGATATCCATCTCTTATTGGAAGGTATTTCAGATTATACGTTACAGTGACTCATCCTTGCTGTGTTTTATTACGCTGTTACTGAGTAAATTAGATTTAGCCTGCTGTTTGGCTATATATTTCTCAATCACATCCCTTGGTACGCCACCAAGTTGTTTCGCAGACACCTTGCCACGAGGGTCAACCAGTATAATGGTTGGTGTGCCCTGAAGAGCCCCAAGGCCAAATTCGTAGAATATTCTAGAGCTGATTAATAAATTAGGAAAACTGATAAAGTAATCTTCCTCAAACTGCTGCACCTGCTTTAATTTGGCATAAGAGAAGGTGGGGAAGTCGACTGCCAGGCCTAATACATTAATGTTAGTTGTATCCTTATCATCATATAAACCCTGTATCGAAGGCATTTCTTCAGTACAGGCCGGACATTTGGGCCCCCAGACAACGATAGTGGTCCATTTGCCCTTGCCTATATACTCATTGATCTGGTATTGCTTACCATCACTACCCATAAGTTCAATATTGGGCAGGACTGGCTGGGAGACATTGTCAGGTTTTTTTTCTGCCGCTATTAAAGTGTGACTCAAAAAAATTAGTAATAAAGAAACAAGCTTGATGGAGTGGATTGATTTCATAGGGTTTGAATAACGGTTATCAGAGTAGAGGTATTATATGACAACATACTCTGTAAAAAGTTTGAAACAGGTTCAAAAATCACCTATCAAAAGGTAATCTTTTATACGGTTTATTTATACAGGCTTTCAAGCTCGTCGTGGTCTTTTGATTCAGCGCTAGTTTTCAGGTTTTCGGTGTATTGATAACAAAGCTCAAATAAATCGTCACAAACCCAATCATTCGCTTTATCTCGATATAAAAAAGAGTTTAAAGCGTTAATCCTTTCTGCAAATGCCTCATCAACTCTCTTTGATATCTCTCCGAGGGAGTGGGCCGGTCTGTCAGTAAATGTTACCTCTGCCCACTGCAATAAAGCATCTTTTGATGATGCTGCATCGTTTTTATCACACGCCTGTTTAAGTGATTTTAAGGCCTGCTTTTGTGTGGTGTTTACTGGTGTATCTACGGGTTTAGAAAAGGCTGTTTGCCTATGTTTTTGCCACAACAAAAATAAAGTGTAAAACAGGCTTATGGCCAGAATTAGAGAAATTACTTTCCAGAGTAGACTGTTGTCAGAAGCGACCGTTTCAGTAGAATTAAGAGGGCTCAATGCATTTACTTCAGGCTCTGCAATTATTATATCCTGGGTGGCAGGCGGTGCAGTAATAGTTGAAGGTTTATCCTGTCTACTGGAATGAGATGATTTACCAACAGAGAATGTTCTTGCTTTAATTTTAGCAATTTCAAGTTTATTAGTTTCTGTGTTCCACCAGGGAACAGAAATCGCAGGTAATGTATAAGTGCCCTCAGCAGAAGGAATGATGGCAACCTTGATTTGCTGAACACCTGTAATACCATCATCACTAATATTGTTTTTTAGCAGAGGTTTATCCGGGTACTGCTTAAGACCGTCTATTTCATTGATAGTGAACTCAGGCAATTGAGAGGAGTTTTGTCCGTCGGCAACTAATAAAAGTGTGCGAGTAACAGGCTCACCGGCAGTGAAAATATTCGAATCTGGGAACTCTTCTACTAATTGAACTTCTTTCGCGGCTAACCAGTGTTTGCCTTTAAACGCACCTGGAACAGGTTTAACGACAACGGTTTTGCTATTAGAAGAGCGGCGTAGTGTTTTAGTGTTGCTGCGGAATGGGTCAAATGCAGAGCTGTTACCGCGGGAACTCTGTATCGCTATACGTGCAGTTGCTACTATCGGTTCTATTATTAATTTGCCTTCTGATTGAGGATATATTACGTAACGTTGTTCTAATACCAGGTAAGGAGTATTGCCGCGTTTGGTTTGATATTGTTTTATTTCGCCGAGTTTCTCTTTAGTAATTTGTACACCACTGGTTCTTAATTCTGAAAATTCATAGGCATTAATATTGCTTGAACTTAAAAGCCTTTTGGTAATAATAACTTGTGCCTGAGGATATGTGCTTGTGGTATTAACATCCAGTTCAGAAATTAATGCTTCACCTGCTTTACCTGATGATTTTTCTGGTTGTTTTATAGTTATTTTATAACTGGGACTGGTATCACTGCCAAATTTAATCTGAGGAATAGTGATAGTACCTATACGGCGAGCAACCAGTGAAATATTCCATTTTTTTGAACGCGTATATTGACCATTTATTATACTGATATTACTACTGGTTCCCTGATTTAAAATCTGGAAATCTTTTTCAAGAGGGGAAAAGTCTGGGTCATCATCTGGATCTTCATTACTTTCAAAAGTGAGTGTGAACGTTTCATTAAGTTCTATTTGAGTACGGTCAACTCTTACCTGTATTTCCGCTGCTTGTGCAGTGAATGAGAGGATTAGAAAAACGCTTAATATAATTTTAATAAATAGTTTCATAATATGGTCTGATGATAATGTTAATTTAAAAGCAGAATGTTTTACCATGGGTTTGTCTCATTCTGGTTTTGTTCACGGCTATACTGGTATTTAAATTTTCTACGTAATAAGCCACCTGGGTCATCGGGTATCTTTTTCAACCATTGTTGTGTTTGTTGTTTTTCTAAATCAGGTGTTGCGTCGTTAATATTGTTATTGCTATTGTTTGGGTTATTTTTTTTATCATCTGACTTTTCGTTATCTGACTGATTTTCAGAATTGCTTTCTGAAGCCGTTTTTTCTTCTTCAGCTGAAGTATCGTTCTCAGATTTATTCTTTGTTGAAGCCTTTTTATCTTTTGGCTCGTTCTGTTGCGCTGATTCTTTACCTTTATTTTGTGACTCACTATTATTGTCTTGTTGCTGATCTGAGTTGTTAGCAGAATTCTGTTTGTTTTGTTCATTAGAGTCTGATTGAGACTGGTTAGATGAATCCTGCCTGTCATTATTCTGATTACCTTCCTGGTTATCGCTTTGCTCATTATTCTGTTGCTGTTTTTCCTGTTCTTGCTGAACTTTTTCCAGTAATTGTTTATTGAATTTAGCGTCCTCGTGATCAGGGTTGATTTCCAATGAGCGATCATAGGCTTTAATTGCCTCTTGCATATTACCGGCTTTTGCTAGAGCGTTACCTCTATTATAGTTAGCATCTGCATTATCAATACCTTTAAGTAATTCTGCTGATTTCTGATATTCACCCGCTTTATACTGTGCTGCAGCTTTCCATTGAGGATTATTAAATAAATCAGCAGCCAGTTTTGCGTCACCTTTTTCTAATGCAGTTTCACCACGTTGATCCTGATTTTTCCACAAACCAGACCATTCAAATGCATGGGCAGGCTGAGGCAGGGGTAATATAAATATTAATAGAGCAAAAATTAAACCTTTACGAAAGCTATAAGCCGCAAAGGGGATTATCAGCAATAATAACCATGGCCCCTCTTCATACCAGATGTCGGTTTTAAATTTATTGCCATTTTTATCTGATTGAGCGTCTTTAGACTTATCTCTATTTATATCTATGGCAGACAGTATGTGATTTATATCTTTATCATTAGAGGTGATTAGACTAAATTTTCCACCGCTGGATAAGGCTGCACTTTTTAAACTATTGATATTAAGTTTAGGCACAACAATAGAGCCGTTATTATCTTTAACAAAACCACCATTCTGACTAGAAATAGGCGCACCTTCCTCGGTGCCTATGGCTAAAATAGATGTTTTAAAGTTTTTTGACTTAAGCTCTTTAAGTTTTTTATTGTCATTAGCGTTAATACCGTCGGTAATGACAATAATATCACCTTTAGAGTGACCTGCATTGGTGAAAAGCTCCAGAGCCATATCAAGCGCTATATCAAGTCGACTACCCTGTGCGGGCATAATGTGAGTTTCCAGTGCAGGTATTTGTGACGATATGGTTTCTGCATCATCTGTAAGGGGGCTAACTGTATATGCATTAGCGGCATAAACAATTAGAGCCGTTTGACCTTCTTTACGTAATTTAACAATATCGTTAATTTTAAAATGCGCGCGGCTTAAGCGACTGGGTTTTATGTCGGTTGCATCCATTGAACGTGATAAGTCTAAAATAATAACCAGTGCGGATTGTGTTTTAAAAACAGGTTGTGGACGCTTTTCAAACGCAGGGCCCGCCAAAGCAAGTATAACGATTAAACCGAGTATAAATAATGTTTTTACTGGCGTTGATTTTTTACTGAGATTGGTGCCCTGTAATAAATGAGGTAGCAATTTTTTGTCAATTACAGATGCCCAACTACGATTACTTCCCTGTATGCGTGTATATAACCAGATGCCTAATACAAGTGGAAATATCGATAACAACCAGTATGGTCGAATAAGATGAAATTGCTGAAGCCAGGAAAGGTTATCCATTGTTAATGGGTCCTTTTGAAATCAGGCCGTGTACTTTATTTGTAAACTGACTTAATGCAGGTACTAACATAATACAAAGTGTTATAACTAGAGCAGCGGTTAACGGCCACATAAAGAGGGATATAACAGGTCTAAAACTCTGTGACTCACGTTCTACTGGCTCTAGTTGATCGATTAATGAATAAATCTTATTTAATTCATTTGTATTGTGTGCACGAAAATATCGACCGCCAGTTAGTTCAGCAATTTCAGTCAGTGTCTTTTCATCTATCTCGTTATTTTGCACCGTTTGTTTAAAAAAGAAACTACCTACTTCACGTGAAGCGGCACCAATACCAATGGTATAGATTTTTAAATTCTGTTTTGCTGCAAGTTGTGCTGCTTTAACAGGAGGAACTTCACCGGCGGTGTTTTCGCCATCTGTAAGTAATATCAAAACCTGTTTTTCTGCTGTTTTACCACTAAGACGTTTAATGGATAAACCGATTGCATCACCAATCGCAGTGGTTTTTCCAGCAATGCCAATTAGTGACTCCTGCAACATGGTGTTAACGGTTTTAGTATCAAATGTTAAAGGTGTTTGCAGATAAGCTTGCTGACCAAATAAAATGAGACCGATGCGATCGCCCTCACGTTGTTTAATAAAATTACCTGCAACCAGTTTTACAGCCTGCAAACGGTTAATAGTCTGGCCATTAATTTCAAAATCTTTTGCTGCCATGCTGCCAGATAAATCAACTGCCATCATTAAGTCTCTACCACTTACAGGTATATCTACACGCTCACCTAACCATTGGGGTCGGGCAGCTGCAGTTATCAGGCAAACCCAGGCAATAGTGGCGAGTATTGCCTGCCATTTATTTTTATTAATAAATGATGCGTTATGGGGAACAGAATTAAAGTCATCTAAAAAAGGAACGTGTAGAGACTGGTCCTGATTTTTATCACTTGCAGGCAATAAAACTCTTACTAAAAAAGGCAAAGGTAAGGCCAGAAATAACCAGGGCCAGATAAATTGTATGCTAGCTATGGTAATCACGTGTTGGCAGCCTTGTTATCTCGGGTTTCAGGTAGTGCCTCTATCCATGATTCGCAGGTGGCGAGTAATTTTTTATTATCAATATTGCTTTCTGGCATATATGGAGCATTTTCGAGTTGTGATGCTATTTCGGTTGTAAATATGTTTTGTGAACAAAGCTGATTTAATTGTTTAATCCATTGTTCTCCTGTAAGGCTGGCAATATTTTCACGGGGCAAATAACTTAACGCTATGCGACGTAATAAAGCTGAAATAGCTCGAATTAATTCTGCCGAGTTTCCATTTTTTTTATATTGCAAACGTATACTTCTAAATTCATTTAGGGCTATTTTTTTATAGGCAATTTTTCGATTTTGTTTTTTATACTTAATGAATTTATAGATCGCAAATGATATCAACATAATTAACAATGGCAAAAGCCACCAGCCGATGGCTAACGGCCACCAGTTTACGGGATCAGGTAAGTGAATGTCGCGAAGTGGCAATTCATTCATTATTTACTGGCTCCTGATTTATTAGCAGGTGACTTTTTAACAGGCGATTTCAAACCGAGCTGTTTTTGTAATGTAGGCAATATTTCATCGGCTGTAGAGATATTCAAATAATGCATGCCCATTTTTCTGCTGGTGTTTTTCAATTGAGATTGTTGATTTAAAAAGCGCTGTTGATATTGCTGTCTTTGTTTTTTGTTATGGGTATTTAAATTAAGCTCTTTCTCACCATTGCTTATTTTGTAATTGCCGGCTGGAGGTAATTGCTGTTCCAGTGGGTCGTAGGTTGATATTAATACTACATCTGAGTGTCGGCTTAACTGAGATAATTTAGACCAGCCCAGATCATCCATATTACGAAAGTCGCTGATTAAAAAAATAAGCGAGCCGGGTTTATTTACTCGTTGTAATCGACTCAGTGCATCGGCCGCACTTTTAGACTGTACTGATTCTTTATTTCTATTGTTCCATGCAGAGTGTTGTGCCAGCTGTTTAATAAAATGCAGACTGGCCGACTTGCCTCTGCTAGGGCGAAGTTCAATATGCTCGGTTTCAGAAAAAATTAATCCACCTAATCTGTCACCATGATGTGCCGTGCTCCAGGCTAAAAGAGCGGCTACTTTTGAAGCGAGTACAGATTTAAAATGTTGCTGTGTACCAAAAAACATAGGTTGACGATAATCTACCCATAATAACACCGGACGCTCTCGCTCTTCACGGAAAACCTTTGAGTGGGCTTTGCCTGTGCGAGCAGTGACACGCCAGTCCATAGCGCGAATATCATCGCCTGGCTGGTAGGGGCGTGATTCATCAAACTCCATACCTCGACCTTTAAAGGTCGATAAATACTGCCCATTAAACTGAGCTCGAATACTGGCTGAATTTAATGGCAGTTGTCGAGCATCCCGGTTTAATGCGATTAGAGTAGATTGTTTAATACGTACTACATCATCGGCATTGATTGCAGAGTTTTGAGGCGTGGCTTTATGCATTTTTGTTACGGGCATTATTATGGAACAGCAATAAGAGAAATTAACTCATTTATAAACTGATCTTTAGTTATACCTTCAGCCTCAGCTTCAAAACTTAAAATAATACGATGACGTAAAACATCATGTGCAACGGCCTGAATATCTTCAGGGCCTACAAAATCACGCCCAGCAAGCCAGGCGTGAGCTCGTGCGCATCGGTCAAGTGCCATGGATGCACGGGGAGAAGCGCCATACTCCAGCCAGTCGGTTAATTTTTCATCGTAACGCCCCGGATCTCGGGTAGCGAGAACCAGTTGCAATAAATAGTTTTCAAGTTCATCAGACATATAAATGTCTAACACTTCATTGCGCGCCTCGAATAAAGCCTCTTGAGACATGGTTTGCGCTGGCTCTGTGGGTTCTTTTAAACCCTGTCGTGCCTCAGTACGAGTCAGATGAAGTATTTCACGTTCTGTTTCTGCACTTGGGTAATCAACAAATACGTGCATTAAAAAGCGATCTAACTGGGCTTCAGGTAGAGGATAGGTACCTTCCTGCTCTAATGGGTTTTGAGTTGCCATCACCAGAAATAACTCGGGTAACGGGTAGGTTACCGAGCCCACAGTAATCTGTCGTTCGGCCATGGCTTCCAGCAAGGCTGATTGTACTTTTGCAGGCGCGCGGTTTATTTCATCAGCAAGAACCAGATTATGGAATAAAGGGCCTTTTTGAAATTGAAAAGAGGCATCCTGAGGGCGGTAAATTTCTGTACCGGTTAAATCTGCTGGCAGCAGATCTGGTGTGAACTGTACTCTATGAAACTCAGCTTCTACGCCTTCACTCAATACTTTTATAGCTCGTGTTTTAGCCAGACCTGGGGCGCCCTCTACTAACAGGTGCCCATTTGCTAAAAGCGCTATAATGAGTCTATCGACAAGTGTAGATTGCCCAAGAATTTGCTGGCCGATATAATCTCTGAGTTGTGATATTGCAGTGTGCTGCGACAAAGGTCTCTCCATTAGCTGGTTGTAATTTAATTTTGCGACAAATTTTATCATTTGTTGGTTAATAAAGACCATAATTAGAAACAAAAGTTTAAAGTAGATAACAGAAAAATGAGACAAATCAGTAGATTGATATTAAAAGCTATGGGCTGGCAATTAGATGAGCAGCAGCCATCTCATAATAGATATGTATTAATTGCTTACCCGCATACGAGCAACTGGGACTTTATACTGGGCATGCTGGCTAAGTGGGCAATGGATATGCCGCTTAACTGGGTTGCCAAGCACAGTATGTTCTGGGGGCCGCTTGGGCCACTATTTATTGCTATGGGTGGTGTGCCCATTAATAGAGAAAAGAGCTTTGGGTTTATTCAAAAAAATATAGAGCTCTTTCAAATAAGACAGGAATTTATTCTGGGTATTATGCCCGAAGGCACACGCTCAAAAACCGAGCGTTTAAAGACCGGCTTTTACCATATTGCAGATGGTGCAAATGTACCTATTGCACTGGCTTATCTTGATTATAAAAACAAAAAGCTAGGTGTGGGTAAGGTCTTGGAAACCACCGGTGATATAAATTCTGATTTTATAGAAATTAGAAAATTCTATGAAAATAAAACCGGGTATAACCCAGAAAATCAAACGGCCCTTGTGATTGATAAGAA
>Ga0316206_1002885_pt1 | contig 10563 bp, 12 predicted proteins | sample 6monthpyrite_MG_FD_204942 | JGI IMG/M metagenome (GOLD analysis project Ga0316206, IMG submission 204942) | Microbial mat bacterial communities from mineral coupon in-situ incubated in ocean water Damariscotta River, Maine, United States -... | ecosystem: Environmental > Aquatic > Marine >...
TAAGAAGAGGAGCAGTGGGATGGTGAAGATCAGACAGACAGTTTCGGTGGCGATACTGGCCATGCTGGCGTCAACGGCAACGGCAACGGCAACGGCAGAAAGCTGTTTTCGCATGGGGGCAACGCAGTTCATCGACGGACTAAGCTATTGCGTCAGTTCCGTGCTGGCGCCGCAATCGGGCAATGACTATGGCCCGGAAAACCTGTGGGATGGCGACGACCGCACCGCTTGGTGCGAGGGCGCGGCGGGCACCACGGGCGAATATCTGGCGTTGCGGGTGCAGGGCGGGCCGCCGTTTTCGCGGCTGGTATTCAACAATGGGTATGCCAAATCGAACAAGGCCTATACCCGCAATGCGCGGCCCCGGCTGGTTGAGATTTCTACCGATACCGGGCTGCGGTTCCGCCAGACGCTGCCGGACAATGCCGCAGAGACGGTGGTGATGCTGCCGGGACATGCGCAATACGAGGTGGTGATCCGCATCCTTGATGTCTATCCGGGTACGCATTACCGCGACACGTGCCTGAACGGCGTGTTCATCGACTTTGAGTGGGAAGAGATGCAGCTGCACAACTAGGTACAGGTCTACACCACCCCGCGCCGGGACAACTGGCGCGGCGGGGCAGGCGGTCTCTGTCTGGTACTTGTCAGATTGGCGGCGCCGCCAGATGCAGCGATTGCAGATTTATCCGGGATTGCCAGTCCCCGAACCCCTAAAGCGTTTCAAGTAAGACCGAAACGCTGTAATTCACCGGTGATATACGGGGGTAATCCGCAATCACGTGTCTGATGCAAAGGCGATGCCCCTGCGTGGTTAACCAGGGATGGGTTATAGTCTGCTCGGGTTAACCGCTGGTAACCTGAGCGTTCTCTGGGGTGGTCAGGTGCCCTGAAGATGCACCCTTATGTCGGTTCACTCTGCCGCTTTCAGCTCGAACCCCTTGTCGATCATGTCCGAGGGGGTCACCGGGTATTCGCCCGAGAAACAGGCGTCGCAATACTGCGGTTTCGCCGGGTTGCGCCCTTCAGCCTCGCCAACGGCGCGGTATAGCCCGTCGAGCGAGATGAACTTCAGCGAATCCACCGCCAGATGCACCCGCATTTCTTCTTCGGTCATGGTTGCCGCCAGCAGTTTATCGCGCTGCGGGGTGTCGACGCCGTAGAAACACGGCCAGGCGGTGGGGGGTGAGGCGATGCGAAAGTGTACCTCGGCGGCGCCGGCATCGAGGATCATTTCCTTGATCTTGCGAGACGTCGTCCCGCGCACCACCGAGTCATCGACCAGGATAACTCGCTTGCCCTTGATCAGGGCGCGATTGACGTTCAGTTTCAGCCGCACCCCCATGTTGCGGATCTGTTCGGTCGGCTCAATGAAGGTCCGGCCCATATATTGGTTGCGGATGATGCCCATCGCATAGGGAATGCCGCTTTGCTGGCTGAACCCGATGGCGGCAGGCGTGCCACTGTCGGGCACCGGGCAGACCAGATCGGCATCGACCGGGCTTTCCTTGGCCAGTTCCACGCCAATCTGGCGGCGGGTGGTATAGACCGACTGACCGCCCAGAATGCTGTCAGGGCGGCTGAAATAGACATGTTCAAAGATGCAAAACCGCGAGCTTTGCTTTTCGAACGGTCGAAAGCTTTCGACGCCGTCCTTGGTGATCACCACCATTTCGCCCGGCTTGATCTCACGCACGAAATCGGCGCCGATGATATCGAGCGCGCAGGTTTCCGAGCTGAGCGCCCAGCCGGTGTCGCCCACCTTGCCAAGCACCAGCGGACGCACCCCCAGCGGATCGCGCACACCGATCAGTTTGGTGCGCGTCATGGCGACAATGGAAAACGCCCCCTCGACCCGGCGCAGCGCGTCTTTCATCCGCTCGGGGATGTTACGTTGCAGGGATCGCGCCATCAGGTGGATGATGCATTCGCTGTCGGAACTCGACTGAAAGATCGAGCCGCGCTCGATCAGTTCTTTGCGCAGTGCGTCGGCATTGGTGATATTGCCGTTATGGGCAATCGCCGCGCCGCCCATCGAGAACTGGCCAAAGAACGGCTGCACATCGCGAATTTGGGTGTGACCCTTGGTGCCAGAGGTGGAATAGCGCACATGGCCGATGGCCAATTCGCCCGGCAGCGTTTCCATCAGGCTTTGCTTGGTGAAATTGTCCCGCACATAACCAAAGCGGCGGGCCTCGTTAAACCCGGTCTCGGGGTCATGGCTGACGATCCCGCCGGCCTCTTGCCCGCGATGTTGCAGCGCGTGCAGACCGAGTGCTACGAAATTCGCCGCTTCGGTGACGCCGATCACGCCAAACACACCACATTCTTCGCGCAACTTATCGTCGTCGAAAGGGTGGCTTGGGAAGGTGGGGTCGTTCGGGGGGGCCGGTGGCGTCACTCGCATTTCAGCGGGGCTCCGATTCCAGTTTGCAGCAGACGCCCTTCACATAGAGCGATTGTTCCCCCGTGTCACCTGCGGAATGTAACAGTTGTATCAACATTTTCCGCCTCAGACCCTACAGAAGGTTTTTAACGCCCCACATACAATCCAGCAGCGATCTGGGCGGCAAGGGAATCGGGATACTTTTATAGCGGTTCCGCGTGACGACGGATTGGGAAACCTGTGGCCGCAGCCTGGGCCAAGCGCCGGTGTGTCAGGTTGTGTCAGGCGGGCTGGAAAAGGATTGGCACCAGCGTCGCCAGCAACAGCGCCGCCATGCCCCAGTTAAAGGCCCGCAGCCTGCCCGGATTGGTCAGGATGCGACGCATCTGTAGGCCGAGGAAGGTCCATGAACTGACCGAAGGCAGGTTGATTGCGCCAAAGATCAGCGCGACCCACAGGATGGCACCGGTCGATTGATCCGGCGCATAGGCGCTGATCGCGGTCAGTGCCATGGCCCAGGCCTTGGGGTTCAGCCATTGGAACGCTGCCGCCTGAACAAAGCTCATTGGCTTGCCGGTCAGCCGCGCGCTGTCGGGGGCCGATGCATTGGCGATCTTCCAGGCCAGATACAGCAGGTAGGCGACGCTCAGCGATTTCAGCACTGTATAACTTTGCGGAAACGCGTCAAACAATTGCGCCAGTCCGACGCCCATCAAAGCCACCATAAAAGAGAACCCCAACCCGATGCCCAGCATATGCGGGATCGTGCGGCGAAAGCCGAAATTGGCACCGGATGCCATCAACATCAGGTTGTTGGGCCCCGGCGTGACCGAGGTGACAAAGGCGAAAACCGCAAGCGCAGAGAACATATCTGGGGTCATGGCACAATAATCACGCAGTTTGGCGGCGATGAAATTGCGTTCTGCCGCAAAAATGCGGTAGTTCTGCAATTCATGAGCAAGATTGACCAGATCAACGACCGGATATTGCATGAGCTGACCCGCGATGGCCGGATCAGCAATATCGACTTGGCCGACCGTGTCGGGCTGTCGCCCTCGGCCTGCCTGCGCCGGGTGCAGGAATTGGAACGCTCTGGCATCATCAAAGGCTACCGCGCGGTTCTGAACCGCGACGCAATGGGGGCGGGGTTTGTCGCCTATGTCTCTGTCGGGCTGAACAGCCACACCAAAGCCTCGCAAGAGGCGTTTGAGCGGTCGATCTCGCGCAGCCCAGAGGTGGTGGAATGCCACAATATCACTGGCTCGGTCGAATACCTGCTGCGCGTCGAGGCGGCGGATCTGGCGGCCTATAAGATGTTTCACACCGATATTCTGGGGGTGCTGCCGCAGGTGGCGTCGATCACCAGCTATGTTGTGATGGGCTCGCCCAAGGATTTGCGGGCTTAAACGTCAGAAACCGGCGCAGACCTGCAAGGCTTGCAAACCTGTGGCGAATGCCACCTTTGGCTGCGTCCAGTGTCTTATGAGCGGCCTCGCTGCGTTGGCGATGGCATTGGCGCACATAGTGATCGGTGTCGATGGATCCATTGGCGTGGCGGCGGATGGTATCGGTCATTTTCTGTTCCCTCATGTTTGATGAGACCAGATTGACCGCCTTTGCCAACGCCCGCTTGAAGAGCCCCTGAAGAACGCCTTTAGAACCGCCTGTTTTTTCCCCTTTTTGCCTAAAGGACTGCTAGCCTGCTTTGAAATAGGCAGAATTGAGCTGATGAAATACAATTTTGGTGATTGTGAACTTGATACCGGCGGGCATGTCTTACGCCGCTCTGGTGGCGCGGCGCATGTCGAGCCTCAGGTGTTTGATCTCCTTGTTGTTCTGGCGGCGGCGGCGGGCGAATTGGTCAGCTATGATGATTTGATAACGCAGGTCTGGAAGGGGCGCATCGTCTCTGATGCCACGATGGCTGCCCGGATAAGCGCGGCGCGCACGGCGGTGGGCGACAGTGGCAAGACACAACGCGTGATCCGGACCGTCGTGCGGCGTGGGGTACAGATGGCGGTGCCGGTGCGTGAAATGCAAGACGCGTCACGAGTGCATCAAACGCCGTCACAACAGGTCATCCGGTTTACCAAGTCACAAGACGGCAGCGGCATCGCCTGGAGCAGCCTCGGTGACGGGCCGCCGCTGTTGCGGGCCGGTCACTGGATGACCCATTTAGAACGTGACATGGACAGTCAGGTCTGGCGCCCCTGGATCGACGGTTTGGGCCGTGGGCGCCGCATTATCCGTTATGACCCGCGTGGCACTGGTATGTCGGACCAGCCTCAGGGACCCCGGTCGCTCAAAGCAAATGTCGCGGATATGGCCGCTGTGGCCGATGCGGCGAAACTTGACAGGTTCGCCTTATACGCAACATCGCAAAGTGCGGCCGTCGCCTGTATCTATGTGGCCGAGAATCCAGATCGTGTGTCGCGGCTGATCATCCATGGCGGGTTCGCGCAGGGCAGTATTGTGCGTGATGGAGCAGATGGGGCGGCAATGACCGGCGCGCTGAGCAGCATGATCCGCAAGGGCTGGGGCCAGCCCGAAAGTGGGTTCATGCGGTCGCTGTCGTCCTTGTTTATTCCCGGCGCTAGCGAGGATCAGATGCGCGATTTTGTTGGCATGCAAATCGTGTCATCGGACCCTGAAAGCGCGGTCGAGATCCGGGAATGCTGTGCGCGGTATGATATTGTAGACCTGTTGCCCCGGGTCAAATCGCCAACGCTGGTTGCCCATTCCGTCGGCGATTCTTTGCAACCTTATGCACAGGCCCAGATTTTCGCCCGGGAGATCCCCGACGCCAGACTGATGCAACTGGACAGCCCCAATCATGTTCTGCTGCCGGACGAACCGGCGTTCGGGATCTTGATGCAGGCCATCGATAGGTTTCTGGCAGAAACTGATTAGGCCCCGCAATCCCCCACAAGCTGTTCATACCGCTGGACAACCCAGCCCGGCGCATCTTCGGGGATGTTCTGGTCAATGCTTTCCTGGGTGCGGCGAAAGATTTTGGCGGTGCGGCTGTCATCCACCATCGGGATCGCCTCATTCACGATGACGCGGTCATAAACCACCAGCGCCACGGCCACCAACAACATGCCACGCAGCACGCCAAAGAAGAAGCCAAGCCCCTGATCCAGCCCGCCGAGCGCAGATCGCTGCACAACGCTGGCAAACAACGGTGTGAAAATCGACACCACCACCAGCGCCACCGCAAAGACAGCGGCGAATCCGGCGATGATCGACAACTCGCAGCTATCGGTCAGATATTCGCCGACCACCGGGATTTCTTTCATCAGCGGCTCGACGTTTGGCGCAAAGATAAAGGCCAGGACCGCCGCCGCGATCCATCCCAGAATCGCCATCGTCTCGCGCACGAAACCGCGCGAATAGGCCAGGATTGCGGAAATGACGATCACCACCGCCACAACGCCGTCTACAAGTGTAAAACCTTCCATCTCCGCTCCGTCTGCTCTGTTTTCTTTTGTGCTCGCCGGTCTTTTAGCCTGCTCCGAAAATCTCGCCAACCATCTGGGCCAGATCGCCCATCGGTTTGAGTGTCAGCCCCGAGCCACCGCCAGCCTTGCTGCGGGTCGGAACGATTGCGTTGGTGAAACCAAGTTTTCCGGCCTCTTTCAACCGGTTTTCCGTCTGTCCCACCGGGCGCAAGGCCCCTGATAGGCTGATTTCACCGAAAACGACAGTATCAGCGGGCAGGGCAGTGTCTTCGCGGGCGGAAAGTAGCGCGGTGGCCACAGCCAGATCCGCCGCCGGTTCACCGATTTTCATGCCACCTGCCACGTTAAGATAGACGTCAAGACCGGCAAACGGGATGCCGCAACGCGATTCCAGAACCGCCAGAATCATCGCCAGCCGCCCGCCATCCCAGCCCACCACCGTGCGCCGTGCCTGACTGTGCGGCGAGGGCGCAACGAGCGCCTGAAATTCCACCAGAACGGGGCGTGTGCCCTCTATCCCGGCAAAGACCACCGACCCCGGCGCAGGGGTGTCGCGTTCGCTGAGGAACAGCGCCGAGGGGTTGGTCACCTCGGCCAGACCTGCGCCGGTCATCTCAAACACGCCGATTTCGTCAGACGGGCCAAAACGGTTTTTTACTGCGCGCAGGATGCGGAACTGATGGCCGCGCTCGCCCTCAAAATACAGCACCGTGTCGACCATATGTTCGACGACGCGGGGGCCCGCAATCTGGCCGTCCTTGGTGACATGACCCACCAGAATAACCGCCGTGCCCTTGCGTTTGGCGAATGTCGTCAGCTCATGCGCAGCGGCGCGGACCTGACTGACCGAACCGGGGGCGCTTTCGACATTGTCGGCCCACATGGTCTGAATGGAATCGATGATCGCCAGATCGGGGGCTTCGGATTCAAGCGTGGTGATGATATCGCGCAGGTTGGTTTCGGTGGCCAGCTTGACCGGCGCGTCGGTCAGGCCCAGACGTTGGGCGCGCATACGAATTTGTGCACTGGCCTCTTCGCCGGAAACATACAGTGCTTTCAGACCGGTACGGGCGAAACTTGCCGCCGCTTGCAACAGCAGGGTCGACTTGCCGATGCCCGGATCGCCGCCCACAAGGATGGCGCTGGCGGGCACCAGGCCACCGCCCAGAACGCGGTCAAGCTCTGCCATGCCCGAGCCGGTGCGGGGCGGCGGGTCTTCCTTGGTGGCCAGATCGGTGAGCCGGATTTTCGCGCCTCGGTTGGCGCCGAGGGATTTCTTGGCGGGGCCTGCCGAAAGCGGCGCCTCTTCAATGATGGTGTTCCACTCGCCACAAGACTCGCAGCGGCCGGACCATTTGTTGGCGGCAGCACCGCAGGCGGTACATGTAAAGGTAAGCGGTTTGGCCATGGGCCGGTTTTGCCCGTTCGCGGGGCCATGCGCAAGCGGACTTGGTGGTTCGGTGAACGATGTCTTAACGCGCCGTCCGGTGTTGCGGCGCGAATCAGGGGGTAGCGCCCTAAATTGCTGGGTTTCGGGCGGTCGGACTGGTGTCGGACTTCTGTCGGCATAACGTCGGACCCCTGTCGGGCAAAGGCGCGGGTTAACAGACCGCGCGATGGGGCGGTCATTGCGACTAGCCCCGGGGTGTGCGGCGGCGGATCTGGCCTGCCATCGATGATCTTTGCCGGGTCTGACGGGCCCTTTTGCGAAGGGAAGTAAACGATTGTCGCAAGCGCCTTGGCGAATGGTCAGTTCGGTACATATTTTCTGATGTTGGACAGGGTGATCATTGGCTGGGGTCCGACCACGGCAAAGCCGTTGGACGAATTGAAGCCCGTGCTGGGCCAGACCGGGCGCAACAATGTGCGCATCCTTTGCCGCAATGTCAGCCGTGCCGCGAAAGAAGGCCTTGCGATCCGCAATCTGACATTCGGCGCGAAGGGTCAATCGGGTTCGTTGATGGGCAATTCCCATGCCTGGGCCAAAGTCTCGACCCTATATGCCGAAAGACAAGACGTCCGGGCGTGTCTATCGCAGCCCTATGTCGGCTGGGATTACGGCGACTGGCGCGGCTCTGTCGGGGCAGAGGGTGAAATGCAGGCCTTCAGTGCCAATGTCGGACGTGATTTCGCAATTGACGATGCGACGACGCTGACGCCTTATGTTGGCGTGAACACAGGTCAGAATGAACTGGCGGCGCCATCGGGCCCCTTGGCGGGCCCCTTGGCGGGCCCCTTGGCGGGCCCCTTGGCGGGCCCCTTGGCGGGGGCCGGCATCGCCGACACTGTGGATTTCACCGAGACCAGTCCTGATGTGAGCATGACCAGAACCTTTGCCCATGGCGGGTTCACTTTGGCCTGAGTGCGGACAACGTCGGCACCAATGCGCCGACGGCGCCAAGTTCGCGGGCCAATGAACACTCTGGGTGAAGCGGCAGTATGCGGTCTGGCCATTCGGTCTATCTCGGCGACAACACGATGCCAGACACCGGGCTGAGCACCGGGCTGAGCATCGGCGGCGAAACCATCAGCTATTCCGGCTCGGTCAAGTTTTCGACCCAGGTCCAGGATTGCGGTACCCGGGGCAGGCGGCCCGGGCGCACGACGTCCGGCGTTAGCGGCGGCGTTTGCGTTCGGTTACTATTGAGATGACCAATGATGCCAGGATGCAGCCGGTAAACAGGTAAAGCCCCCAGGCGGTTTGCACCGTGGCCATGCCGACGCCTTTGACCACCACAATATACAGCGCGATGAGAAACACATCGGCCATCGCGAGCTTGCCCAGGATGTGCAGCGCGGGCAACAGGCGTGGGCTGGCGAGGCGAAAATGGATCAGGCCAAGGCCGATGGTTTTGAAATAGGGCGCAAACAGTGCGAAGCCGGTGACCAGCAGGGCCAGGGCGACGTCGGTTTCCCACAGGGATTGCAGACCCGAGATGACCGAGATTTCAGACAGCCCGAACAGCGGCAACAACCCGGCGCGCAGCAAGGGGGCGAACCAGGCAATCGGGAACAGGATCAGAAGGGCGAGATTGGTGAGTTTAACGAACAGCATGATGCACATGTGATGCCAATCCGGCGGGATTCCAAGGGCGAACGGTGCTGCATGGGCTGCACAGTGGATGCCCGCACTTGGTGGCTTGGGCGAGGCTGTTGGGGTGGCAAGGTGCAAATGCTTCATATCCGGGGGATCAGGGGTTCGCGAAGCGGCTGAATTGATCGCCCGATACGGCAAGGGCTGAAGAACGCCGTGCCTATCAGCGGCATATGACCGGACTGGCGTACCGGCCCAGGCATTCAACACCGCTGGTGTGGCGCGGCGTTTCTTTTTCTGCGTTTCTTGCCGGTGTGGGCATCTGAAAGATGCCTGAGAGGGGGGATACCTTGTTGCCCGGTGCCAGCCAAAGCCATGATGTAAAATGCCTGGCGCCTTGCCATGCGCGCAGATCGGTCCCACATTCCCCGACCAGTTTGAGGGATAGGGATGGCCCCAGACCGTGGGTTTGGGGCAGATCGATCCCGAAAACGCCGAAAAGTGCTGCGCGGACATCAAACGAGGGTGTGTTCACCTGCTTTGTCTTGGTGCGGGCGCGGGGCAATTGGCTGGGGGCATGGTTATGATCGAAGGCCAGGGTGTGGTCCGCGCGTACAACTTCGTCCACTTGCAGAGAGAATAGGTGCTGACCCCCAACCGCTGTGAAACCTTGCGAACGGGATACCCCCGCACCGTAATGTGATGCACCGCATCGCGCTTGAAATCTTCACTGAAATAGGGCCGCCCCGGAACAACCTCCTTGCCTCAAAATTAGGGAAGAAGCTGTCGGCAAATCTAGCGGCTATTCAGATATTCGCCGCCGGGAAGCCCTCCACTAACCTTAACTTTGAACGCGGGGGAGCATAAGATTCCATAGGTTTGATGCACATGGTTCATGGCTGCTTTTTGCAAACGAGGTTCTTTGCCTATGCTAGAGTCGGCCACCGGCTTGTTCGATTTGGGTTTCAATGTGGCGTGGTTTTCCCAGTGCACACGCATCCGCCACCAGACCACATAGTCATCAATAACTGGTTGCAAAATCTGGTTAGGGCGATGAAGGCCCAGCTTTTGTTTCGGTCGCTTTGTTTGTGACCGTAAGACAGTATGCTGATCTGGCCTCTTAGCTGGTCGCCCGTGAATTTCGCTGAATTCAGCTTTATGGGGCGATGGCGAGCCGATGATCGGCGGGGTTCTGCGGTGGTCGGGTTAGAACGATTGCCAGCAGCAGAGCAAAAAGACACCTGATCCACCGCTCTGGTAGGCGCATGTTGTGGCCGGCGGCGCCGAGGATGGCGCTGATCGCGTCACCGTCGGCTCCGGCGAGGTAGTTTCGTTCGAGGTGCCGTCTTCCTTCAAATGGCCGATGACCGGCTCGATCATTGCCGGCAGGTGAATGCGTGCATTCACCGAGAGGGCCGCTGTGTCGTCGCATCTCGCGGCGGATGGTGGGGGAGGTGATGCCACGAGCGTGGGAGATGGTGATGTCGAGACCGTCGCGCTCGATCTTGTGGCCGCGATAGCCGCGGTCGACATAGGCACGTGCGACCGATGTTCCGGTGAGGCGGGCCACCTGGTCGATCTGTCCGGCGAGGCTGTGGCCGTCATAGGGATTGCCGGGCAGTGACATGGCGCCGAGAACGAACAGTCCGCCTTTGGTGCGCTTAATGGTGGTAGCGATCAAG
>Ga0316206_1002886_pt1 | contig 10563 bp, 6 predicted proteins | sample 6monthpyrite_MG_FD_204942 | JGI IMG/M metagenome (GOLD analysis project Ga0316206, IMG submission 204942) | Microbial mat bacterial communities from mineral coupon in-situ incubated in ocean water Damariscotta River, Maine, United States -... | ecosystem: Environmental > Aquatic > Marine >...
CAGGTAATTCGAGCTGTACCAGAAGCAAGTCAGGGCAAAGGATTGTATGTTGTAGAAGTGCATCTTGTGCAGTTGTACTGGTCCAGCACACTTCAAAACCGAGTTCCTTAATTAGAAATTCAAACAGCCGAATAGTATTTATGTTGTTATGAACAATAGCGATACGCATAGTTTAAGATTTAGCCTCACCAATTAAATCGACAACGGCTTCTATGAGTGTGTCATCGTGAAAGCTTCCTTTAGTAAGATAGTAGTCTGCACCAGCTTCCAGGCCTTTTTGTTTGTCTTCGGCACGATCTTTATAAGAAACCATCATTACAGGGAGTGTGTTAAGTGATAAATCTGCCTTAATCAGTTTTATTAATTCAATACCGTTCATTCTTGGCATGTCTACATCAGATATGACTAAATCATAATTACCATTTCGTACTATGTTCCATCCATCGACACCATCAACAGCCACATCGACTATATAGCCTTTGGATTCGAGTAATTTCTTTTCGATTTCACGCACTGTTAGTGAGTCGTCGACAATTAAAACTCGTTTAACGTTGCTGCTATCAGATTCATTAACAGCATCGATTTTATATAAATTTTTACCGGAAATTATATCCTGAATACTTTGTAATAAGTCATCTGTGTCAAACACTAATACGGGTTCGCCATCATCAGTTAATGCTGCAGCGCTAATGTCTTTAATTTTTCCCAGTTTTTTATTAAGAGTTCGTAATGCCAGACTTTTTTCGCCAATTAGTTCATCTACGACTAATCCATAACTCATGTTCCAGTCGCCAATAATAATGACAGGAATTCTCTCGTCAGTAGTTTTTTTTGTTTGTTCGCCAAGAATCTGTGCACAATGAATTAAGCCAATATGTTTGTCGTTAATAGTTATATATTGTTTGTCTTCAAGAATAGATATATCTTGTTTTTTAATGGTGAATAGGCTTTGAATTTTTGCAAGTGGAAAGGCGTATAGCTCATTTTGTATTTTAACAAGTAAACTGCGAATAACTGACAGTGTTAATGGCAGCTCCATATTAATTTCCATGCCATGATCAATTTCCGTATCCGCATGTAGTTTTCCTCTGATTTCCTGTAATGCGCTATGTACTATATCTAAGCCAACACCTCTACCTGATAGCTCGGTAACTTCGCTGCGTGTAGAGAAAGACGGAAGGAATAGGAAATCGAGTAGTTCTGTTTTCGACAGGCTTTCAGCCATTTGCTTATTAACGAGTTTTTTGCCGAGTATTTTTTCGCGTAGACTTTCAATGTCAACACCTCGACCATCGTCTTTAACTTGAATTAATAAACGTCCAGCCTGATGGCTTGCATTGATTGTAATTGTTCCTGTTTCAGATTTGCCTTTTTTTAGTCGTTCTTCGGGTGATTCAATTCCATGGTCAATAGCATTGCGAATCATATGATTTAGTGGAGCATCTAGTTTTTCTAAAATGTCACGATCGACAGCTGTGTTTTCACCATTTATTTCTAAAGTCACTTTTTTATTTAGTGAGCCAGAAATGTCACGAACCATTCGCTTATACCCTTGAGTGCTATCGCTAAATGGGCGCATTCTACTAGAGATAACTTCATGGTTTATTTGTGAACTTAAGCTGGTAGAACGACGATCGAAGTTATCAAGACTAAAGATGTGAGTAGTAAGAGTTTCTCGATAATGTTCTGCGTTGTGTTGTAATTCAGTAATTAGTTTGCGTTCAACTTCGGTATGCCTTGAATCATCAAGCATACAGCGCAAACGCTCAATCTGATCGAGCATATCATTATGTTTACGCTTTAACTGTAGCATTGAATCTGAATATTCTCGGACCCAATTGGTTGTAACAGTTAATTCACCCGCTAATCCAACAAGTTTGTTGATTCGATCGGCACTAACTCTGACGATGTTTTCAGTTTTTGTTTTGGGTTTATTGTTTGTATTAGACGGCGTAGTTTTCGTTGTAGTTTTAAGTGTGGGAGTTGGTGCGTTAGTGCCCGACTGTATTAATTTTAAGACACGAATATATTGCTGTATGCTTTCAGTGTTTTCTTCGCTCCAGCTTTTAACTTCGATAGATGAACGATCTTCCAGTTTTTTTAATATGTCGAGACAAACAAATAAGTGGTCAATAGTCTCTTTAACTAAATTTATTTTATGGTTTTGTGCTGCAACAAAGACATCTTCCATTGAATGAGATAGCTTTACTACGGCTTCAATGCCTATCATGCGAGCAGCACCTTTTGTGGAGTGAGCTGCTCTCATCATCGCTTCTAGAAGATTATTGTCTTCTGGGTTGTTTTCTATCTCGAGCAAATTATCCCCGATAATCTGTAAGCTATTCTGTAGTTCGATTAGAAATAAGCTGAACATCTCAGGGTCAATTGGATCTGTGACTTCAAAAGAGGCGGTGTCAACAGGTGGTATATTTTCTATCTCTGCAGAAGTCTCCGATGGAGTTTTGGATTCTTTTTTATTGCCTTTTGATATTAGTTGTTTGAATTTTTCTTGGGTTTTTTCAATATTTTTTAATAAATTATCAGAGGGTGTATTTAATTCGTCTACAGATAAGCTGGCAATATTTTTTAACAGAGTAATGCTGTCAATTATAGTGTTGCTTCCATCAGTATCGAGTGCAATGTCTTTTTCTTGTAAAGATGAAAAGATGTTCTCGATTGAGGTTACTAAATTTGATGCAACATCTATATGAACTAGTTTGGCCGCACCTTTTATTGCTCTAGTTGCATTAATTAAAGACTCGTAGCTTGCGCTTATGTTATCCTGCTTTTCAAGGGTGTTAATTATATCAATGATTTTTTTCGAATGTGTATCAACCTCGAGTATAAATAGATCGAGCATTGATTCGTTAACGTTGTTTTTAATATCAGTCATTGTTATATGTTTTTATGTAATGCTGTAAATACAAGATCACTGTCTAGTATTCCTACATCAGTATCCTTGTGGCGAATGATGCCTTTTACAAAACACGATGTATCTTTCCTTAGTGTTGAAGGCGTTGCCTGTATATCATTGTTGTCGTAATGAATGATCTCTCTAGCTTCGGTTACAGGGAATGCGAATTGCTCATCGCCATCATCTATTACAATATATCTTTCTTGAGTGTATTTGCTTTCGGTTTCGCTTTTGCTTACTTTAAATAAGTAGCCAAGTGAGACATTAAGTAATAGTTCTCCGCGGACATTCACCAGACCACGTAAAACATGGTTTTTTCTGTGCGGCAGTGTGTGGTGCTTGTCGCAGTGTGTAATTTCTTTTACAAATCGTGAGGCTAGTGCAAACCACTCATCTCCCATTCTAAAAGCCAAAGCAGATTTAAGGTGTATGTTTTTATCTAGTCGTGGTGCGCTTAAGTTCTTTTTCCATTCATTTAGGTATTCTTCTTCAGCTTTACGGCTAAGTAGTAAGCTGCCTGCCTGGCTATAGATCTCACAGTTGTGGCAATGAATCAGGTCTTGCAGTCGCTCGCAGCGTGGCGTTTCATCCCCCCAGACTCCAATGCTATTCCAGCAATCATTAATTTTATCTATGTTCATTGTCTAAGTCGTTCTATTCGCTGCTGCACGATCAGCGCGTTGTTTAAATAATTCGGCATTTTGCATGTCGCCTTTTTCCTGTAGCAACAAAGAAATATGTACAAGTGATTCATAGTGCTTTGGTTCTAAAAATAATGCTTTGCGGAATAAGGATTCAGCGAGTGACATTTGTTTTTGACTGCTAGCTAATAAGCCTAATATGTAAAATGCTTCGGCATTGTCGCCGTGTTCATTGATAGCTCGTCGGCATAATATTTCTGCTTCCCCGTATTGTGCTGAATTTGCCAGGCTTTTTGCCCGGGAAATCATCTCCATTGAGTTTTCTATGTCAGGTTTTTTCAGGGAATCATTATCTGACAGGATATGATTTTTAAAGGATGTTTTTTTATTTCTTATTTTTTGTTTAATCAGAGTGATGTTTTTGTTGTGTGTAATTTGTTTTTTCTGATGTTTGTTTTTTTTGTGTTTAGGGTTGTTGTGCTTCGCAAGTGCGAAAGATAGATTGCTACCCATATTTTGAAACTTGTCTTTAGGTACAGATCCGAATTCTGAATGTCCTATGAATAATAGACCTGTATTTTTAAGAAAGAGTGATAAGTTTTTAAAGGCTCGCTCTTTTGTTGTGACATCAAAATATATGAGTAAATTTCGGCACAATATAAAGTCATATTTATTGTTTAATTTAAAATCACCCTGCAATATATTCAGCTGATTGAAACTTATTTTGTTATTAAACTCTTCTTTTATCTGATAAATATTATCTTTTTTAGTAAAGTACTTTTTTTGAAAGTCATGGTAATTATTGCTCCGAAAGGAGTTCTCTCCATAAGAGCCTTGCTTTGCTAATTGTAACGCACGATGACTAATGTCAACGGCATCAATATTAAAGGATGTAATTGGCAAGCCTTTGTCTAGTAAATACATGGCGATAGAATATGGTTCTTCACCGCTTGAGCATGGGATGCTTAGAATATTACTGCTGGCATTTTTGTCTGTTAATCGTTCTTTACGGATATGCTCATAAATTATCTGGAATGGCTTTATATCTCTAAAAAACCATGTCTCGGGTATGACGGAAAATTCGAGTAATTCAGTAAGTTCTTCCTGATGACTAATTAGGTGTTGATAGTAATTTTCGACCGAATCTATTTTGCAGATCATCATACGCTGCATTAATATTTTTTCGACGGTGCTTTCGCCTATGGTATTGCAGTCCAGACCTATTTTATCTTTTAATATTTCGGCAATTTTTTTATGGTAAAAATCCATCGCTTAGCCAAGCTCACTCATTAGTTGGTTGCTAATGGAGTCTGGTAATATCTTATTGGTGTCTATAAGTTGAATCATTTCCGAGTTGTAGGTGTAAATTAAACCGAGAAAATCATTTTGATCCTGATGAATTCCGCTGTTCTCCATCTCACTGGCTTTACAATTCATAACGTTGGTGATTTTTTCAGCTATCAGGCCAATAGAGCGTTTTATGCCTGTTAATGCGGTGTATTCAACGATGATAATGCGCGTACTTAAATTACTAACACAGTCGCGACTTTCAAATAGTTGGCATAGGTCGACAACTGGAGTGGGGTATCCTCTGTAATTAAAAATACCTCTAATGCATTTGTCCGCTAACGGAACTTTTCTTAGCTCAATAAGAGGCACAACTTCAATGACCTGTGTTGCTTGAACACCATAGCGTTCATCTCCAATGCTTAAACCCAGTATGAGCATTAATCAGTCACTTTAAAGATTGAGACCCCTTCTTGAAGGCCACGTGCTGCATCTTTTAGTTGTTCAACTGAGTGGCCAGATTGTTTCAGTGTGATTGCTGTTTGCTGAGCCATTTCATTAAGCTGAATCATACTTTCTTTAATTTGTTCTGCGCCTTCAGCCTGTAATCGAGTACCTTCGTTGACTGTTTCGAAGCGCGGTAACAATGCTTGTACCTGATCTATAATATGTGCCAGTCTTGAACCAACTGTTGCAACCTCGGATACGCCTCGGTTTACTTCTTCACTAAATTTATCCATGCTCATCACACCAGCTGATACGGCTGATAGCATCTCTTTTACCATCTGCTCAATATCCCAGGTAGCTACGGCAGTTTGATCGGCCAGGCGACGAATTTCGGTGGCGACAACAGAAAATCCTCTTCCATATTCACCGGCTTTTTCAGCTTCGATAGCCGCATTAAGTGAGAGTAAATTGGTTTGGTCGGCAACTCGATTGATTGTTGTTACTACAGTATTAATGTTGTCTGCTTTTTCGCTTAATACGGCAAGTTTGGATGAGATTGTATCCGTCGCTGCCTGCATTTGCCCCATTGTTGTTTCCATGGAGACCAGGGCATTATGGCCATCTGTTGCTGAGTCAGAAGTATTTTCAACAACACTCCTAACCTCTTCCATTGTGTTTAATAGTTCTTTGCCGGTGGCAGAAATTTCAGTCACGGTGGACATTATTTGATTTGTGCTGGCAGCCTGTTCAGCTACCGTCGCTTCCTGTTCTTTTGCGTTGGCAGATATCAGTGTCGCGGAAGAGGTTACCTGAATACCCGATACCTGTACTTGTTTGACCAGGCTATTAAGGTTTTCCAACATGGTCTTTACACCACCGGCAACCTGAGAGACAGAATCATTACCTGAAAAAATCATCATTTCAGAAGTTAAATCGCCTTCAGCGGCTTTAGATACGACGTCGAAAACAAATTCTGCCTTACCTTCCAAATCAGAATTAACTTCTTTTTCTTTATCAAAAATATCATCTATTTCGGATGCTAGTTTAAAAAAATTATGAATGATTTGTGTAACTTCAGAGGTTTCGTTTGAGAGTTTCAAGTTAAGTTTTTCGCTGCTCTCGGTTGAAAATTCATCGATTGTTGCGGCAATACTATCGAGACCACCTTGTGCGGCATTTAACGTGGGGTTAATAATGTTGATTTGAATAAAGTAATAGAGCCCTAGTAATGTCCCCATTACAATAAGTATAAAAATACTGGCTAGTTCAAGGCTGCGATGCTGTTCTAATAAGTAGACAAGTGAAATGCCAAGAAAGAACTGCGGTAGCGTAAATAAAATGATTAGGCGTTTTTTTATCGAGTAGGTATTAAATGCTTTTTTGAGCTTTTGCATATCAGTATCTTGGTGGTTTCCTGAAGACTAGATATCATCTAATGATTATGATGTAAGTCTATGATTATATTATACTGTTACTAATAGCAGTTATTAGGAAAAGGGCAAGCAAAGTGCTGCTAAAAGAGTGCAAAAGGTTGAATTAAATTAGCAGTATCCGGCTAGGTAGAAAAAACCGTGAATGAATACTGCTAATATTAATTTCTAGTGAGGTTATCCGGTATTGCGCATGCCTGCCGCAACGGCACTAATGGTACGCAATAAAGGGTTAAGCCAGGTGTCTTGTTCGCTTTCTGTCGACTGCTCGTCACGGTATCGTGTCAGCATTAGGATTTGAATGTGACTCAAAGGGTCTAAGTAAGGGTCACGACGCTCTAGTGAGAGTGCAAGTGTTGGCGTGTCTTCAAGAATTGCAGACTGGCAGGTAATGGCCAGAATATTTTTCACAGTGCGTTCATGCTCTTTTAAGATCATTGAAAATACCTGTTTTTCAATGTTTTTATCTTCGCATAGCTCAGAATATTCTTTAGCCGTAGACATATCAGCTTTAAGCAAGGCCATTTGGGTATTGTTAAGCATGGCATTGAAATAAGGCCAGTTCGCATTCATTTCCTGCAGTTTTTTCAGGTTTTCTTCTTTGCCGTCAATAAATTCAGATAAAGCAGAGCCAATACCATACCAGGCAGGCAGTGTGGTACGAGATTGCGCCCAGCCAAATACCCACGGAATGGCTCGGATTGAATCTTTGGAGCGGTCTGCCTTACGATGAGATGGGCGTGAGCCAATGTTCATCAGGCCAATTTCAGTTACTGGTGTGGTTTCGTAGAAATAATCCAGGAAACCATCGGTGCCATCGGTTAGCTGGCGATAGGTTTCTTCACCGGTTTTCGTCAGGCTCTGCATGGTTTGTAGGTATTCAGAATTCGCTACAGTTGCATCTTTGGTTACGATGGAGCGGCTGGCTTTCATGAGGCCGGATACGCCCATAGTTAACTCATAGATGGCAGTTTCCATATTGCTGTATTTGTAAGAAAGTACTTCACCCTGTTCGGTGAATTTAATCTGCCCATGCACAGTGCCTTCTGGCTGCGACAGAATAGCATCATGAGTGGGTCCGCCGCCGCGACCGATTGTGCCGCCGCGACCATGGAATAGTCGGCAATCGATGTCGAACTTATTGGTTAGACGAATAACTTTTTGTTGAGCATCATACAGGTTCCACGAAGAGGCCATAATTCCACCGTCTTTGCATGAGTCTGAATACCCCAGCATGGCTTCCTGCAGGTTGCCAGATACTTTTAGCAGTTTGTTATAAACCGTATTTTCAAATAATGCTTTGAGCACGTGCTCGATGTGCCCAAGGTCTTCAATTGTTTCAAATAGCGGTGAAATCTTGATTAGGCAGAATGGTTCGCCATTTTTATCTTTGCCCGCAAGGCCGGCTAAGCGGGCTAGCCACATAACTTCCAGTACATGACTGGCTGCATGGGTCATCGAAATTACATAATTGCCAAAGGCGCGTGGAGAAATTTCGTTGCGCATTCTGGCCATTAGCTCAAACACATCCAGTGTTTCACGGTTCAAATCATCTAGCCGTTTTTTGTCCAGAGTAAATTCTGGTGGATTATCAATCTGTTGCGCAAGTAGTGCCTGGCGAGCTTCTTCATCAAGTGAGTTGTAGTCTGCGGCACCTGGAATTTGCTGCATGATTTCTGCCACTGCATCAGTGTGGCGAGTTGATTCCTGACGAATATCTAATTTAAGCAGGAAGAAACCAAAGGTTTCGGCAACACGAATTAAATCTTTTAAGTCACCATTAGCGATATTTTCATCGTTATGGCTATGCAGTGATGACTTGATTAGTAGTAAATCGTCAATGAACTCTTTTTCTGAAGGATAAGCATGCGGGAAACCTTCGCCACTTTCGTGAGCAATGCGCGCGTTAACCTGAGATAAATTCTGCTGTAAGCGGAAATGCATAAACGATAGCTTACGGCGATACGGCGCGTTGCTAAAGGCATTAGGTGAAGCTGCATAGACTTCAAAACGGATGTTTTCATCTTGCTCCAGGCTTTGCATAAATGCATCGCTTGGAGTGCATATATCTATAGAGTGCGTAAGTTGCTTGTTTAATTCGACTACGCGATAGGTGTATTCCTGCAAAATAACCTGCGTTTGCATGCGCAGAGCCATAGCGGTGGTATCAGGTGTTACAAAGGGATTGCCGTCTCTGTCACCACCAATCCATGAGCCAAAGCGCAGAAAGCTAGGCACAGTAATATTGTTATTGGGGTAATGCTTGTTAATTTTACGTTCTAAATTACGGTATATATGCGGCACGGCGTTAAACAGGCTGGTACGGAAGTAATACATGCCGTTTTTAATTTCGTCGCGAACCTGTGGCTTATGTTCACGTACTTCATTTGTGCGCCATAGCTGTTGAACTTCTGTTTCTAAATCAGCAGTAAGTTCTGCTATTTGTATATTGCCGATGCGGCTATCGTTTAGTTTGTCATTTATAACAAAAATTCGACGCAGTGCATTCATTACACTACGGCGCTTTGATTCAGTTGGGTGCGCAGTAAATACCGGAATATATGCCAGTTGATTAAGGAGTGACTGGATTTGAGTCGCGTCCAGTCCATCCATACGAAATTCTTCAATCGTATTATCAAAAGACCCCGGCCATAAAGATTTACCGTTAAATACCTGTTCACGACGTTGCAGGTGCTGGTAATCTTCTTCGGCGATATTGATTAAGCTGAAGTAAATGCTAAATGCTCGAACCACCTCAGTTAAGGTGTCGGCATCTAACGTCGCAATAAACTTCATTAACTTTGCGCGCTTTTTGGGGTCATCCGATTTTCGTAGGCTTATGTAGCCCTTACGTAGCTTTTCCACAGCATCATAAACATCTTCGCCCGCCAGCTTTTTTATAACATTACCTAGCAGGTTGCCGAATAACTTTACACGTGCGCGTAATTTTTTGTCATTCGTGCTTAGCGACTTTTTAGGGGTACTTGCCATGTTTATTTTCTTACCGGAAGATTACTCGAGGCGCGGTATTATACATGAAACATGGCTTGCCGGCTAACTTGATAGGGGGCAGTTAATTTTACATTGCATATTGCTAAAATTGTTTATTAATCATACTCTTGGGTGAACGATTAACAACGCATAAAAACAGGATATTTGATGAGTAAGTTAACTGAATCAGCTGAATGGAAGGCGCTGGATAAACATTTTGGTGAAGTTTGTCACATGCATATGCGTGATTTGTTTAAAGCCGATTCGCAACGCTTTGAGCGGTTTTCAGTGAGCCTGGGTAATTTATTGTTAGATTATTCTAAAAACCGCATAACAGACACAACATTTAAGTTATTAATGGATCTGGCGCGCTTTTCGACGGTTGAAAAGTCTCGAGATCAAATGTTTTCGGGTGAAAACATAAATTGCACTGAGTTTCGCCCGGCTCTGCACGTGGCTTTGCGTAATCGTTCCAACACGCCTGTAATGGTGAATGGCGAAGATGTGATGCCAAAAGTTAATGCAGTGCTGGCTAAAATGCGAAGCTTCTCCGAGCGCGTAAGAAGTGGCGAATGGCGTGGTTATAATGGCTGCAGAATAACAAGTATTGTGAATATTGGTATTGGTGGTTCTGATTTAGGGCCGCATGTGGTGTGTGAGGCAATGAAACCATTTGCGCAACGTGGTCTAAAGGCTCATTTTGTTTCAAATGCTGACGCGACTCATCTGGTGGAAACTTTAAAGCAGATTGAACCCGAAACAACGCTGTTTATCATCTCATCAAAATCCTTCACCACTCAGGAAACCATGTTGAATGCACACAGTGCAAGGAAATGGTTTGTAGACCTGGTGG
>Ga0316206_1002889_pt1 | contig 10556 bp, 6 predicted proteins | sample 6monthpyrite_MG_FD_204942 | JGI IMG/M metagenome (GOLD analysis project Ga0316206, IMG submission 204942) | Microbial mat bacterial communities from mineral coupon in-situ incubated in ocean water Damariscotta River, Maine, United States -... | ecosystem: Environmental > Aquatic > Marine >...
GTTCATGTTGTTATTACTCATAATTAGGTTGCAAAAATCTTTCATTGGCTTGAGTATTACCTGCCCAAGTCAATTTCGTTGATTACCATATATGCAGCCAACTAACGTTCATAATAAAAACTCATTACCTAAGGCAATTTGGGCATTAGGTTTGGTAAGTTTATTTATGGATGTTTCTTCTGAGCTCATTCACAGTTTGTTGCCAGTGTTTATGGTGACGGTATTACATACAAGTACATTTACTGTGGGTTTGTTAGAGGGACTGGCTGAAGCGACGGCCTTAATTGTAAAAATATTTTCTGGGGCGTTAAGTGATTATTTTCAACGTCGCAAATTTTTGGCCGTATTAGGTTATGGTTTAGGGGCATTATCTAAGCCATTATTTGCTTTGGCATCTAGTATTGGCGTTGTTTTTACTGCACGTATAATTGACCGCGTCGGTAAAGGTATTCGCGGTGCACCACGAGATGCCTTAGTTGCTGATATTGCTCCCGCTAATATGCGTGGTGCGGCTTATGGTTTGCGCCAAACATTAGATTCTGTTGGCGCTTTTTTAGGTCCATTATTAGCTATTTGCTTTATGTTGTTATGGTCAAATAATTTTCGATTGGTGTTTTGGATAGCAGTTATTCCGGCTAGTTTAGCCGTTGCTTTATTAATATTTGGGGTCAAAGAGCCGCCACTCGCATCAACTAAAACCATTCGGAGAAATCCATTAACACGAGCAAATATTCAACAATTATCGTACGCATATTGGCAATTAGTCCTATTTGGTGGGTTATTTAGTTTAGCGCGATTTAGTGAAGCATTTCTGCTGTTAAAAGCTGAGCAGGGTGGAATGGCTATCGCTTGGATCCCTATGGTATTAGTGGTGATGAATATAGTCTATGCTATAACTGCTTATCCGCTTGGTGTATTAGCAGATCGAATGAGTAAAACTCGGCTATTAGCACTCAGTATTGTGGTATTGTGCATAGCAGACATTGTTCTAGCGTATAGCCAGCATTGGCCTATGGTATTAGTTGGTGTTGCCTTATGGGGTTTACATATGGGCATGAGTCAAGGCTTGTTAGCCGCATTAATCGCTGATCATGCACCAGCTAATCTTCGCGGCACTGCATTTGGAATGTATAACTTAATATCTGGCATTACCTTATTTTTAGCTAGCGCCTTGGCTGGCTTATTATGGCAGTGGCAGGGTATGGCAACGCCATTTTGGGTGGGGGCAGTGTGTTGTGCTTTTGCATTTTGTTTGTTACTGCGGTTGAAACAAACTTTTGCTCAAGCCAGTATTTAGTAGCCGATATCGCTTCAATTTAGACTATTGATTCAGTAACATTGTGCACTTATCAAATTAACTTTTTGAAATAAGCGAGAAGTAGGATTGGATTGTATGAATTTAAAGGAAGTAAATAGCATACTTTTTGTTTGTATGGGTAATATTTGCCGTTCTCCGACAGCGGAAGCGGTATTCAAACAAAAAATGCATGCTCTAAAGCTCTCAATTGTCACTGATTCCGCAGGGACTTTAGGTGCACATGCGCGAGAAAAACCGGACCAACGTGCTCAAAAAGCTGGTAAAGCCCGAGGTTACTCATTTAATAATATGAGAGCGCGAAAAGTGACTCTGGAAGATTTTGCTAAATTTGATTTAATTTTAGCAATGGATCAGCGAAATCTTAATGATTTGTACACCATTGCGCCGGAACAATACCAGTTTAAAATTAAATTAATGTTATCGTTTGCGCAACATCAAACAGAAACTGACGTGCCTGATCCCTATTATGGTGGTGCGCAAGGTTTTAACTATGTACTCGACTTAATTGAAGATGCCAGTGATGGGTTACTTCAACAATTAGCTGCTGACCATGAATGAATTCATTTTGAACGTCGTACTTGAACAGCGTTAGCTAGGGTAGTTAAAATTGTATTACTGGTATCAAGATCAATACATGCATCGGTAATACTTTGCCCATAGGTGAGTGCTATACCGGGTTCCACTGCTTGTTTGCCAGCCACCAGAAAGCTTTCTATCATCACCCCAAAAATAGTCTGATTACCATTGCTGATTTGCTCGGCAATATTGTTGGCTACTAGGCTTTGTTTACGATGATCTTTACTGCTATTACCATGACTGCAATCAATCATAATTCGTTCAGGTAATTGGTATTCTGCTAATAATGCACTGGCTTGATGTACCTGTTCTGCTTGGTAATTTGGTTGATTTCCGCCGCGTAAAATAATATGTGCAAATGGATTACCATGGGTTTGGTAAATACACATTTGGCCATGTTTGTCTGGTGAATATAATACGTGTGGTACGCTTGATGCCTTAATGGCGTCGCTGGCAATTTTTACATTTCCGTCGGTGCCATTTTTAAATCCTACAGGGCATGAAAGTGCTGAAGCTAACTCACGATGTACTTGACTTTCAGTGGTTCTAGCTCCAATTGCGCCCCAACTAATCAGATCTGAAATATATTGTCCGGTGACCATATCTAAAAACTCAGTCCCAGCAGGCAATTGTAATTGATTTATATCCATTAATAAGTGCCGAGCTAAGTGCAAGCCTTTGGCTACTTTAAATGACTTATCTAAATCAGGATCACTAATCAGTCCTTTCCAACCAACCGTGGTACGGGGTTTTTCGAAATATACCCGCATAACAATAAATAGATCATCTTGGTATTTATCGTGCAATTGTTTAAGTTGCTTGGCGTAATCCATCGCAGCAATCGGGTCGTGAATAGAACAAGGGCCAATAATCACTAGCAGTCGGTCATCATTTCCGCTGATAATTTTTTCAATTTGCGCACGGGCCGATAAGATAAATTGTGCGGTATCGGTTGATAAGGGGATATTCTGTGCTAATTGAGCAGGAGAAACCAAATTATCAATTAAGGTAGTCCGTAGCTCATCTGTTTTAATATTCATGCTATCTGCTTAAAGCTGTTATTTCATTACTATCGTCAATAGCGCGTAACATAACTAAATTCAACGCCGATGTGAACCGCATTAACTCGAATAACCGATAATCTACGTAAAAATTAGTATTTGTAGCGTTGTAAACCGGTTTCTGACAAAATTTTAGCGGTAATTTCTTCAATAGATAATTTAGTGGTATTGAGAAAAGGAATTTTTTCTTGCTTATATAACTTCTCCACTTCACGTACTTCCATTCTACATTGACGTGCTGATGAATATTTACTATTGGCCATTCGTCCTTCACGAATATCTATCAAACGCTGTGGGTCGATAGTTAAACCAAATAATTTTTTCTTATGCGCTTTTAAAAAAGGAGGCAGTGATAAATCTTCCATATCATCAGCAGTAAAGGGGTAGTTAGCGGCTTTAATACCATATTGTAGTGCTAAATAAAGTGATGTTGGAGTTTTACCTGAACGAGAAACGCCAACCAAAATCACATCGGCATGTTCAAAATTGGTCACATTAGAGCCGTCATCGTTAGCTAATGAATAATTAACTGCATTGATCCGATAATCATAACTATTTTCATGGATACTATGGGTGCGATGCGCTTTTGGTTTCGCATGAATACCTAGTTGTTGCTCTAGTGGTGAGACAAAGTGTTCTAAAAAGTTATAAATAATGGCATTACAACTATCAATAATTGTTTTAATTTCGGGATTAACAAAGGTATGAAATACTAACGGCAATTCGCCCGTACGTTTACTTGATTTATTGATTTTTAGCTTTGCTTGTTCTGCTTGTGCTGGTGTTTCAACAAATGGGATAGTGTGATGTTCAAATTCCATTGGAAACAATGATAATAGAGCATGGCCAAACACTTCCGAAGTAATGGCTGTACCATCAGAGATATAAAAAGCAGCGCGCATTCTGTAATACCTTGTGAAAACTTTTATTGTTGTTTCTAATTACTAGCGTGTAAAATGATCGAGATACAACAACATTATGCTTTAAATTAGCTTAAATGGCGAATCAGATCGTTAGCACAAGCGTCACTGTTTTTGTATTATGCTCATAAGAGCTTCTTTTATCGCAGTTATCCATAATGGAGATTTTGTCGTGCAAGATTATGTACTTTGGTATGAACAATTAGGAATGAATGATGTTGAGCGAGTTGGTGGCAAGAACGCATCATTAGGTGAAATGATTTCAAATCTGGCAAATGTAGGTGTGCAAGTGCCAGGTGGCTTTGCAACAACAGCATTTGCTTTCAACGAATTTCTCGAACAAAGCGGCTTAAACGACAAAATTTATCAGCTACTTGATGCTTTAGATGTAGACGATGTAAATGCTTTAGCAAGTTGCGGTACGCAAATACGGCAATGGATTATTGACACGCCGTTTCTACCTAAAATGCAACAAGATATTGAACAAGCATATGCCAAATTAGCCGGTGAGTTTAGTGACGAAGCGTCATTTGCTGTGCGCTCATCAGCAACGGCTGAAGACATGCCTGATGCCTCATTTGCTGGTCAACAAGAAACCTTTTTAAATGTTAAAGGCTTAGCTGCGGTAATGGTTGCCATTAAACACGTATTTGCGTCATTATTTAATGATCGCGCTATTTCATACCGTGTACACCAAGGTTACGATCATCGTGGTGTTGCTCTTTCTGCTGGTATTCAACGCATGGTGCGTAGTGATATTGCTTCATCTGGAGTCATGTTTTCAATCGATACTGAATCAGGCTTTGAAAATGTCGTATTTATCACATCAAGCTATGGCTTAGGTGAAATGGTGGTGCAAGGGGCCGTAAACCCTGATGAATTTTATGTACATAAACAAACCCTTGCTAAACGAAAACCGGCAGTAATTCGCCGTAATTTAGGTAGTAAAGCGATTAAAATGGTGTATACCAATGATCAGGCGCATGGTAAACAAGTTGAAATAGTTGACGTACCACCAGCACAATCAAATCTGTTTTCACTAACTGATGAAGAAGTACAAGCATTAGCCCACCAGGCAGTGATTATTGAACAGCATTACCAACGGCCGATGGACATTGAATGGGCGAAAGATGGACTTGATGGTAAGTTATATATAGTACAAGCACGTCCAGAAACGGTGCGTTCGCGCGAAGATGGTAATGTGATGGAACAATTCCATCTGAATACTAAGTCTGACGTGGTTTGTACTGGGCGTTCAATTGGTCATAAAATTGGTAGCGGAACCGCTAAAGTATTGTCATCGCTAGCAGAAATGGACAAAATTCAACCAGGTGATGTATTGGTAACCGATATGACCGATCCTGATTGGGAACCTATCATGAAAAAAGCGTCGGCAATTGTAACCAACCGTGGAGGGCGGACATGTCATGCAGCCATCATTGCTCGTGAAATGGGGATTCCTGCCGTTGTTGGTTGTAATGATGCTACTAAAAAAATACAGCCGGGTGATGAAATAACTGTTTCTTGTGCTGAAGGCGACACTGGCTTCATTTACCAAGGAAAACTAGATTTTAGTATCGTTAAATCGTCTATTGATGCGATGCCTGAGTTACCATTAAAAATTATGATGAACGTAGGAAATCCTGATCGTGCTTTTGCCTTTGCCAAATTACCCCATGCGGGTATAGGCTTAGCCCGATTAGAATTTATTATTAATAAAATGATTGGTATTCATCCTAAAGCATTATTGAATTTTGATGATCAATCACCAGATTTACAAGCAGAAATTAACGATATTATCGTTGGTTATTCATCTCCAGTTGAGTTTTATATCGCTAAATTAACTGAAGGGATTGCTACCTTAGCAGCCGCTTATGCTCCAGAGCGTGTCATTGTGCGAATGTCTGATTTTAAATCGAACGAATACGCCAATTTAGTAGGCGGCGAGCGTTATGAGCCAGAAGAAGAAAATCCGATGATTGGGTATCGCGGTGCTGCTCGCTATATATCTGCTGATTTTCGTGATTGTTTTGCATTGGAATGCGAAGCCATTAAACGAGTACGTAACGACATGGACCTAACCAATGTTGAAGTGATGATCCCATTCGTTCGAACCCTTGGTGAAGCTGAAGCAGTAATTGATATTTTGGCAGAACAAGGTTTAAAACGCGGGGAAAATGGTCTTAAAGTGATCATGATGTGTGAATTGCCTTCTAATGCATTATTAGCCGATCAGTTCCTTGACTATTTTGATGGCTTTTCTATTGGTTCAAACGATTTAACGCAATTAACACTTGGCTTAGATCGGGATTCGGGATTAGTTGCCCATTTATTTGATGAACGAGATCCAGCGATTAAATTGTTGTTGGAAATGGCCATTAAAGCTTGTAAAGCGCGTGGTAAATATGTGGGTATATGTGGTCAAGGACCATCAGATCACGAAGACTTTGCCGCTTGGTTGGTTGAACAAGGTATTGATAGTGTGTCGCTCAATCCAGATACGGTATTACCAACCTGGTTGTATTTAGCTGAACAACATGCATTACAACGACCTAAAAAGTAATTTGGTTTATTAAAAACTTTGTGTTGTTATGAACATTAAAGCCTAATAACGATAAAAAGTTATTAGGCTTTATATTTTAAGCGCGGTTTTTTTTATTCGTCATGATATAATTTTTGCCCTGACAAATGACCATTGAATGACATGATAATACTGCCAAAGCTTGATGAACAAGAGCTTGTTTCTCCATTATATCTTGAATATGCTGCACAATTAAAAAACCAACCTTATAGTGGTGAGATAGATTGCCAGTACAGTACTCGTTTAGCGATGGCAACCGACAACAGTGTTTATCAACAGCTGCCTCAATTAGTTTTGCAGCCACGAACCATAAACGACATTCAATTGCTTACGGCATTAGCTAATCAACCTCAATTTAGTGAGATAAAATTTAGTGCTCGAGGCGGCGGAACCGGCACCAACGGACAAAGTTTAACACCCGGTGCGGTAGTTGATTTGTCAAAATATATGAATACGATTTTGGCATTAAATGTAGAAGAAGGTTGGGTAAGCGTAGAGGCGGGAGTTGTTAAAGATCAACTTAATGATTTTTTACGTCCGCACGGTTTCTTTTTTGCTCCTGATTTATCAACGAGTAATCGTGCAACAATTGGTGGCATGGTTAGTACCGATGCGTCTGGCCAAGGTTCTTTAGTGTACGGCAAAACCTCTGATCATGTATTAGGATTACACTGTGTGTTAGCTACTGGTGAATGTTTAACAACTGCGCCTATAGCAATGGCAGAAGCCAAGCAGCGTGCTAAAGCTAAAACCACAGAAGGCAATATTTTCAAACAAGTATTAATGAGTTGTGGTGAGCATCGCGCGAGTATTTTAGAGAAATTTCCACGTTTAAATCGATTTTTAACTGGTTATGATTTAGAACATGTATTTGATGAGCAACTAACGCAGGTTGATTTATCCCGCTTGATCACAGGCTCAGAAGGTTCGCTAGCTGTGGTCTGTGAAGCAAAACTGCGAATCACACCGATTAAAAAAGCCAAAACGCTAGTTAATATTAAGTACGATAGTTTCGATTCTGCACTACGTCATTCACCAATTTTAGTAGCGGCACAAGCCACTTCAGTAGAGACCGTTGACAGCAAAGTTTTAAATTTAGCCAAGCAAGATATTATTTGGCATTCGGTAAAGCCGTTATTAACAGACGTGCCTGACAAAGTGATGGATGGCATTAATATTGTTGAATATAACGGTGATAGTGATGCAGAAGTGGCCGTTCAAGTTGAACAGCTTAGCCAACAATTACAACAAGATATAAAAAACAACGACAGTGGTGTGATTGGTTTTCAAGTATGTACAGAGCTTGCTAGTATTCATAAGATTTATGCCATGCGTAAAAAAGCAGTTGGCTTACTGGGTAATACTAAAGGTACTCAAAAACCATTGGCTTTTGCTGAAGATACGGCGGTACCTCCTGAACATTTAGCCGATTATATTGTTGAATTTAGAGCCTTGTTAGACAGTTATGGATTACATTATGGCATGTTCGGCCATGTTGATGCTGGCGTACTGCATGTGCGTCCAGCGTTAGATATGTGTGATCCTGAGCAAGAAAAATTGTTACGAGAAATATCGGACCAAGTAGTGGCATTAACCGCTAAATATGGTGGTTTAATGTGGGGGGAACACGGTCGGGGGTATCGAAGCGAATATGGCCCTGCTTTTTTTGGCGAACAATTATTCACTGAATTACGTAAAATTAAAACAGCATTTGACCCACACAATAAAATGAATCCTGGAAAAATTTGTACCCCGATTGCATCAACTGAGGCATTAGTGTCGGTAGATGATCAAAAAAGAGGTTATTTTGATCGACAAATTCCCATCCAGGTAAAACAATCATTTGAGTCAGTATTAGATTGTAATGGCAATGGTTTATGTTTTAATTATGATGCCTACAGCCCAATGTGTCCATCAAGCAAAATTACTCGTGATCGTCGGCACTCACCAAAAGGCCGCGCGAGTTTAATGCGAGAATGGCTACGTTTACTGCAACATAAAGGGGTTGATGTGTTAGCCCTTGAGCAGCAAGTTAATGGTTGGTCAATTAAACGATTACTAGACAAAATAAAAACCCGCTTAACAGCAACCGATGCACATGATTTCTCTCATGAAGTTATGGAAGCAATGTCTGGCTGTTTAGCTTGTAAAGCGTGCGCTAGTCAATGCCCAGTGAATGTTGATGTACCTGATTTTAGAGCAAGGTTTTTAAATTTATATCATTCACGTTATTTTCGGCCATTAAAAGATCATTTAGTGGCTAATGTTGAAACGCTTGCGCCACTAATGGCTAAAGCGCCAAGATTAATGAATAGTTTAATTGACAATGGATTATTTAAAATTGCATCACGCAAATTTATTGGTTATGTCGATATGCCTAAATTATCGGTACCTACCTTAACCCATCAAGTACGTAAAAATGCATATCAGACATTTAACTTAGCAGAATTACAAGCATTAAGCACCGAGCAAAAAGCGCATTATGTGCTGATCATTCAAGATCCATTCACGTCTTATTATGATGCTGATGTGGTTGAAAATTTAATGGCTTTAGCGGATAAATTAGGCTTTAACCCAATTTTAGTACCATTTAAACCCAATGGTAAAGCGCAACATGTGAAAGGCTTTTTAAGTAAATTTGCAAAAACAGCTAAAAATACGGCACAATTTTTAAATCAATTACAACAATTGGCAATACCTATGGTTGGTTTAGACGCGTCGTTAGTATTATGTTATCGCGATGAATACCAACAAACGTTAAAAACACAACGGGGTAATTTTCAAGTGTTACTAGCGCATGAATGGTTATTGCCTAACTTGTCATCACTACCTTTAGTGGATGTGATCAACAAAGGTCAATATCAATTATTTAGCCATTGTACTGAAAAAACGGCGCTACCTGCTAGCGAGCAACAGTGGCAACAAATTTTTGAGTATTTTGGTTTACAGTTATCGGTAGTCAGTGTTGGTTGTTGTGGTATGGCAGGCACATATGGCCACGAATTAGTGAATCAACATAATTCTAAGGCCTTGTTTGAATTATCGTGGTATCCAAAAATAGCCGAGCAATTATCGGTAACTAAGTTGGTCACCGGTTTTTCATGTCGTAGCCAAGTAAAACGTTTCGCTGGGGTAAAAACATTACATCCTGTGCAAGCGCTATTACAAGCAATAAATTAGTAATATCTAGCCACAAAAAAGGGAGCTTTAAGCTCCCTTTTATTTATTATAAATTGGGTTTATGCTGATTTTAATACGTCATTTTTTTGCTCGTAAGCAATGATATATTTAGCTAAATCAAGCACTTTATTTGAATAACCAATTTCATTATCGTACCAAGCAACGACTTTTACAAAGGTATCGGTTAATGCAATACCGGCGTTTGCATCAAAAACTGATGTACAGGTTTCACCAATGAAATCATTGGACACTACAGCATCTTCAGTGTAACCAAGAATACCTTTTAAGTGCCCGTTAGCGGCAGCTTTCATCGCTTCACAAATTTCTTTATAGCTGGCTGGCCGTTCTAAATTAACCGTTAAATCAACTACCGACACATCAGGAGTAGGCACTCGAAATGCCATACCTGTTAATTTGCCATTAAGTGCTGGAATTACTTTACCCACAGCTTTAGCGGCACCCGTTGATGACGGGATAATATTTTGGCCGGCACCACGACCACCACGCCAATCTTTATGAGATGGGCCATCTACTGTTTTTTGTGTAGCAGTTGAGGCATGCACAGTGGTCATTAAACCATCTTTGATCCCCCAATTATCGTGCAATACTTTGGCAATTGGAGATAGGCAATTAGTGGTACAAGATGCATTCGATACAATGTCTTGACCAGTATATTCCTGTATATTTACACCACAGACAAACATTGGTGTATCGTCTTTCGATGGGGCAGACATAACAACTTTTTTCGCACCAGCACTGATGTGTTTACGGGCAGTTTCATCGGTTAAGAATAACCCGGTTGATTCTACAACTACATCTACATTTATATCAGACCATGCTAAATTCGCTGGATCTCGCTCAGCAGTCACTCGAATAGTTTTACCATTTACCACAAGATGACCGTTTTCAACCGCCACGGT
>Ga0316206_1002890_pt1 | contig 10554 bp, 9 predicted proteins | sample 6monthpyrite_MG_FD_204942 | JGI IMG/M metagenome (GOLD analysis project Ga0316206, IMG submission 204942) | Microbial mat bacterial communities from mineral coupon in-situ incubated in ocean water Damariscotta River, Maine, United States -... | ecosystem: Environmental > Aquatic > Marine >...
TTCACCTATCAGATGCGCTATATCTAGTCACTGCACTGGCCTCAATCCACCATATAAGCTATGCTATGCGGCCTTTACGCACGTTGGCTAATATTGCCAGCTACCGATATCACTACTGTATTGTACTACGGAGAATTTAGAACATGTTTTCAGCAGATATGACTATTCAAGGCTATGACGACGAATTGATGGACTCTATCAATGAAGAGACCCAGCGTCAGGAAGATCACATAGAGTTAATTGCCTCTGAAAACTATACCAGCCCGCGGGTGATGCAGGCTCAGGGCACAGCGTTAACCAATAAATATGCAGAAGGCTATCCGTCTAAGCGCTACTACGGCGGCTGTGAGTTTGTCGATAAAACCGAACAGCTTGCGATAGATCGTGCCAAGCAATTATTTGGTGCGGATTACGCCAATGTGCAGCCACATTCAGGTTCTCAGGCAAATGCCGCGGTTTATATGGCGCTTTGTGCACCGGGAGACACGGTATTGGGTATGAGCCTGGCACACGGTGGACATTTGACCCATGGTTCAAAAGTCAGTTTTTCAGGCAAAATGTACAATGCAGTGCAATATGGCTTAAACGAAGCAACCGGCGAAGTGGATTATGAGCAAGTGGCTGAACTGGCGCGCGAGCACAAACCCAAAATGATCGTGGCGGGTTTTTCAGCGTATTCGAAAATCATGGACTGGCAGAAATTCCGTGATATTGCAGACGAAGTGGGTGCCTATCTGTTTGTTGATATGGCACACGTAGCGGGTTTAGTCGCAGCGGGAATTTATCCGAACCCGGTACCCATTGCCGATGTGGTAACGTCGACCACCCATAAAACCCTGCGTGGACCGCGTGGTGGCATTATATTGGCAAAGGCCAATGATGAGATTACAAAAAAGTTTAATTCAGCTATTTTTCCAGGCACCCAGGGTGGACCCTTGATGCATGTTATTGCAGCAAAAGCCGTGGCGTTTAAAGAAGCGATGGAGCCCGAGTACGTTGAATACCAAAAGCAGGTCGTGAAAAATGCGCAGGCTATGGCGGCGGTATTTATGCAGCGTGGTTATGATGTGGTTTCAAATGGTACAGAAAATCACCTGTTTCTGGTGAGCTTTATTAAAGCCGGACTAACGGGCAAAGATGTAGAAAATGCACTGGGTAAAGCGCATATCACGGTCAATAAAAATTCAGTCCCTAATGACCCGCAGTCACCGTTTGTAACATCGGGTATTCGTGTTGGCACACCAGCATTAACGACTCGTGGCTTTAACGAACAACAATCTGCTGAGTTAGCTGGCTGGATGTGTGACATTATTGAAAATATGGATGATGATGCGTTGATACAGGATATACAAGACCAGGTTTCTGAAATATGTGCCAAACTCCCTGTATACAAAGCTTAATCAGTCGTTGTTAATTAAACACAATGACCAATAACAGGCGATCTTTCAATGCACTGTCCATTTTGTAAAGCACCCGACACACGTGTTGTCGATTCACGTTTAGGTGGCGATGGCGATCAGGTTCGCCGTCGCCGCGAGTGTGTAGAATGTTCTGAGCGTTTCACCACCTACGAAACGGCCGAATTAAGCTTGCCTAAAATTATTAAACAGGACGGTACTCGACAAACTTACGATGAGAGTAAGTTGCGCTCAGGCTTTACAAAAGCCTTAGAGAAACGCCCGGTCAGTGTTGAAAAAATTGAAGACAGTATTAGTCATATCAAACATAAATTACTTTCCCAGGGTGAGCGAGAGGTGAATGCACGCACTATTGGTGATTGGGTAATGGAAGAGTTGCAAACCTTAGATCATGTTGCTTATATTCGCTTTGCATCGGTTTATTTAAGCTTTGAGGATGTGGATGCATTTCGCAAGACCATTGAAAAACTGGAGCAGCAGTAGATTAATTTAATGTTCATAATTGCTGTCAGCAAAAGCCAGCACTTTCAGCTTGCCAAATTTATGAACATTTATATTCAAAATTATAACCATGTCTTCACACGATAATCTGTATATTTCTAGAGCAATTCAACTGGCTGAAAAAGGCTTATATACAACTCAGCCTAATCCACGTGTGGGTTGTGTAATTGTGCTAAATAATAAAATAGTCGGTGAAGGCTTTCACCAAAAAGCCGGTGAACCGCACGCCGAAATACTTGCATTGCAACAGGCAGGTGAGCTTGCGAATGGTGCGACTGCTTATGTGAGTTTAGAGCCCTGTAGTCATCAGGGAAAAACGCCACCCTGTGCAGATGCACTAATAGCAGCCGGGGTGAGTCGTGTGGTGTGTGCGATGCAGGACCCGAATCCATTAGTGGCGGGCAACGGCTTACGAAAATTAGATCAAGCGGGTATACAAACTTCATGCGGATTAATGGGAGCTGAAGCTGAAAAATTGAATCCGGGTTTTATTAAGCGCATGCAAACCGGCCTGCCATTTGTGCGCGTAAAACTGGCAATGAGTGTTGATGGCCGAACGGCGATGTCGAGCGGCGAAAGTAAATGGATTACCAGTGAGCATGCGCGTGCAGATGTGCAAAAATTACGCGCCAGAAGCTCAGTGGTACTAACTGGTAGTGGCACGGTGCTTGCGGATAACCCTGCAATGAATGTTCGATTGTCAGCTGAAGACTTAGGCACGTTATCGGATATTCATCAGCCACTTCGAGCCATTATTGATAGTCAGCTTAGTGTGTCATTAGAATGCAATATTTTTAAACAAGGCGGGCAAGTACTGGTGTTTAGCACTCAGCCAGCGGAACATGCTGTTTGCGTCGCGGAAAAAAATAATAAGGTGGATTTGCAGCAAGTGCTTGAGTACCTGGCAGCAGAGCATCAGGCCAACGAAGTTCATGTTGAGGCGGGTAGTGAATTATGTGGTGCATTATTAGCAGAGCAACTTGTAGATGAAATTGTCGTTTATATTGCGCCGCACATTATGGGTGACTCGGCTAAAGGATTATTCCACTTGCCGGGTTTACAAAAAATGGCGCAGCGTATTGAACTGCAAATAAATGATATTCGTCCCGTTGGAAAAGACTGGCGGTTAACCGCTATGCCAATATATTAAATTATCTCAGCGTAAAATTACCCTGGTGTTAATTTACCCCGGTGTTAAATTACCCTGGTGTTAAATTACCCTGGCGTTAAATTGCCAGAGAATCAAAGTAGTGAAATAGCGAAGTAGTAAAGTGTTATAATTAATTTTTTAAAATAAATTCGATTCTTCATCATCTACGCGGAGCCTATTTTTTGCGGTTACAGAATCGTTTTTACATCAGTCATTAAGAGAGAAGCTTATGTCCACAATTGTCGTGGTCAGAAAAAATAATAAAGTGTGTATTGCCGCGGATAGTCTAACCACATTTGGCGACCTTAGAATGGGTGCAGCTTATGATCGTGATTATGATAAAATTCAATCCTATGAAGAGGGTTATTTTGGCATCGTGGGCAGTGCAGCACATGCGCTGGTTATGGAGTCGGTATTAACCGATGATAAAATTGAAATAGACTTCAGTTCACGCTTAGGTATATTTGAAACTTTTCGTACATTGCATCCCATCCTTAAAGAATACTATTTTTTGAATTCGAAAGATGAAGATGATGATCCCTATGAAGCGACGCATATTGATGCATTGATCTGCAATAAAAAAGGTATTTTCGGGGTTTACTCGTTACGTGAAGTCAGTGAATATCATAAATTTTGGGCCATTGGCTCGGGTTCTGAGTTTGCTTTAGGTGCAATGCATGTGTTGTTCGACCGACTCGACTCAGCAGAAGATATTGCTAAAGCCGGCGTAGAGGCAGGATGTGAATTTAACACCGCTTCGGGTTTGCCAATTAGTTTTCAGGTTATGGATTTAGAAGAATAATGTTTACCGGTATTATAGAATCCTTAGGTAATATTGAGTCCATCGAAGACAAGGGTGGCGATGCGCGTTTCTGGATTCAAACCGGCAAAATGAATATGTCAGATGTGCAGCTCGGTGATAGCATTGCAATGAACGGCGTTTGTTTAACCGCTATTGAACTACGCGATGATGCCTATTGTGCGGATGTATCGGGTGAAACCTTGTCGCTAACGTCACTAAAGCAATTAACGGCGGGCAGCCGTGTTAATCTCGAAAAAGCCCTTACATTGCAAACCCGTTTGGGTGGCCACATGGTGAGTGGCCATGTTGATGGCCTGGGTAAAGTTATTGAGCGTTACGACGATGCTCGATCAGTGCGCTTTATTATTGAAGCGCCTAAATCCTTAGCCAGGTATATTTCGGTTAAAGGCTCAATTACGGTCGATGGTGTGAGCTTAACGGTAAATAAGCTCGATGGTTGTCAGTTTGAATTAAATATCGTGCCACACACCCTGCAGGAAACTATAATGGCTGATTATCGGCCGGGCTCCGAAGTAAACCTCGAAGTTGATTTGATAGCACGCTACCTTGAGCGATTAATGCTGGGCGAGCGTGCGGCAGAGTCTGGCCTGGAGAATGCGACAGGCATAGAGCCAAATATAACTAAAAACCTTCTCGCAGAGAAGGGTTTTTTAAAGTAAAACTACATTAAGAAAGTAACCTATGCAATTGAATAATATAGAAGAAATAATAGAAGATATTAAGCAGGGCAAAATGGTCGTCATTATGGATGACGAAGATCGTGAGAATGAGGGTGATCTGCTGATGGCCGCTTCTGCGTGTAGCGCAGATGACATTAATTTTATGGCTCGCTATGGGCGAGGCCTGATTTGCCTGACGCTCAGTGAAGAGCGCTGCCGCCAATTACGCTTGCCACAAATGGTTGATAATACCGATGATATGCATGGCACCAATTTTACGGTCAGTATAGAAGCCGCTGAGGGTGTAACCACTGGCATCTCAGCGGCTGACCGAGCCATTACTGTGCAGGCAGCGGTTGCAAATGATGCAACTTCTCAGGATATTGTGCAGCCAGGTCATGTGTTTCCACTTAAGGCGCAACCCGGAGGCGTCTTAAATAGGGCCGGTCATACGGAAGCGGGTTGTGATTTAGCGCGCCTCGCAGGCTTCGAACCAGCGGCGGTGATTGTTGAAATTTTAAATGATGACGGCACCATGGCCAGACGCCCGGATCTGGAGAAATTTGCCAAACAGCATGATCTTAAAATAGGTACGATTGAAGACTTAATTCGCTATCGCATTCAAAATGAGAAAACGGTTGAACGGGTAGCAGAAAGTGATTTTCCCAATGAGTTCGGGCATTTTCGTTTGTTTGCCTACCAGGATGCCATTGGTAATGATTTGCACCTTGCTCTGGTTAAGGGGGATATTGATCCAGCAAAACCGGTTAGAGTTCGCGTGCACATGGAAAACACGATGTGTGATGTGCTTGCATCCAGCAGAAAATGTGGATGGCCTTTGCGTGATGCAATGAAATCGATTGCCGGTTCAGATGAGCCCGGTGTTATTGTGATTTTGCGTGAGCCTGAATCGGCACGTCAAATCGTTCAGTGGATGTTGGAACACTCGGAAGAACAAAAAGACAGTAATGATTCACCGGAAGAATTACGGACTCATGGTATTGGTGCGCAAATTTTAATGGATTTAAACGTGCAAAAAATGCGCCTGTTGTCAGCACCGAAACGGATTCATGGCCTTGCAGGTTTTGGTCTTGAGGTCGTGGATTATATTACCGGTGACGAATAGGATGTTTCAGTAGCTTAATCGCAAGTTGCGGCGAGCGATGATTTAACAATGATAAACCAGTAAACTTATATTAAATAATAATTAAAGAGAAAACCATGTCAGATATAAAAATACTCGAAGGCGAGCTACAATATAGTGAAGGCAGTTTTGTGATTGTAAGTGCGCGTTTCAACAGCTTCATTGTTGACAGTCTTGAAGGTGGTGCAATTGATGCGCTGAAGCGTCACGGTGTGGCTGAAACGAATATCACGGTTGTTAAAGTCCCGGGCGCTTATGAAATGCCTTTAGCCATTCAGCAGTTAGCGCAAAGTGGTAAGTACGATGCGATTATCGGATTAGGCGCTGTCATTCGTGGCTCAACACCGCACTTCGATTTTGTTGCAGGCGAAGCTTCAAAAGGCATGGCAAATGTTTCATTGGATAATAATATTCCGGTTATTAATGGTGTATTAACAACCAATACAATTGAGCAGGCAATTGAGCGTGCAGGCACCAAGGCCGGTAATAAAGGTGCTGAAGCGGCAATAAGTGCGCTGGAAATGGTTAACCTTTTAAAGAAGATTGCTTAATGTCAGTATCAATTGCAAAAGGCCGGAGTAACGCCCGTAAAAAAGCGACACAGGCTTTATATCAATGGCATATGTCGGGTAATGAGATTGAAGAAATTGAAGTGCAATTTCATCAGGAACAGAATATGGAAAAAGTCGATACCGATTATTTTCATAAATTGTTGCATCAAGTGCCAGCTGAAATTAAAGAACTCGATGAGCTTATTTCTAAATACAGTACACGTAGTGAAGATGAGCTTGACCCAATTGAAATGTCAATTTTAAGGCTTTCAACCTATGAGTTAAAAAGCTGCATTGATGTACCCTATAAAGTGGTTATTAGTGAGAGTATAACCCTGGCAAAACTTTTTGGTTCTGATAAAAGTCATGCGTTTGTTAATAGCATTCTTGATAAGCTGGCAAAAGAATTACGTGTTACCGAGACAAGTAAATAATAATTGTTGCTTCTAGTGATTGTCTATTAAAAATATTTTAAAATGTTACGATTTTTTATGAGTATTTCAAATCATTAAAAATAAAAACATTGTCCTTTCTATACTCCTTATTTTGCTTATCGCAATTGCCTTTTGGAGTGTTTCTCGAGTCCCCGCACTAAACGAAAAAGCATTAATGGGGGTTAGGGCTAATTTCAGTGAAATAGCTTTTGATATTATTCTACCGGTAGCTGACTCACAACCCTTGTGGGAAAGAGTAGCGAAGTCATCAGTAAACTGGGCTTATACAAACTGGAAAGGTATGGCCTTCGGTTTGTTATTTGCTGCAGCTATTTTAAATTTATTGTCAGTTCTGTCTAGAAGGAAGTTTAAAAATCGCTGGTTAAATACACTGCTAGGTGTAGTAACTGGTGCGCCGTTAGGGGTTTGCGTCAATTGTGCAACACCGATTGCTCAAGGCCTGTATGCCTCAGGTGCTCGAATTGAAACCAGTCTCGCAACACTTATAAGCTCTCCCACGTTGAATGTTATTGTATTAACCATGTCATTCACGCTATTGCCTTTAAATCTGGCGCTTGGAAAATTAATTTGCGTCATTGTTTTTATACTACTTATACCCTGGTTGGTTAAATTATCTAAACTTGATTTTAATTCGATAACAAGTGCAGATGAAATACCTCTTTCTCCAGATATTATCACTATTAAATATGGTTGGTGGTTGTCCTTCAAAAAAGTTTCACACGACTTTATTTTATATCTCGTGTATATCGTAAAAATAGCCCTGCCATTAATGCTGCTTGCGGGTTTGCTTGGAGCATTGGTGATTGAGTTATTTCCATTCTCTAATATTAAGCAATATGAACCGAGCATTACCAATATGATTGGTCTGGCTCTGGTTGGGGTGTTTCTGCCTGTGCCGATTGCATTTGATGTGCTTACAGGAGTGGCTTTATTATCTGCGGGTAGTAGTGCTGCTTTAGTTGCTGTTTTATTATTCTCGCTGGGCAGCTTTAGTATATATCCATTTCTAATGATATATAGAAATGTCTCGGCTCGATTAAGTTTATTGTTAGCTATTTGTGCAATTTTTATTTCAATATTGTTTGGTCTTTCAATTAAGGCAATTACAGAGTATGAAAGCGTAGGCTATGGGAATCAGCTAATTAATAAAATTGAAAATGCCGCTTCTTATAAATCTGTGCAAGTGGAAAATGCAAAAATTGTTAAACATGTTTGTCAAGAGTTGCCAGGAGGTTTGCAGCGTCAATGTATGGCAAATTACTTACTTAATCTGGATAATCACAAGCAAATTGAGTTTCAGTGTGATTTTTTGCCAGCAGAGGTGAAACTGCCTGAGTGTTTGTCTTTGGTGGAATTAAGTAATGCGAAATATACTGCTATAGAAAATAATAATATTACTGCCTGTCATGGTCTTTCAAATCAGAATTTAAAAAACAGTTGTTTGTTTGATGTAATCACTCAATTAGCCGTAAAACATTATGATATTGGGGAGTGTGATCAATTTAAAAATATCGCAATGCTAAGAGGGTGCAGAAACAGGTATATTCATCAAGGTATTCGATTTCAGGTTGATGGTTCTGTTTGTAATAGCATAAATGATTTAAATGAAAAAGAGGTATGTAATAAAAATTTAAAAATTATTCGGATTGTTGAGCAAGAAAATATTTCGGATTGCGACATATTTTCTGAGATTGGATTTAAGCAGCATTGTCAGTTCTCGGTGGCATCTAGAATAGTAGGGAAAAATGGTGATGTGAGTGTTTGTCATGAATTGTCAGACTCTAATATGATAGAACGTTGTAAGGCATTATATGCTGTGAGGCAGGCTAAGAAGAATGTGAGTTTTTCTGAATGTTATGCTATTTCGTTTGCGCGTATGAAAAAATCATGTTTGTTAGATGTGGCTAAGTTAAAAATACATAAGAAATTTGAAGGTTTGTCTTTGAAATACGTAGGTAAGGACTCCAGATTGGGATATGCTGACCCAGAAAATCAGCATAAAATATTTAGTGATACTCAATCACCAAAGCTTATTTTTGAGCAGATAAGTAGTTCTGAAACGTTAGATGTTAAACGATCTGCATTTAATGCGCGTACTGATACGAGCGGAAAAAAATTCAAAAAAGTTTTATCTGAAAGTATGGGTGTGTCAAAGGTGTGGGAAGTTAGATCGCTGGATTTGTTTGAGCCTTATTTTATGGGGAAGGGAATAGCCTCAGGTGATTATAATAATGATAACTGGCCTGATTTATTGGTTGCTACAGAGTCAGGGGTCGCTTTATATAAAAATTCCGGAGGAATGTTTTCACTCAGTGATATTGTGTTGCCAGATAAAAATATATTTATCGTGGTATTTGTGGATTTAGACAATGACGGCTTTCAAGATATCTTCGCAACTACTTATGGAGGTGGTAATTTCATTGTTTACAATGATGGTGGTGAGTTTTCAAAAACAAGAATAGATAAGTTTAAAGGCGATCAAAAGTTAACTATTTTGGCTGGGTTCGTTGATGTTGATAGAAATAATTATTTAGATATTGTTATGGGGAATTGGAGTAGTGGTGCAGAGAAATACTTCAATCCTGAGCTTTCAGAAAATATGATCGCTTATAGGATTGACGATAAGTTTGTTTACGAAAAGTTCCTGGAACCGAAAGGCGAGACGCTCTCGGTATTATTAAGTGATTTAAATAATGATGCATATGCTGATGTTTTATTTGCGAATGATCATATCGTACCTGATATGTTTTATTTTTCTAATATAAATGGTGAGTTAAATTTGATTGATTCACAAGACTCAATTGTGCCTGTTACGCCACGTAATTCTATGAGTATTGATTCTGCTGACTTTAATAATGACTTGCATCTCGATGTGTTTAGTGTGGATATGATTTTTTCAGAAGGTTCGGCTGATCACTATTGTGATAATGTTAAAACTAAAAGTCAAAGAGAGCATTGTAATGAAATTATTCACATATACGACGGCATGAAAAGTCGTAGTGTATCTTATTGCGAACCAATAGAAGACGCGATCAACAAAAAGAACTGTTATTCTGCATTTGCAATTATGGCAGCAAGAACCAGCCTTGATGATAAGTATTGTAATCACTTAAAGGAAGCGTTGTCGCCATATTATAAATTATGTACTTATTTATCAAAACAGGCACCAGTCAGAGAGCGTGTCGATTTCAGTTCACTTTTGCATCAGAAGCAGAAAAATGTTTTGCTTATCTCAGATGGGAAAAAATTTACAGATAAAGCTCAGGAATACATGGTCGATTCTAGTTACTGGTCCTGGAATTCAAAAGCTGCTGATCTCGATAACGATCAGTGGCAAGATATTTATGTGGGCAATGGGTATCATTTTGGTGATGGGTTTTATGAAATACATGAAAACATTCTATTTCGTAATATCATGGGTGATAAGTTTGAGCAGACACAAAAAGAGTGGGGGCTTGATGATAAGCTAAATACCTCCAGTTATACTTATTCAGATTTTGATCTTGATGGGGATATAGATATTATCACAACCAGTTTTTTATCGGGTGTGACGTTTTATATAAATCAAGGATCTGATAACAATAGCCTTAGTATTAAACTTGTAGATTCAGTTACTAATATAAACGCGATTGGTGCGCAGCTGAGTATCTTTTACGGTAATGATTTAAAGCAGATTCGTGAAATTAAACTCAGTGGTGGTTTTATGTCATTTGATAATCCCGTTGCGCATTTTGGGCTTGGGAAATATACCCAAGTTAGTCAGTTAATAGTAAGGTGGCCAGATGGGGTTAAAACGACAATTGATAATCCATTACAGGCTAATTACCTGTACGAAATACAACGTAAAAAATAA
>Ga0316206_1002892_pt1 | contig 10545 bp, 23 predicted proteins | sample 6monthpyrite_MG_FD_204942 | JGI IMG/M metagenome (GOLD analysis project Ga0316206, IMG submission 204942) | Microbial mat bacterial communities from mineral coupon in-situ incubated in ocean water Damariscotta River, Maine, United States -... | ecosystem: Environmental > Aquatic > Marine >...
CAGATATTCACCAACGCGCATTTCCTGAATATCTGACCCCCAATTAATCGCCAGCTCACAAAAATCGTCGAATACGTCTAGGCTTTCAGGCTGAAACGCTACACGTAACGGCTTATCTCCTTTTGTGGTGATGAGGTTATATAAAGCGCCTAGCGTTCTAACCGTTTGTAAACCGCCTTCGGGCCACTCGTTTTTAGTGTATTCACCGTCCACATCCCACACCAAAATAAAATCAAAATCTAATATTTCACTTTGAACGCAGACACTTTTCCCGTTACGACTTGAACCGGAAACCACCCATACTTTGCCCTGTGTTTTTTTATGCATAACTAACCTTTACGACTCGACACAGGTTCCCAGCGTTGCGGGGCTTCTTCCTGTTGTTTATTTTCTGTTTGCTGTTCAGGTGATTGCTCATTAACGGGCTTCTCACCTTCCAATTTTTCAAGCTTTGCCTGTTTTTTTGCCTTGGCTATCTTAGGACCGACTATAACGCCCGTAACGAGTAGCGCATTCGTAATTGGCCCCTCTGGTACGTTTGGCATGAACGATTCCAACACCGGCCCCCACGCATTGCCCAATGTTTGCGCGTCTGCTTCACTTACATTGTATTTTTTTAATGACTTAATATTATTGCAAGTAATAGTAATCGCCATTGCTAACAATTTTTCCACGGGGATATAGTCGGCAAGCGATTTTCCGGTACCGGCTCCCTGCTCTGCTCCTTCACCTTCCACGACTTCACCCTGCAATGGTTGCTCTACTGAACCGCCATATTTACCCGCGAGTGATTTCATATTAGACATGCCGCCCGATTCTGGCGGCTCACTTTCTATATTTTCAGCTTCTTCACTCATAACGACATATTCCCGATACCCGAACCTTCAACGGGTTTCGGTATAACGGGCTTTTCTGTTAACGGCTCACTAACGGGCTTTTTGCTGATAGTTTTTTTCTCCGTTTCGTAACGGGGTTTTTCCGTTACGTTAACGGGATTTTTTACGACACTTTCAGCCCGTAACGACTCAAGATTAATATTAAAATCTTTAATTAATAAAAGAGATTTTTCTAAAACTTCACTATCTCTTTGACTTAACTCACCGCTCGAATCCAACATAAAAACATTGTTCAATAGATAATCTTGCCCGCCCTGCAGATTGTATTTTTGCTGCCCGCAATGACTACAGACACCATACAATTTACCGTTTTTATCTTTCCGAACATGTGCCGAATTGCCGCAATGATGCGCCACAAATCCTATAGTTTCTGATGCCATACCAGCCCCCTATTACTTAGAAAATAAACCGATTTCTTCAACTTTTTTCATTAATTCATCATGCCCCATATCAGGCGTAATTAAGAAATTATCACCCGCTGGAAACTCAACCATTAAACCTTCTGCAGTAATAGTAAAACTCATATTATGCATATCTTCATCAGCACACACATCACCAAAAATCTCTTGAATTTTCGGCCAAATCATAACCATTGGTAAACCAAACATTTTTATTTACTCCACTTTTTTATTATTAAAACCAAGCCAATTTATTTGACAATTCTCTATGACGCGCCACCGCCGCCCACCACTCAGGCACGTTATTTTCCCAGCCTAGACGATGGGTATGCTCATGCCATTTATGCATATATTCATCAATACCCGCCTGTTTTTTTCTTAATATTTCCGCATATAGTGACAATGGTTTTTGATACGCCTCAAACCCTAATTTATGCACCCAGCCGATAAACTTATTAAGTGATTTTTCACCCTTACAGGTCACACGGTTACGACCATAAAAAATTTCACCCTTCACACTTTCCAACTGCTCGCGCACCTTAAGCAACGCCTGTTTAATGACACTTTTTTGCTGTTTCTTTTCGGCCTTTTCTAGCTGCTCTTTCAAATAATCCCGTTTTTGCTCTATCGGTTTACGCTTTCGATTTTGCACCATTCGCGCACGTTCAATGAGTTGACCCAATTGCGCCCAAGCAAAGGTATATTTAGTCTCCCACTCAGGCGCACGGGCTGACTTACTTATGCCGTATCGATTGCCACGTATAACACCCTGATCTGATGCCCCGCTTGCCTTTGCTAGATACTGCAAAGCCTTCATTAAATAACCCGCCGCACTTTCACGCTTTTTACTTTTTAATTTTTCCAGATGCGCGAAACCCTGACCCCATAAACTCTCAATTCTTTCAGCCCATGATTCAAACAATGCAAACGGCACCGACCAACGCATTAACACATGTACATGTGGATTTTTAACTGCTTCACCTGTTTCTAAATCAACGTGGCTATCTGGTGACTCAGCAACCCACAAATAATCCAACTTATCACCCGCCGCCGGTACTGGTATTTTCTTTTGAAATTCTGACTTTGCTTGCCACCCTCTCTGATACATTTTTTGCAAACCATCAAAAAAACGACTAGTTTCTTTTTGTACCGTTGTTTCACCTGACTCAATACGTGCCCGCGCTTCACTATCAAAAGTTAATGTTAAAAATGTCGTATAGCCATTTCTTTTTAAAGCTACAAATTCACAAGAGGCCGCCAGCTTTCTAGCGCCGTTACCCGTTAAAAACTTAGTAACACGCTCACCGCTATGCGCTGGCGGTAAACTATAAGGGGCTGCAATTTTATGCAAAATTCTGTGTTCATCCGACCATTCTCGATACTGATGAACGCCATAAGTACCAACAAAGCTACGCGCCTCGTTTTCACTCATTTCTATTTTGTCGGACATTTGCACCCCTTGACTAGCCTATGCTCTGCGCTTCGCTTCGAGCCTAATCCCTACGGGATAAAAACCAGAACGCACCGCGCCACTGTTAAAACTTTTTATAAATTTCACACAAAATAAAATGCCCTCACCATTTAGCGAAGGCACTTTATTTTTTTTACATTCATAAATATCTAAATCAAAATTACTGCATGATTCACAATTCAAAACTCACTTACTCGCTCAAATACAAAAGCCTTATATTCAGGATTAAACAATACCGATTGAGCCGCGCAAATCTCAGCATCATATTTTTTAGTAAAATAATATGTATTGATAATAGACCCGCAATGATGAATAAAAACAGCGTATTTTTTCACCCTGTTATCTCCCTAATCTGCGCTATCTGCGTTAAAAATAATAAATCGCCCTGTAAAACCATTGCCTTTTTTGACTGGTTCCCATCACTCAACAAATACATTGCTGCAACCAGATCTAGCAACCGCTTGTTTGTATCTCGCCAGACCAGACCAGACCACACACTTTCATCATGTATGTTTTGTTGCTGCGGCCACAATCTAGCGAAAAACAAATTTTCCATCGTTAAAGCTTTTTATACTCACGCCCGCAATAAACAGTGTTTTTATTTGGCAACACTTCAACCTCATAATTATTTACAAGGTAGTAACCAGCCTCTACAACATCATCTATTTGATTCGCCAATTCACGCAAACGACTTGCATTACTAGAATGCTGCTCTTCAATACTCGCTTGCTCTAGGTTTAAATCAGAAGCCTCTATCAATAGCTTTTCTTTATCTTTTTTTGTTAACACCTTTGATGTCATTTTTTTATATTCCTGAATTAATAATGGTGAACCGTACATAACGAAAAAAACCGCCCTTAAGAGGCGGCCTTCATTTCTTCTTCTTCGAGATCAACACCGATCAAACCGTCCAGACATTGAACCAACATATGCCCAGCTTCATTAATATCATCACTTGCTGATGAATCCGTGAACCGCGTATTTTTTAACGCCTTAAGCGATAACGTCACCGCACAACCACACATCACCAGACGCTCTTCTAAATCAGCTACGCGCTTAATTAATGCCCCTAATGACGGGTTTTTATGTTCTATCTCGCCTAGTGCTTCCTTTGTACCTACTGGTGAAACTTCAAAATCTGGCATTTTCATTTGCTCCGTTAATGCCCTCGAATCATTCGAGGGGCTTATTTGAGGTAATCAGACGAATTGAAAAACGCCCGACGAAACAAAGATTAATGCAACAACTGTTTCATATGCAACAACTGTTTCATATTGCCAACTGTTACATATGCAACTAGAGTTTACTAAACAGGACGTTTATAACGAGGTACTACAATGACAAATCTTGAATTATTCGCACAGGTAAAAGCTGAATACAGCTTAACATCAGACTATCAACTAGCCCGTAAACTGGGTATTTCTGACTCTAGGCTATATACCTACAAAAAAAGAGGTTCAGCACTGGGTGATGACGTTGCTTTAAACATAGAAAACTTGCTAAACCTGCCCGAAGGCTCGCTATTATTTGAAGTAAAAGCCCAGCAAACAAAATGTAAAAAAGCTGCTGAAATAATGCACGAACTCAGCAAAAAATTAATGGCAACCGCCGCCGCTCTTTTCCTAACCTTTTCAACGGGTTACGGTTCTTTTTCAAATGAGGCAACCGCCTCCCCTATCTCTCAAAAAATCGCGTACTCTGTATATTATGTTAAATCAGTGCTTCTGCACTTAATCCGCTTGTTTCACCGACCGACGGACATCAAACGTCCGCCCCGAACGGGTTATATACAAATCTCATAAAACCCCTATTATTTTGTGCTTATCAGCAAAGCCTGATATTCAGGGCAAAGAAGCCTGCACCATAAAAATAATAAATGCATGGATCAATAAAAGATGAATATTCCACAGAAAAACACCGACTATTCGCGGCACTTGTTGCCGTGGTTTCCGATCAATTCGACCGAATTCGAGCAATTCGGCACGGCATATACGCTTAATTGCCTGCACCTGACACCCGAACAAGCGGCCGCGCTTTGTGGCAGCTCCGCAGCGACGGTTAAACGCTGGATAAAAACCAACACCGCCCCGCGCTGGTTTATGCCTTATTTATTGGCTTGCTGTGGCTTCTCACTGGTCAAAGGCTGGGAGGGTTGGCGAATAGATGCCGATAAGCTTTATCAGCCACAGAGCCGCGCACATTCGCTGCTATACAACGGTTTTAGTCAGGCCGACTTTAGAAAATTAGAGTTTACGCGCATCAACTATGCAACGACTGAACACAAGATAGATGATCTGGCACGGGAAAACGAAGCCTTACGCAAGGTGCATCATAAGCCGCATAAAAAGCTTAAGGTTTCAAACGTAGTTAACTTTGCAGATTTTCAAAAGCAAGAAAATGCTTAATACAAGCGACTCTATAAAACCGACTATTCCCAATCCAATTGGGTTGGGGCGTTTGGGACTAATGGCCGGTAAACATTAAACGTACTGACATTAGACGCGATTGATTCCGTTTGATAAAAACGTGAATAAGCGGTGACATGCAAATTTAAACCACCCACGGGCAAACTGTGCGCCATAACAAAAATACAATCCTTACTGTTTTGAACCTCCTCACCGTTTAAATACAGCCTGATAATAATATCATCGGCGCGAACCGCTGAACCATCACTATATTCAGCGGGTGACGTGCAACTTATCGTTGACGTGCCGCTGGCATTTTGTACCACGTCCAACGCAAACACATTGAACGACATCATTAACAACAAAAATAATAGCTTCACTTTTTAACCCCTTGAAATAATAGTCTTACAGGCAATTTCCAATGTCAGAACCCGACGATCTAAGCGCACCAAATACCAGACCACGCCAATGGTGAACGCATCACCCCCCGCCGCTAGGTACTTGAGTAATTCATCCATTACTTACTTCCCGTAAAGCGTTTAGCAAAATAGAAGGTATTAATGGTTAAAAAGACAGGTAACACAATTATCAATACAACATCTTTAATTATAAAAACCGCATACGATACGTTAAACGGCCACGCCAGCACCGCGATCAATAACAACAACGCAAACAACGCCGTAATTATCATTGCAATTAAACGCCGCGCCACATTTTGCGGCTGGGTCGCTTTTTGGTATTCAATAAATAATTCAAAGCCCTTTTGACTGGCCTCGCTTTTTTCTTCAGCCGTATAGAATATTTTATCGACACCGCTAGCAATACTACTTACGGTTTTATCTGCCGCACTACTTCCACCAAATAACCAGCCCAACATTAGACAAACCCCCGCTCAACATTTTCATAGACTTGTTTTACTTTGCCACCTATTACAACTTTTAAGCCTGACCACGTTGCCGGATTGTCGGGCGCTTTATTTTTCCGCGTATCTAAATGCAAACCATGACGCGGTGACCAATCAGGATACACCCCAATACCGGTAAAAATACCTAAACTTTTAGCGACATTATAAGCATGTTCTAAACTGATGTTTTCAGGTATTAAAATATCAATAGCCCGAAGCTGCCCCGACTCCAACAAGAAATGCTGACTAGCTTCATCCTCTTTACCCACGCGACCAATCGCACCCGACGCGGGAGAAATTTGCAGCGGCACACCCAACGCCTGACGAAACGCATCTAAACCATAAAGCAGATTATTATCAAGGAACGGCCACCAGACACCAAACTCAGACGCCGCAAAATATTTTAATTTTACCGCCGCACTTTTTAACGCATACGCCGCCGCATAAATTGCGCCAATCGACAACCCTATTTTTGTAAAATCAAACATATAAATTCCCAAACATTAAAGTAAAAAAAGTGACTGGTTTTTTATTCACTTAAAACAACCTCTATTCCTTCTGCCTCACAAATCATCATAAGCTTATCGTCTGTTATATCGGAAGCCATTACATCTGGCAAATTCATGCCGACTATATCCGCACGAATTTTATCGAATGTTATTTTCTCTAAATTACTTGGCAAGCTTTCAATATACCCCGCTATCTGCACTGCATATTTATTCAAGCGTTCCTGATTTGCATCTATATATTTTGGGTTTTTAATTAATAACACTATACTGCCTCCTCACTAAACTGGCCTTGAATTTGTACATTCATAACCGTCTGAGCCAACATATTTAAGCCCATACCCTCGCTCAAATTTATCTCACTACCCTCAGCATAATTAAATACCTCTAAGCAATAATTATATGACCCCTTACCGCTATACGGGAACAACTGCGAAGAAATAACCGTGTCGATAATTCGATCACCAACCGGTACAGTTGCTACAATATTTTCAGTTCTAAAAACGGCGTTCGAATTCTGCGCACCATCTTTCTTATTAACTAACGCATTCGGCATTGTAGCGTTAGCTAGTGCTGCATTACCACTATATAACTGTACTGTTGACGTTCCTGTATTTGTCGAAACATTAAAATCTTTAATCTTAACAATAACGCCTGAACCAACCGGATTAAATAACTGCATATGCTTCCAATTATCCGCCCCCGTATAATCACAATTAAACGTATATTGATTGCCCTCGGCCGTTTGGTTTTTCGACACTGTTTGCGCGTTCACATCTGCCGTAATCTGCACCTCGCTTTCTGACGCTTCACCCTTGCCAATTAGCACACTAACATCAATCGCTATGATTGAATTATTGGTAATTTGCCACTGCGTATAGTCACTTTCAGGACTACGCGCACCACCCGCACCGATCACCGTTTTAAAAGCCTTCACCGATTGCGCTTTATCATTCACCGCCTCAACCAAGAGCGAACCCTGACCAATATTCCGAATATAGTTACCTAATGCATTAACCGTCTTTGTCTGGCCCGCACTTAATATCCCCAAATTATAATCTTTCATTTTACTTTTTCCCCAATAACGCAAACACCAGACCAAAACCCACTAAACCGAGCATAACTATTTTCATAATATCGGTATTGCCACTGGTTAAACTTGAGGACACACCCGATTGCACCGCCGCCAATGACTGACCATACATACTTGATTGCTGGCTCGTTGTTTCGCTCACCGCTTTTAATGCCTGATTCTGTGAATCACCGGCAAAATTCAAAGCGACTTTAAAACCATCAACTAAATGATTAATTGAATCCGCGACTAAATTATTCGCGCCCTGACTAACATCACCATATGCATCAAAACTTTTATCGGTTATATTTTCAGAATTACCAATGGCTAGCGCCTGCGAATCACCCGCAAAACTCAATGCGTTTTTAACCCCATCAACTAAATTATTAATTGAATCCGCGACTAAATTATTCGCGCCCTTGTTTACATCGGTAAATGCATCAAAACTTTTATCCGTTATTTTTTCCGTATTACTTAAGGATTCACCGACCAGAAAATTAATATTTTCGTTTGAACTTTCTGCAAACTCAAACGCGCCCGAAATGACGCCACCATCTAATACACTGATTACATTTTTACCGCTGAGATTTGATAAATATGAATCCTCAGCAAACGTCCCCAATTGCGCGTCATTTCCAAGATTGTTACTCGCATCCGTATTAATAGAATAATCTTTACTGCTACTGCTTGAACCAAATAAATTACCCATGATTCACCCTATTTTTTAAACATTAACAGGACAATGACAAACACAATCGCGGCCATAATATAAAGCCCTGTATTTGATTCCGTATTAATGATGGTGCGGGAAAAATTACCCGCTCTTTCATTGCCTGATGTAGCCGTGCCTGCGCTATAACCGCCGCCACCACCAAAGGCACCTTCCAAACTGCCGAAATCCATTAGCGCCTACCCTTTAAAAAATACACAATAAAACCGACCAAACCGAGCATCAACAAAATACGAAGCCACGGCACCCCGCTATCCCCATCGACAAAACGCCCGTATAAATACGCGCCCACCGGCACCAATAAAAACGGCATTTTATTTACCTCGAAGAATCATAAACAACACACCGACCACCGTGGCAATCGCCGCAATCGTTTGCCAGTTATAACCGAACATACCCGCGCCTGATGTTTGCACTGGTGTCGCCGCCACTGGATTAACCGTGTTAACCGGCTTCGGGTCGGTCGTGTAATCATTAATTCTGGTGTTTAAATAATCCGTTCCCGCTGACACGGTTGAACTGTATAAATTTGATGCGGATTCTGATAATTGACTGAACCAATCCATAATAAAAAACCTTTAAAAAAAAAGCCGCCACACTGGACGGCCTTTTTACTATGACAACAACATATAACTTATGCTGCTTGCTGCGGCCAAACCGATTGAATCAAATAATTCATCGCACCGGCACCCGTTTTAGTGCTACGGAATACCAAGCCCGTTAGACCATTGGTATTTAGCACTTTTGATTTTGCGTAGCCATCCATAATGGGATCAAATACAAACATACCCGCCTGTGGCACTTTGCCGTGGCGTTTTTGTAAGTAGTTGTTACGCGCTGCCGTTAGATCGAATTTCTTAACCGCATTCGGGCCTTCTGATGTTTCCAAAACCAGCTTTGTAATATCAGCCGCTTTAATGAAAATGCGCTTATACACGGGGCCACGTGGCAAGGTGTTTACTTCACGATCACCGGCTTCACTTTCAATTGGCAATACGCGCAATTTCGGCACCAAGGTACGCGGAATCTGACGATTAGAATTGCCAATCGTTGGCGCGGGGCGGGTATCCATAAAGCCCTTTAATGTCACGGTTGCCGCTGCACCCGTGCCAAGAATATCCACTTCAATGCTCAAGTTATCACCTGGCATTGTTACTAGTCCGGTGATGTGATCACCTTCAAAAGTTTTCGCCATAATGTCACGGAACGATAGAGAAAAATAACCGTCCTGTTCTGCATTACCATCGTAGGCTTCCATTGAAATCAAATCGGCCACGGGTACATCTACAATATCTTCTGAATTCAGATTGATACGCAAGTGCATATGTGAGGTATCGAACTCTTCACCGACTACCGCACTTTTTGGATATTCAAAATGAAACGCATCAATAATAGTGCCACCTGTTGCCACGGCAACATTTGGTGTTTGACCTTCACCCACAGAAGAAAACGAACTTAGCGGTATATGATTATCAAAAGCTGGATTAACTTGTTGCATAATGACCCCTTAACCTAAGTAATCTTCAACAAGCGACACGTTGTTAGACGCCCAAACCACACACGCACAAATAGCGAATATGATTAAATAATTTTTTGTTTTTGCTGACATTGCCAGACCTCATTAATTGTTAATAAATAAAATTCACAATTTCAGTTAAGCAATAAAAAAGGGAGCTAAAAAGCCCCCCTCTAACGTAACGTAACGGGAAAAATTACCCTAAATCTATGGTTCCGTGGATTATCTTGCGGTTGTCTACGTCCTTTTTTAAATAATAATATTGGGCTAGCTCCCCTATTTCTTCCGGCTTACACCCGATTTCTTTTGCCATGTAATTTCTATCGTTATCTCGTGTCATGTAATAAGTAACAATATATTTTGCATTGCCTAGCGATGTTTTTTCTGATTCGCTGGGGCGCTGAGTAACACAAAACAAAGTAATACCGCGCTTCATGCCACGCCCGATTAAAATTCTAAAATTACCTGTTGCTTTGCCGGGATTGCTTATATCTGCGGTTTCCTCAACCACCACGGCCAACTCACCAACGCGCATTTCCTGAATATCTGACCCCCAATTAATCGCCAGCTCACAAAAATCGTCGAATACGTCTAGGCTTTCAGGCTGAAACGCTACACGTAACGGCTTATCTCCTTTTGTGGTGATG
>Ga0316206_1002893_pt1 | contig 10541 bp, 11 predicted proteins | sample 6monthpyrite_MG_FD_204942 | JGI IMG/M metagenome (GOLD analysis project Ga0316206, IMG submission 204942) | Microbial mat bacterial communities from mineral coupon in-situ incubated in ocean water Damariscotta River, Maine, United States -... | ecosystem: Environmental > Aquatic > Marine >...
TGTTTTTATTCGTTTTTTAATAACCAGTAACTGGTGAGTTGATCTGTCTTCAAATAAATAGACGCTACCAAACGGCGTGTGTTTGATAACATCAAGTAGAGAGAATTTATCTTTGATGTTATCCATTACTTTGTCAGCTTCTGCGTGCTGACTTTTTTCGATGTGCGCGCCCTGTAATATTTTAAGTAACCTGAGTCCTATTTCATCTGCAGACGAAGGTCGATCTGTTGTATTTGTTTGCAGGCACTGTGCAATCAGTTCACGTAAAGATGAAGACAGATTGTTCATGCTCTCGTTCAGGCGATCAAAGTAAGCCGTTGGTAGCTCACCCATGAATAATTCATACATGACAACGCCAAGCGAATAGATATCACTCAGATAAGTAACCGAGCCAGGGTCTTTGAATTGTTCGGGTGACATGTAATCAGGTGTGCCGACAATATTTTCCGGGTGCCCGCTACTGGCCAGCCAGGCAATGCCAAAGTCGAGAATAAATACGTGTTCTTCATTATCAATTAAAATATTGCCGGGTTTAATGTCGCGATGAATAACACCGTTCTTATGTGCAAATGCCATACCCTTACAAATTTGTAATAGCAGCTTTAGTTTTTCTTCGAGCGAGGGCGTGTGTTTGTGAATATAATCTTCCAGGTCATCACCATGAATATATTGCATGACGAAGTAGGGGCGGCGTTTAGTAGTGAGGCCCCGGTCGATGATGTGAATAATGTTTGGATGATTGAGCTGTGCTATGACCAGTGATTCCTGATCAAACAGGATATTTGCTTCTTTGTCCCAGAGTAATTCGGCAGAAAGGAATTTGATGGCAACAGTGCGGTTAAGTGAAAGCTGGTCGGCTTTATATACCGTTGACATGCCGCCTTTGGTGATTTCGGTGAGTTCTGAGTAGCCTTCTAATTCCATGTAGGTGAGTATAGTTTAATCTTTGAGGAACAGAATTGTGATGTGTCTATCTTAGTATAAATAGATGCTTGTAGGATCCTTAGATTACAATCAAAGTCAAAAGCGTGGGTTCCCGCACCCACAGGCGAGTAACCTTTCTTGCTCGCACAAGAAACGTCACCCAAAGAATGCGCCCCAAATCCCAGGCCCTCATAAAAAGCATGAGGGTACCTTCATCACTCCTTAAAAACAGGGCTGCTGCGGAACTCGCGAGAACAGCACTCGCTCAGACATCCTCGCAGAAGGCTCCCTGTTTTTAACTTGCTCTTCAGCTTGCTCAAATGGGGAGAGGTAAATCAAAAGATTAAAAGAAAAACCGTTTTAGACTTTGACGTTGACCCACTCCTCCCATCTGATCAAGCTGAGGCGCGAGTTATTTCTGTGGGGTTGTCTGCGAGGATGTCTGAACAAATCGCTTTGTATTTGTGAGTTCCGCAGCAGCCACAGAAATGAGGAGTAACGAGGGTACCCTCATGCTTTTTATGAGGGCTTGTGAATTGGGCTGATTTCTTTTGGTTCGTTTTCTTTGTCAGTCCAAAGAAAATGAACACGCCTGTGGGTGCGGGAACCCACGCTTTTGACTTTGATTTTAATCTAAAGAGAAAAGTGGGTCGCAATTAAGATGAAACCAAATGATTGAAAGACTTGATAGCAATTAAAGAAGAATATAATCCTTTTGGTGCGGAGGCTGACTTGTATCTTATCTATTGCTCAGCAATTAACCCTGAGATTCCACAGGCAATCCTGCCAGTTTCCATTCTGGAAAACCATCTTCTAGCCGATGTGCGTTCAAACCTTTTTCCCGACATTTTGCGACGGCTTCAAAAGCCAGTATGCAATGGGGGCCGCGGCAGTAGGCAACAACTTCCTGGTCTTTATCCAGGTTTTTTAGATGGCTTTCCAGTTCGCTAAGAGGCACATTCACGGCACCGGGAACATGGCCAGCCTGATATTCTTCAACAGGTCTTACATCCAGTACGGTGACCAAACCGTGTTTTACTCGTTCGATCAGCTCTTCGCGAGGGATGGGTTCAAGGTCATCTTTCACGGTTAAATAAGTATCAATCAGCCTATCCACTTCGGCGATATGGCGTTCAGCGACTTCTCTCACCAAATCTAGCAATTTAACGACATCTTCACCGCTTAGTTGATAAAAGACTTTCAGACCCTGTTTGCGGCTAATAACCAGCCCTGCCTGTCGTAAATGCTGCAAATGTTGCGATGTATTGGCGACCGTTAGTCCAGAGACTTTGGAAAGTTCATCCACGCTGCGCTCTCCCTGGGCTATAAACTCTAGTAGTTCGAGTCTATTAGCATGGCTCAATGCTTTACCAACGCGGGCGAACTGGGCAAAAAGATCCTGCTTAAAATTCGAGCTTGACATAAATTGAATATCCTCTATTCTACTATTCAAGTAATTAATTGAATAGTAGAGTCTGCTTATTTTCATTATAGCGTGCTACTAACATCAAACAAGTACATACGAGGTGTGGCAATGACAATAGATGAGCTAGTGATGACATACGAAAAAGAAATCCGCATGGGATTTTTCTTTGGTATGTTGGCGATCATTGGGCTTTGGGAAGTTATAGCGCCTAAACGAGCGTTAACCGTCTCGAAAACCATTCGATGGGTGAATAACCTGGGTCTGGTGTTTTTCAACAGCTTCATTGTTCGATTAGTCTTTCCTGTTGCTGCTATAGGTGTCGCTGCTACCGCTCAGGAAAATAGCTGGGGTTTACTTAATAACATAGACCTGCCTGTCTGGGCTGCTGCTGTACTCGCCATTGTTATTATGGATCTGGTTATCTATATACAGCACGTGATGGTGCATGCCATCCCGGCATTGTGGCGTTTGCATCGCGTGCACCATGCAGATCCCGATTACGATGTGACCACCGGTGCGCGTTTTCATACGCTCGAAATTATTCTTTCTATGGGAATCAAATTCTGCACGATTGTATTATTGGGACCGCCTGTATTTGCGGTGATTATTTTTGAAGTGATCTTAAATGCAACGGCGATGTTTAACCACGGCAACATCGGGCTACCGAAATCTGTCGATAAAGTTGTACGCTGGTTTTTAGTGACGCCTGATATGCATCGTGTTCATCATTCCATTGAAGATGATGAAACCAATAGCAATTTTGGTTTTAGTTTGCCGTGGTGGGATCGCTTGTTTGGTACTTATCGTGATCAGCCAAGAGGTGGTCATGAAGCAATGACAATCGGCATCCGTCAGTTTAAAGAAGTTAAAGATGTGTCGTGGATAACCGGTATGTTAACACTGCCGTTCAGAGGAAAGATTACAGACTATGCTATTAATCGCCGTCAATGGAGCGATGGCCATAACGATAGTAAAGACTAAAAGAATCACTCGCGCAAAAAGTGGTACGCCTCTGACTGTTGTGGAAGGAGGTATTTAATTTAAGTTCAGAGAGAAGGAGATTCGCTGAAAAACAAAGGTTAGAAAATGAATAAGACACTGATACGAATTGTAATTCTTGCATTGTTAATGGCGGGCATTGCTTTAGCCGTTGTATATCGAGATCAGTTTGATGTGGCTAATCTTGAAGCCTGGGTGAGCGAAGCAGGAATAGCGGGACCCTTAGTCTTTATGTTGCTTTATATCGCAGGCACAGTTTTCTTTTTTCCCGGCTCGGTTTTGACGCTGGCAGGCGGTGCTTTATTCGGTCCTGTTTTCGGCACGTTTTTTAACCTCACTGCCGCCACCATTGGTGCGGTTATTTCATTTGTCACAGCGCGTTATCTTGCACATGACTGGGTTGAGAAAAAAACGGGTGGTCGTCTTAAATCTTTAAAACAAGGTGTCGAAGGTGAAGGCTGGAAATTTGTGGCCTTTGTTCGTTTGGTTCCGTTGTTTCCATTCAATCTATTAAATTATGCGCTGGGTTTAACAAAAATTAAGCTGAGCCATTATTCAGTCGCGACTTTTATTTGTATGTTGCCTGGTGCGATTGCCTATACCTATATTGGCTATGTTGGCCGTGAAGCGCTAGCTGGTGATGAAGCAGTCATACAGAAAGTGATGATTGGTATTGCTTTGTTAGCTATTGTTGGTTTTCTGCCGAGTTTAATCAATAAGTTTCGCGCAAAGCCCATGATATCTGTTGAAGAAGTTAAACAAAAACTTGATGCCGGTGACGATGTGTTATTGCTGGATGTCCGGTCTGCAAATGATTATGTCGGTGAGCAAGGGCATGTTAATGGTTCTTTTTTAATGCCGCTTGAAGAATTAGCAAATAATCTCGAGATAATAGAAAAGTTTCAGGAAAAAACGGTGATGATAATTTGTCGAACTGACAAACGTTCAGCAAAAGCAGCAGCGGTTTTAATAAAAAATGGGTTTTCCGATGTGCATGTTGTTAAGCAAGGAATGACGGACTGGAATAATAAAAACTATCCGCTTGAATAATTTAAAAAAGAAAGTCTAGATTGCTGGCAGTTGTGTGAGATTACGGCGTTTTGATATGCAGAAATATAATTACTATAGAGGTATGTTATGAAGCTGGGTATTGTAATACATGGTGATGAAGCAGAAACAATATGGAATGCATTTAGACTAGGTTCATTTTCGCTGGAGAAAGGTGATACTGTCAAAACTTTTCTTCTGGGAAAAGGTGTTGAGTGTGAAAGCCTGGATACGAAGCAGTTTAAAGTAACAGAACAAATGAAAGGCTTTGTTGAAAAAGGTGGAGAGATACTTGCCTGTGGTACATGTTTGAAAATCAGGCAGTCAAACGGTTCGGATATGTGTCCATTATCCACAATGGAAGACCTTTATGAGATTGTGAAAGAGTCTGACAAAGTTATAACTTTTTAATTAGGATAAGGAAGCGTTGTTACATTAACGTTACAAGGTGTATCAAGGTATTTTATTTTGCTTACCTTGAATGTAGGGAGCGGCGAGTTCATGTTATTAACCGGATCAGCGGGAAATAAGAAACCGTTAACTCTTACGGGGTTGGCGTAACCTTCAGTTTTATAGGTACCAGTAAAGTGATCTGGTACCCACATCCAGTACAGTTTGTTATCGCATGTTTTAAGAATCGACTGCTCGAAACCGTATAGCCAGTATCCATTTATTGATTGTTGGATCTTTGCAGCATGACTTGTTGTAAAGAAACTGGTTAGTGAAAGAATAAATACGAAAAGGTTTAAGAATTTTTTCTTAAGCATTGTTAATAAAGCTGCGTATTAAAAGTACTTTCATTCGTTCAACATATTGTTTTGTCGTCCAGCCACATTCGACCGTTAATTGTTCCCAGTTACTGATTGAAATCATGGTCCAGAACATTTCAATTGCGGTCTCTTTAGTCCACTCTGGTGCCAGCCTTCCTTCCTGTTCGAGAGATTCAACCGTTAACTGGCAAACATCGCGCAAACAGCCCATACAGCCATCCCAGGCTGCTGCCGTCGCTTCATCGGTATCGCGGGTGTTGAGTAAGGCTTTTGCCAATCCGTAGATTTCAGGAATGTAATTGCCCCAGACATCTACGATAGCTTCTAAACGCTCAATACCTGTTTTAGCTGTTTCGAATTTGACGAATCGTTGATTGAGCCCTTTGAGTTCATCGACGTATTGCGTGGTGGCGATCATTAATTCGGTACGCGATGCAAAGTGAAGATAGACGGCCTGACGGGATATACCGGTTGCTTTGGCAACAGCCCCCATACTCAGATTCTGACCATTGTGCTGTTCCATCAGCTGCCATGTGGCTTCAAGGATGCGTTCTTTTGTATCTTTTTCATTGCTTGACATGCTGTAAAGCATAATCTAGGCTTTACAGTGTGTCAATTGACACGGTGTAAAGTAACTTTTGAGTTTAAGGAGAGAACAATGAAATTAATAATATTTGGAGCGACAGGCACAATAGGTCATCACCTTGTAGAGCAAGCTCTGGAGCAGGGTCACCAGGTGACGGCGTTTGCGAGACATCCATCAGCCCTTGGGATCGATCATCAAAATCTGACATTATTCACAGGGGATGTATTTAATCAGGCCTCTGTAGATGAGGCGATAAAAGGTAATGATGCAGTTCTGGTCACACTGGGTTCAGCTAAATTGACAGGTAAGGTTCGTTCAGTAGGGACAGGAAATATCATCAAGGCAATGGAGAGGCATCAGGTCAAACGTCTAATTTGCCAGTCGACGCTTGGTGTTGGAGACAGTGAATCTAACCTGAATTTTGTCTGGAAATATTTAATGTTTGGTTTGCTGCTAAGGTTTGTATTCAAAGACCATGTTGTTCAGGAAGAGATGGTTAAACAAAGCCATTTAGACTGGACAATTGTCCGGCCCTCGGCATTCACTGATGAAACTCTGACGGGTACGATAAAATATGGAAGCCTGCCTTCTGACAAGAAACTGATGTTAAAAATCCCTCGTCTGCAGGTTGCAAAATTTATGATGCAACAACTGACGGACGAAAACTATCTGTACAAAACACCTGCGGTGACTTACTGATCCAGGTATTTACTAGTGTATTGTGTTTAAGCAGATGAGGCTCTAAAGATTTAATTTTTTTGATTGCTATATCGTCTGCTTAAACGTTTTAATGTTTCATTGAGTACCCAGTGTATTTCGTCAAAGGTAGTGAAAGGGTGGTTATTAAAATCCATTAATTGATGACGTTTCCATCTGTTTGAGTAATGTTCATTAATAGTAAATCGGACTTCCTGTATCGAGACGCGACGATGTTTGTATTTACCATCAAGTGCGACAGATGATTTTGCCAACGTGCAGAACAGACTCCATTTTTCATCATGGGAACACAGACGGTTATCATTTTTATTCCAGTTAGTTTTGTTCTTTAAAATTTCTGTGGCTTGCTTAATAATTTTTAAGTCGAGTGCAGAAACAACTCTTTCTTTGTTCATGTAATAGGGCTTAAAAAATGAAAGACCGTTATCAGTATGGTAAAGCAAGCAGCCGCTTAATTGTGTGACCAGAAGTAATAATATAAATAATCTGATCATATAGTCTGAGTTAATTATCTATGTAGCGGTTTTTAAATTATCAGATGTAAGTTTCATTTCGAATACAAGAAAGTCGCGTTCATTTCTACAGATTTTATCTGTGAATACAAATCCCAGTTTTTTATATAGGCATTGTGCAGCATTCATAGAAAGTTGTGTCCATAAAATTATTTTGGAATAGTTATATTTTTGAACGTTGTTGATAGCGTGTTCTACAAGTTTTTTACCTAACCCCTGGCGGCGGAATAGTTGACTAACGGCTAATAAATGAATTTCAGCTTCGTTGTCTTTCGCCATTTTACATGAAGGTGAATCTGCAGTGACGATGATGATGAGGCCGGCCAGCTTTGAATCCTGAGTGTCGCGTGCGCCGATTAATAAGCCTCGTTCTTTGACGGCTGATGCTTCAAATAAAGTAGTTGCTTCATCACGACCGACAAACTCATCATCGACATATACCGTGGTAAGAAGATTTGTTAATTCTGCATCCGTGATATTAAGTTGCTCTGCAGTATTAATAATAAATTCCATGTAAGCGTAGGTTCCTGTGTTTAAAATTTAGCTATTGATTGTTCATTATAAAAATGTCTCGCGTTTCAGGTGTTATTTTTACGGACACGGAATTGTATATCTACTGTGTATGATGTTTATATCTTCTATTATAGTGTCGCTCAGCGTGATATTAACGCTGTCGATATTTTCTTTTAATTGTTCAGGTGTTGTTGCACCAATAATATTAGCTGTGGTGAAGTCCTGCTGGTTAATAAAAGCCAGTGCGAGTTGAGTCGGCGTTAAATTATTTTCTTCGGCGAGGTTGGCATAAGCCTGTGTCGCAGCGATACCATTTTCATTTGTGTAGCGAGCATAGTCTGGAAATAAAGTTAAGCGTGCACCTTCGGGTTTTTGATTATTCAGGTATTTACCACTGAGCGCACCAAAGCCTAATGGTGAATAGGCCAGTAAACCGACTTGCTCACGAATAGCCATTTCAGATAAACCAATTTCAAAACTGCGGTTCAATAAATTGTATGGATTTTGAATGCTGACTATGCGTGGCCAGTTGTGTTTGTCGGCAAGTCGCAAATACTCCATCACGCCCCATGGTGTTTCATTGGAGATGCCGATATGCCTGATTTTTCCAGTCTTAACAAAATCATTTAATACGCTGAGAGTTTCTTCAATGGCGATGATCTGTTCATCATTATTATGTTGATAGCCGAGCACACCAAAATAATTGGTGGTGCGTTCCGGCCAGTGAATCTGGTAGAGGTCAATGTAGTCTGTTTGCAGGCGTTTTAAGCTGGCTTCGAGGGCACGTGTCAGGTGGTCACGATTAAGTCTGGGGCCGCCACGGATATGATCGATCCAGCCAGCACCGGGACCTGCTGCTTTTGAGGCCAGAATAATATCATCACGCTGTCCTCGTTTTTGAAACCATTCACCAATAATGGATTCAGTGGCGCCATAAGTGTCAGCTTTTGGGGGAATGGCATAAAGTTCGGCGGTGTCGAAAAAGTTAATACCATAGTCGACGGCCATATCCATTTGCTGGTGACCCTGAGTGAGTGTGTTTTGTTCGCCAAATGTCATCGTGCCGAGGCAAATCAGGCTGGTTTTAAGGTCTGTCTGACCGAGTTTTTTATAGATCATGTCAATTTTGTAAACATTTTGTTTTTAATCGCATAATTCGCAGAAATCATGAGTTTTTATCCTAAGCTTTAAGGAGTCAAAATACCAGTGCGTGGTGCTCCAGTGAATAACTCAGGTTTTAAAAAATTGTTAACACCTAATGACGTTGCCGAATTGTTAATGGTATCGCCAACAACCGTTCGTTTTTGGGCGCAGAAAGGCGCATTAAAAGCGTTAACGACACCGGGTGGCCACAGGCGTTTTAATATTGAAGATGTTGAAGATTTCGCGGAATCTCGGGGTATGCGCTTACAGTCTGATAGCGATACCTTAAGGGTGCTGGTGATTGATGACGATATCGCACTGGGACATTTCCTGGTTGAGTTTTTTGAAGGCATTGATGGCGTCGAAACAGAGCTGGCCAATTACAGTTTTGAAGCGGGTCTTAAAGTCAGAAGTTTTCATCCAAATGTGGTGCTACTGGATATTATGATGCCGGGGCTGGATGGTTTTCAGGTTTGTCAGATGATGAAGTCAGATCGTTCCATGCGCAACATTCGTATTATTGCGATGACCGGTTTCCCGAGTGATGATAATGTGAAGAAAATTCTGGCGGCCGGTGCTGAGCATTGTATTAGCAAGCCCATCGATGAACAACAATTGCTGGAGTTGCTGGGTTTAAAGAAAGATTGAGTATAGAAAGCCAGTAAATAAAGCGCAAAAAAAAGCCGGTTCCAGATTAATGTCTGGACCGGCTTTTTTTATGTTTTTAATCTAAACCTTTTAATAAAGGTGGCTTGAATTAACGAGCCTTTTTAGATTTTTCCAGCATGTCATGGATGATTGGCGTGAGGATGATTTCCATCGCTAACGACATTTTGCCACCAGGAACTACCAGTGTGTTTGCGCGTGACATAAATGAACCTGCAATCAGGCTTTGCAAAGCAGGGAAGTCAATGTTGAACTTCTTAGGGTCGCGGAAACGGATAACGATCATAGACTCGTCAGGTGTTGGGATATCACGAGCGATGAATGGGTTTGATGTATCAACAGTAGGCACACGCTGGAAGTTAATGTCAGTGCGTGAGAACTGAGGCGTGATGTATTGGATGTAGTCATGCATACGACGCATGATGGTATCAACGATCACGTCTTCTGAATAACCGCGTTCTGCGTTATCACGGTGAATCTTCTGGATCCACTCAAGGTTAACTATTGGTACAACACCAACCAGCAGGTCAACGGCTCCAGCCACATCAGCATCATCAGTTTTAACACCACCGTGCAGACCTTCGTAGAACATCAGATCAGTACCTGTTGGTACGTCTTCCCAAGGTGTGAACTGGCCCGGAGTCAAAGGAGCGTAAGGTACAGCTTCTTCTTCACTGTGCAGGTATAAACGCTTTTTACCAGTACCGGTTTCGCCGTATGATTTAAACAGATCTTCCAGCTTGTCGAACAGGTTACCGTTCTCGCCGAAGTGACTAAGAATAGTGCCATCGTCTTCAGCTTTTGCCAGTGCTTCTTTCATTTCAGCGCGGTCATAGCGATGGAAGCTATCGCCTTCGATAACAACAGGCGTAATATCCTGACGACGGAAAATTTGTTCAAAAGCTTTTTTTACAGTTGATGTACCAGCACCAGATGAACCAGTGACAGCAACGATTGGATGTTTAACAGACATCTAGGTCTCCAAAATAGTTAAATCTTAAAAATTTATTATTGAACCCTGACACGGCTGAAAGCCTTCTATGGCAGGGTTCTGGAATCATTAGCCAGCGGTATTTCAATACTGATGGTGCTGTTTGCTGGTCTTTATAGCGCGCTCAAGGGGCGACATTATCCCTTGAGGGGGCTTACTCTGCAAGCCCAAGGCTACGGAATAGACGGAGAATGACTATTTATTAAGCAATTCACTGGCATGGCGCAGGGCATCTTCCCGGTTCTCG